>ENA-OWNT01000453-OWNT01000453.1-seawater-metagenome-genome-assembly--contig:-NODE-453-length-97173-cov-13.393569_pt1 | contig 97173 bp, 78 predicted proteins | sample MGYA00238136_ERZ651165 | MGnify/ENA primary metagenome ERZ651165 (study PRJEB26861, sample SAMN08777766) | seawater metagenome | isolation source: coastal seawater | place: USA: Florida | collected...
CGCTGGCCGCTGGTAGCCCACCCAGCCACAACCCTCCGACGCACCTCACCTCGACACACCTCACCTCGACACACCCCCACACAGTGGCACTCCATCACGCCCACCACCACACGCACAGCACCCAGCACAACCAAGCTGGCCGCTGGCCGCTGGCCGCTGGTAGCCCACCCAGCCACAACCCTCCGACGCACCTCACCTCGACACACCTCACCTCGACACACCCCACACAGTGGCACTCCATCACGCCCACCACCACACGCACAGCACCCAGCACAACCAGGCTGGCCGCTGGCCGCTGGCCGCTGGTAGCCCACCCAGCCACAACCCTCCGACACACCTCACCCACCGGCCGCCCTCGCCACTACGATAGGACCCGCCACACCAAAGCTGAAAGCTGACCGCTGACCGCTGCCTGCTCCAAGGACCCCCCATGGACATCGCCCTCACCAACGTCCACCTCGACCTGGGCGCCGGCCGCCGCGGCACCGACATGGGCCCGTCCGCCCTCCACGTCGCCGGCCTCGTCCCCGCCCTGCGCCGCCTCGGCCACACCGTCGAGAACATCCAGAGCATCGGCTCTCCCAGCTTCGAGGCCCGGCCCTGCGGCGACAGCCACGTCCGCTTCCTCCACGAAGTCACCAAGGTCGTCCGCACCCTCGCCGACCAGACCGAAGCCGCCATGGACGCCGGCCGCTTCCCCCTCGTGCTCGGCGGCGACCACTCCATCGCCATCGGCACCATCACCGGCATGGTCCGCTCCATGCGGCGCCAGGGCAAGCGCCTCGGCGTCATCTGGGTCGACGCCCACACCGACATGAACACCCCCGACACCTCCCCTTCCGGCAACATCCACGGCATGCCCGTCGCGTGCTTGCTCGGCCGAGGCCCCGCCGCCCTCACCCGCGAGCTCCTCGAAGGTGACCCCGCCATCCGCCCCGAAGACATCGTGCTCGTCGGCATTCGCGAGGTCGACCCCCGAGAGGCCGAGACCGTCCGCGAGATGGGCGTGCGGTCCTACACCATGTCCGAGCTCGACGCCCGCGGCACCGCGGCCTGCCTCCGCGAAGCCTTCGCCACCGTCACCGGCCACACCGACGGCATCCACCTCTCCTTCGACCTCGACGGCGTCGACCCCGAACACGCCCCCGGCGTGGGCACCCCCGTCCCCGGCGGCCTCAGCCTGCGCGAGAGCCACCTCCTGTGCGAGTGGGCCGCCCAGACCGGTCGCCTCGTGGGCATGGAGATGGTCGAGCTCAACCCCACCCGCGACGTCCGCAACCGCACCGGCGAGCTCGCCCGCTGGCTCATCGAGAGTGCCCTCGGCCGCAGCATCTTGTAGGCCTTCCGCACGCAGCACCGGCGATGGGCTATGCGGGCCCTCCAGCTGTGAGGACCCCACGTGCCCAAGCCGCCCAACCCCGCCGACCTCCTGCGCCTGGAGCTGTTCCGAGGTCTGTCCGCCGCCGACGTCGCGCCGCTGTGCCGGCCCGAGCTCGTGCAGGACTTCCCCACCGGTGCCGTCCTGTTCCGCCAGGGCGACGTCGCCGACCACCTCCTCCTCGTCGTCACCGGTCAGCTGCGCGCCTGGGCCGAGGTGGGCGGACGCAGCGAGCCCGTCGCCGACGTGTTTGCTGGTGAGCTCGTGGGCGAAGCCGCGCTCTTCCGGTCCGCCGGCCGCCGCACCGCCACCCTCAAGGCGTCGGGCCCCACCCGCGCCCTGCGCCTCACCCGCACATCCCTCGATGCCCTGCAAGGTGAGCGCGTTCTCGCCGTGCTCCAGCGCCAGATGCTCGTGTCCACCGCCCGGCGCCTGCGCACCACCAACCACGCCATGCGCCGCGTGTGGAAGCGCGTCCAGGCCCGCGAGCTGGCCAACGCCGTCATCCCCGTCAAGGCGCCCACCCCTGCCGCAAAGCCCGAGCGCAAGGGCCTGTGGGGCCAGTTCCTCGATGCGCTCGGAGGCCTCGCATGACCGACCTCACCGTCGACCACAAGGCCATCGCCCGCCGCCTCCTGCGCATGGAAGGCCTGCCCCTCGAAGGCATCGACCCCCTCGCCCGCCTCCTGCGCACCGCCCACCCCCTCCAGCTGCGGGCCGGCGCCGTGCTCGTGAATGAAGGCGAAGAAGCCCGCGACCTCCTCTTCGTGGCCCGCGGCAGCATCCAGGTGCACGTCAAAGACGCCAGCGGCCAGCGCTCCGACCTCACCATCCTCCGCGCGCCCTTCCTGCTCGGCCACATCGCCATCATCGACGCCGGCAAGCGCAGCGCCACCTGCGAGATGGCCACCGACGGCCTCGTGCTCGCCCTGCCCCGCACCCGCGTCCAGGCCCTCGTCACCAGCACCGACCGCGGCGCCGAAGTCCTCCGCGATCTCATGCTCTCCGGCATGTTCCGCCAGCTCGACCAAGCCACCGAGCGCCTGCGTGTCTTCCTGCGGGCCCACCCCGAGGTCCACGTCGAGCTCGCCGACCCCGACCACCCATGACCACCCACCGCCTCGACCTCCGCGGCGCCACCGCCGTCGTCACCGGCTCCATGGTCGGCGTGGGCATCTTCCTCGCCCCGCCCGAGGTCGCCGCCGCACTGCCCCACCCCGTGCCCTTCCTCGGCCTGTGGGTGCTCGCAGCCATCGGTGCTCTCGCCGGTGCCGCCACCTACGCCGCGCTGGGCCGCTGGCGCCCCGAAGATGGCGGCGACGTCGTCTATCAGCGCGAAGCCCTCGGCCCTGCCGTCGCCTTCGCCACCGGTCACCTCCAGCTGTGGGCCGTCTTCTGTGGCTCGGCCGCCACCATCGCCGCAGCCCTGGGCCAGTACCAGCTGCCCACCGCCACCGGCATCCCGCTGGGCGAGCTGGGCGTCACCCTCCCCGGCGGCTTCACCATCACCGGCGCCCAGATGGTGGGCGCACTCGTGGTTCTCGCCATCACCGCCGTGCAAGACCGCGGCCTGCGCACCACCGACCTCGTCCAGCGCGCCCTCGCCGTCATCCCCGTCGCTGCCCTCGCTCTGCTCTCCATCGCCGCCCTCGGCCTGGCCGGCCTGGACCGCCTCCCCACCCCACCCGACGCCGCCCCACCCGAGGCCCCCTGGACCCTCGGCGCCATCGTCGGTGCCTGGCTGGCCGCCCACTTCGCCTACTCGGGCTGGAACGCCGTGGTCTACGCCGCCGGCGTGGTCGACGACCCCGACCGCACCCTCCCCCGCGCCATGGTCGGCGGCACCCTGTCCGTGGCCGCCCTCTACGTGCTCATCTGCAGCGCCCTGGCCGCCGGCCTCGGCATGGCCTCCCTCGCTGGCGCCGGAGAAGCCGGCACCGCCCTGGCCGCGCACGTCGGCGGCGACACCCTCGCCCGCGGCATGAACATCCTCATCGCCGTGGGCCTGCTCGGCACGGTCCACGCCACCCTCCTCGGCGGCGCCCGCGTGGGCCTCGCCATGGGCCGCGCCGGCGACTTGCCCGCAGCCATGGGCCGTGTCGACGCCCACGGCACCCCCCGAACCGCCCTGTGGGTGCAAGGCGGCTGGACGGCCCTGCTCGTCCTCACCAACGCCGCCGACACCCTCCTCACCGCCGTCGCGCTCGCCATGGTGGTCGTGGGCACCCTCACCGCCATCAGCCTGTTCGTCCTCCGCCGCGCCGATCCCGAAGGCGGCCCCCGAGGCTTCGGCGTGCCCGCCCTGCCCGCCGTCCACCTGCTGCTGGGCCTCATCGTGGTGGGCCTCGAAGCCACCCACGCCCTGTCCGCCGACGGCGACCGCGTGTCCCTGCTCGGCCTGGTGGTCTTCCTCGTGGCCGTGGGCGTGGGGGCGATGCGCAAGAAATAGGCTGGGGCCTCCGGGGCGCATGCGCCCCTCCGGGCTCCGGTGCGCACAGCGCCCCTCCGCAGGGCGGTGCGCACAGCGCCCCGCCCGAACAGAGCGGTCGGGCCTCCTCGGTCAGTCGCCCATGTACCCGATGGCTTCCAGCGCCTCGACCGTTTCATCGTCCAGCGCGGTGGCCTCGCCGCGCGCCCCCACCCGCTCCACCGTGCAGTGCGGACCCACCCGCACTGCTCCCGGCGGAACGGTCTCCACCACGGCCTCGAAGGGCCCGTCGCCCGAGGCCAGGGTCACCACCGCCCGCCGTCCGTTGCGGGCCGTCTCCACCCCGTCGCCTGCGATGGCCTGGAGGGGCGTCACCTGCACCAGAGTGCCCGTGGTGGTGAACCACTCCGTCTCGCGGGGCTGGTCTGTGCGCGAACAGGTCACGTGGAGCCCCGGGTAGGTGGTCCGCAGGCGGTCGGTCGCCTGTCGAAGCAGCTCATCGGCCTCTTGGGGCGGGGAGGGTGTGGCCCAGGGGTCGGCCAGCGTGAACCAGGAGTCCGTGGCCGTCCACTTCGGACCCCGACCCGACGCGTGCCCATCGCGGGTACCACGGCCCAGAGTCCGCACCAGCATGCTGTCTCCGCGAATGCCGGTGAGGGTCTCGGGTCCCTTGTAGATGTACTCGGCCCACACCGTGCGGTCTGCGGGGGCCGTCCCCAGGGGGTGGCCGTCGAAGCCTTGGGTGTGGAGGCCGGCCCAGGACAGCATCGTGGGGGTGATGTCGACGAGAGACACGGTGTCGTCCACCACAGCGCCCGGCCCGGAGCGGTCTGGCGCACGGACCAACAGAGGCACCCGGATGAGCTCGTCGAACATGCTGGTGCCGTGTCCCCAGCGGTCGTGCTCGCCGAAGTGTTCGCCGTGGTCGGAGAGGAAGATGAGGCCGGTGCCGGGCGGTGCGATGTCGGCCAGCACCCGACCGAGGAGGCGGTCGGCGTGCCAGGTCTCGGTGTCGTAGAGCGCGCGGACCGTGTCGGGGTCGGCCTTGGCCACGCGGTCGAGTGTGTGGAGAGCCCGCGCGGAGCGGCCGTCCTTGGCGTGTTCGTCCTTCAAGGTGAAGTCGTCGAGAGCGCCGTCGACCACGAAGCCTTCGGGGGCGTCGGAGCGGTACCGCAGCGGCATGTGGGGCTCGAACAGGTGCAGCACCGTGAAGCGCGGCCCCTCGCAGGCGTCGCGGTCGGCGAGGAGGTCCTCCAGGTGTTCGGCGCCCACCACCGAGTTGCCGGCGTACTGGGTGAAGCGGTCGAAGCCGCGCTGGAAGCCGAAGCTCGCGCCGAAGAAGAAGTTGGTGACGAAGGCTTCGGTGCAGTAGCCCGCCGCACTCAGCTGTTCGGCCAGGGTGGGGGTGTGGGCGGCGATGGGCGCGAAGGTGCGGGCCTTCCACTCCACGCTGCCCTTGCGTGCGGCAGAGGCCAGCAAGCGGGCGCGGAAGCCGGCGCCATGGGCTGCGGGCCAGCGCCCGGTGACCACGGAGGCAAGGCTGGGGAGGGTCCAGCTGCTGGCCGCAAAGGCACGGGTGTAGCGGTCCATCGAGGTGGCGAGCTGGTCGAGGGCGGGTGACGCGGCGTGGGGGGCGCCGGCGTGGCCCGGGCCATCGGCGCGGAGCGTGTCGACCACCACCAGCACGAGGTCGGGGCGGGGGTCGGCGGACCGGTCGCTTGGAGCAGAGACACGGGGGCGGGCCCAGGCCACCGGCGCCACGGTGTCGCCGTCGTCCTCGGGGGCCACCTCGAAGCGCAAGCCGTCGACTTCCGGGGACAGGTCCATCCGCACGGGGGCCCAGCGTGAGCCGGACGCCTCACACCCCTTGGCGGAGGGGCCTGCGCTCGCCGGGATGGTCTCGATCGACCAACAGGTGCGCTGCTTGCCCAATCCGGCGGCCTTGGGCACGGCCACGTGGGTGGTGAAGACCACAGGCTCGGTGCGCTCGGGGAGGGGCACCACCCAGGTCTCGGCGGTGGGGCTCACCAAGGCTGGCCGTTGGTCGGGGCCGGTGCGGATGGAGCGCACGCGGGGGTGGGGTGTGCTTCGAAGCGCCTTGCTTGCGGGTGTCTTGGTGAGGGCGAGGGCCGCTGCGGACGGCGCCTCCACCAGGAGGTCGGAGAAGGCCACCCAGCCCGTTGCACGGCCGAGGCCGGGCGAGAGCTCCACGACCACGCGGTCGGTGCCACGAGGGATGTCGAGCACCACCGAGAGCGTCTGCCAGCCACCGGAAGCGCCATCCGAGCGCCACGCTGCCACCTCGGTGGCTTGTCCCAGGCCCCGGGTCCGGTCTGTCTTCGGGTCCACCTCGACCGCCTGCACGCGGAGGATGGGCGGCGCGGTGTGGACCTCCCCCTGCATGCCGCCTTCCCACACGCGGACCGATGCGGTCACACGTCCGCTCGCAGGGACGGGAAAGGAGCGGCGGACGGCCGCCAGGGTGGTGGGACGGTCGGTGGTGGAGCCGAACAGGACGCCCACCTGGCCGCCGTCTTCGGGCACCTGCGCCACGGTGGGACGCTCGCCTCGCAGGCCCACTCGTTCCCAGGCCAGGGCGAGGTCGCCCGGTGTGGCGAAGGCTTCGGCGTGAGACCAGACAGGGCCAGGTACCGGGGTCGTGTCGACCACCCAGCTGTCGTCGAATTGTTCGAGAACCTCGATGGGTAGGGCCGGAGCTGGTGGGAGGACGAGGGGCTCGGGCCCGCATCCAATCAGCGCCCCCAAGGCCAGCCCACCCCGCACGGTCCGCATCCTGGCCTCACCCACGCCGGATGCGCGGAATGGTACCCGCCAGCAGGAGAGCCAGCACGTAGGCCCCCAGCGCCACGCCGAAGGCCACCCCGTAGCCGTACATCCGGCTCACCACGACCGTGACGAGGCTCGCCATCACGCTCATCCAGCCGTTGATGGCCCAGGCCCACGGCACCACACCGGCGGCTTCGGGTCGGAGCAGGCGCAGCGCGAGGGGGAAGGGCATGCCCATCACGAGGCCCAGCGGGAACAGCAGCACGAAGGTGAGGCCCATGCGGAGGGTGGTGGGCCAGCCGAGGGCAAAGGCGGTGAGCATGGGCGGCACCACGAAGGCTTGCACGAGGCCCAGGCCCAAGATGACCCCCAACACCATCCGAAGGCGCTTGAGCAGGGTGTCTTCGGGCCACTTGCCCACGAGCACACTGCCCATTCCCGATGCCAGCAGCATCGCCAGGATGACCACCGTGATGGCATAGGTGGGGTGCCCGACAAACAGCACCAGCTCGTGGATGAGCACGGTCTCGACGGCCAGGTAGCCGTAGCCGAGTCCCGCCACGTACAGCACGCCAAGGCCCACCCCCTTCAGCCCGGCCGAAGCGCTGCGTCCGCGCACCAGGACCGGCACGCCGATGAACAGCAGGCCCGCCACCACCGCGAAGGCGGTCTGGATGACGATGCTGCGATAGACCGCGGCCAGGGGGCGGTCGCCTTCGCCTTTCACGGTGGTGAGGGCGCTCTCGATCTGCTTCGACACGAGGTCGGGGTCGTCGAGGTAGGGGCGGTCGTCGGTCATGACCGAGCCGCGCAGGAGCTTGTCGCGGTTGCGCTTGGAGGGCTTCTCGGAGGGGTCGATGAGCAGCTTGATGTTGTGGTAGCGCTTCACGGCGGTGCGGATGCGCTCGGCTTCCTCTTCGGTGAAGGGACGGGGCTTCACGAGCAACACGGTGCTCGACCCCGTGGCGTACACCATGTGCCGCCAGGGTTCCTTCACACCACGCTCTCGCAGGGCCTGGGCAGCGGCACGGGCGGTGGCTGCTGTGCCGCCGCCGCGACCGAAGCTCACAGTGCCGTCGGGCGTGAGCTGGCTCAAGTAGGTGTGGAAGGCCTCTTTCGTCTCGAGGAGGCTGGGCGACCAGGCGTTGGAGAGCAGGCCGGCGCTCGACCACAGGTTGGCGTGCACCATCTGGATGATGGTGTAGGGCGCCTCGGCGTGCATGATGGCCGCACGACCGTCGGAGACGACCGGCACCACGCCAGCTTTGGTGTAGGGGTTGTAGTCGTTGTCGGGCCACCGGTCGCCCACGATTTCCATGATGTCGCCGGCGATGTCGATGGCGTCGATGTTCGTCCAGCCCTCCAGCTGGGCGATGGCCACCTCTCCCCCGGCCGATGCCGCCAGGATGGCCACCCGGTGGTCGTCGGCCTGCTTGGCGGGGTCGTCTTTGTGGAGGTCGTGCACCAGCCCCCGGTTCACGTACCGACGCACGCGGCGGCTCGACCTGGCCTCGAGGAACACCTCGGATGCGCTCGTGTTGTCGAGCAGCATGTAGGTGCCGCGCTTGTCGTCGGTGTGGACGGCGATGCGGGTGAGGGGGGTCCAGCGCGTGTACTCCACATTTTCGTCGGAGTAGCCAGCCGTGTACTTGACCGACAGCAGCTCGCCAGACAGCCCCACCACCAGCGCGATGGCAGACAAGACCGCCATGGCTGCAGAGATGCCGCCGAGCTTCTTGTCTTCTTTGAGTGGCACCAACAGCAGTGCCGCACCGCCCGCCGCGAGGGTGATGACGAACACGGCGTCGGGGCCCGCCAGCCAGCCCAGGACCGGGATGAAGGCCACGGCCGCCACCGCCCCGCCGATCAAGTCGGCCCCGTAGAGCTGTCCGATGTGTTCCTTGCGCCGCTGGAACAGCCCGGCGAACGCGAGCCCGGCGATGGCGAAGGGCACGCTCAGGACAGGCAAGAGGGCTGCGAACCAGATGGGGTCGAGCAGGTCGTCTTTGATGTGGGAGCGTTCCTGGTAGGTGACCGGTGGCTCGTCGAACTGCACCGTGACCGGGAACTCGATGGTGCAGACCACCGCCACGAGCGTGAAGATGCCCTGCAGCACGATGAGCCAGGCCAGCCTTTTCTCGAGCCCCTTGTCGGGGAGCAGGCTCGGCCGCAGGTGCTGCAGCATGGCCCCCACGCTGATCCCGAGCAGCGCCAGAGCGAGCGCCAGGTGGGCGAACTGGGCGAACAGCACCACCGCGAACAGCCGGGTGAGCAACAGCTCGAACAGCACGAGGTTGAAGCTCAGCAGGAACGCGGCCGCAGTGAGCGAGCGGAGGCTGCGGGAGGACGCCATGGAGACCCCTGGGAGGTGGGCCGCCTATTGGGCCGACGCAGGACGGTCGACCGACGATGCCGCCGCCTGGATGCGCACCCCTCTTGCCGCGAGCCACGGGCCCAGCCGACGGGTCCACAGCTCCCGAGCCACCTCGGGATGCAGCAGCACCGGGTAGGCGGCCAGCGCCACGTACGAGAACGGGCCCACATACATGAAGATGCGGATGCCCAGGTGCATCAGCGCACCCACCAGCAGCAGCCACGGGTTGACCCGCCGCCACCACACCAGCACGGGGAAGGCGGCCTCGAAGATGACAGTGGCCCAGCAGAGGGGCAGCAAGAGCCACTTCTGGGTGCTGGCCCACACGCCGATGGGCTTCATGCCGAAGTACGGGTGGAGCATGTGGTAGGCGAGGACGTCGCCGTTGGTCCACCAGGTGGGCTCTTTGAGCGCCTTCAGCCAGCCGGTGCTGCCATACAGGGCGATGAAGGTGATGAGCACCATCCACCGGGCCACCGGGCTGCGCCACTTGTTCTGCAGCGAGCGCTCGCCCATCGGCGAGAGGAAGAAGGCCAGGCAGAGCCACAAGGTGAGGCGGTCGTAGGCCTTGATGTTGAGCGTTTCGTTCACCAGCAGCACGGCGGTGGTCAGCAGCCACACGGCCAGCCCGGGCTTGGCAAGGCGTCCGCCGAACAGCAGTCCGCCCAGCCCCACCAGGCCCGCAATCCACAACCCCCATGCCGAGCCCTCGCTCAGGATGATGTAGTTGTTGAGCGTGAGCGGGCCCATCGTGAAGAGGAGGTCTTGCGCGCCGAAGACGTCGCCGATGCCTGCCGCACGGGGCAGGTGGGCCGACAGCAGGGCCAGCGCGAAGAGCACCCGCGCCAGCGCCCAGCCGCCCGCCCAGTGGGGTGCGAAGACGCGGTCTGACAGCGACGACTCGGCCATCACCACACCTCGCCGGTGGGGCGACGGGCCTTGCCATCACAGGGCCAGTCGAGCAGGCGTTCCACCTTCAGCTTGCGCTTGGGCTGGGGGTTCTTGCCCTTGGTCTTCGCGATGCGTTCCGAGCGGAAGCGGATGCGCTCGGCGGTGATGCCCTCTTGCTTCTCGAGGCGTCCGCACGCGGCTGCTCCGAGCGCCTGCATCCGGCCGCGGTTCCGACGGACCGACGTGCGGGCATAGCGCGGACCCGACTCCCATCGATACGGGAAGAGGGCCTCCAGATCGATGTCTTGCCACTCCCCATCCACCCGAGCTTCGGCGTACACCACGGTGGAGGAGGGGTCGATGTAGGTGAACATCGGCCAGGTGCCCAACCACAGCGACCAGGGGTGGTCCTTCAGCCAGGCCGGGATGTCCTTTTCGAGCGCGAACGTGTAGGCCACGGCAAAGTAGGACGCGAGCAAGCCACACAACACCAGCGCAGGCAGTCGGAGCCAGCGAGGGGTGGTTCGGGCGTCGCGGGTGGGCTCGGTCACAGGGCTGCCCCCGGGGGTGCTGCGGGCGGCGAGCCTACCGTGGGCCGGTGGTGGGGACCAACCGGCTCCGGGTGCGTGAGATCAGTCGACCGGGGCTCACACGTTGCTGTACGGGTTCCGCAGGCGCAGCAACGGCAGCCCGGCCACCAGCTCGCCCAGGCCCTTGTCGATGTCGACCGTGATCTCGAAGCCCGCATCCCGGATGCGGCTGTAGTCCACCTCGTAGTCGCGCTTGTCTTCGTCGCTGCCGATCTCGGCGAAGTGCACCAGGAACTCCACCCGCTCGCGCAGCAGGTTCACGATGTCTTCTTTCGTGTAGTTCATGGAGTCGTGGCCCACGTTGAACACGCTGTGCTGCAGGTGGTCCCAGCGACCGAGCATGAACACGAAGGCGCGGGCGATGTCGGCGACGTGGATGAACGTGCGGCGGAAGTGCTTCTCGTAGACCACCAGGTACCGGTTGTGGATGGCCTGCCAGGTGAAGTCGTTGATCATGAGGTCGAGGCGCAGGCGCGGCGCGATGCCGAAGGCCGTGGCAAAGCGCATCGACACGCAATTGCCGCGGTCGTGGCACATCTGCTCGGCGGTGGTCTTGGTCTCGCCGTAGAGCGACAGCGGGTTCAGCGGGGTGTCTTCGGTGCAGATGCCCATCACCTCGCCGTAGTTGGAGCCGGTGCTGCCGTAGACCAGCTTGGCGTCGGCGGGCATGAGGTCGAGCACGTTGCGGGTGCCGTCGACGTTCACTTCGACCGCCCGGCGCGGCATTTTCTTGCACAGAGGGTAGCCCACGAGCGCTGCAAGGTGGATGACGGCGTCGGCGCCCTTCAGCTCTGGCCCCAACGCGGCGCGGTCGGTGATGTCGACCTCGGCGAACGTGAAGTTGGGGTGGATGAAGTAGGGCAGGAGGGCCTGCCCGCCGAACATCAGGTTGTCGACCACATGCACGCTCCAGCCGCGCTCCAAGAGGCGGGGGACGAGCATGGAGCCGATGTAGCCGGCGCCTCCGGTGACCACGACGCGCATGGGGCACTCCTGTTGGGGGGCGGAGCATACCGCAGCGGCGCGACTGGACGGGGGAGTGGCGTGAGAGGGCTTGGAGTGGTCGGCCGGGAGCGGTCAGGGGGGTAGCGGTCAGCGGTCAGCGGTCAGCGGTCAGCTCTTCTACGGTCGGCTTGATGGTGGCCAGTCGAAGCGCCTGCCAAGTTGGGGGGGGGGCTCGTTGCTCGGAAGGGTGGTGGTACTGCGGCTACCAGCGGCCAGTCGCCAGCAGCCAGCTCTGTTGAGGCGCGTTCCTGCGTGGAGGCAACCGACCCTGTGCAGCGGCACTCCACTACGCCCGTCACCACGCGCGCAGCACCCTGCACAACCAGGCTGGCCGCTGGCCGCTGGCCGCTGGAAGCCCACCCCGCCACAACGCTTCGAAGCATCTCTCCCCAACCACTGGCCGCCTTCGCCACTCCGATAGGACCCGCCACACCAGAGCTGACCGCTGACCGCTGCAAGCTGAAAGCTGACCGCCAAAAGCTACTCCGACGGATGATGCCCCGCGACCACCCGCAAGTCCGGACACGACGCCTTCAGCTCTCGCGCCCAGGCCAGGCTCTTGCGGAGGTCGCGGCGGCTGGCGTCCACCAGCAGTGACGTGAGGAATGGCCGCTCGGCGTCTTCCAGGTGGTCGTCCACCCAGGCCGTGTCGCCGATGAACAGCCACGGGTCGCCTTCTGCGCGCACCAGAACAGCAGCGGAGCCCGGCGTGTGGCCGGGGAGCGAGAGGTACCAGATGGTGCCGTCGCCGAGCACATCGAAGGCGGGTCGGCCCAGGACCTGCTCCACGCCCTTTTCTTCGAGGGCCACCCGCTGGAAGCGCACGATGTCGCTCAGCTCGCGGGTGGGGAAGGCGCCGGTCTCCGTGGCGGCGGCAGACCAGTCGGCTTCGGTGAGCCACACCTCCGTGCCGGGCATGTCGAAGAGGCCGCCCACGTGGTCGTAGTGGATGTGGGTGAGGAGCACGCGGTCGGGCACGGCGCCGAGCTGCTCCATCACGGTGGCGCCTTCGGGCACCTTCATCTCGAGGAAGCTGAACGGGAACCCGGGCTCTTCGCCGGTGCGGTTCCGGGCGCCCAGACCGGCGTCGACGAGGGTGGTGCCGTGCTCGGGGTGTTCGATGACGCCCACCCACACGGGCAGGTCGACGGGACCCTTCTTGCCCGAGTTCACGATCTGCTTCCAGTCACCGGGGACGGCGCCGGCCTCGATGACCTCGACGGTGATGCCGGTGTCGGCGGGCGGGGGGCAGGCGAGCACGACCGGCAGCGGGAGCATGAGACCTCCGAAGGCCCGGGACTGTACCGCAAGGACGGTGCCGAAGCGGGTAGAGGGGCCGCGGGTCATGCCGAGGTCATCCATGCGCTTTGCGGTCTTCTTCGGGGCACTTGCTGCCGTGTTCGTCTGGCTGGCGGTCCAGCTGGGGCTGCCGTCGTTTGGTGGGGTGGCCGGACTGCTGACTGCGATGGGGCTGATGGGGCCCACGGTGGCCTACGGTCTCGGCAAGCCGGGCGTCATCGGCAAGCAGCCCGACGGCACCCATCCCGGCTGGGCCCAGTTCGTCCACGGCAGCTACCTGGGGTTGTGTCGGTTCTCGGCGGCGATGGCTCGGCTGCGGGGGCTCAAGCCCTGGAATGACGTGGGCGACGGCATTGTGCTCGGTGCACGGCCCATGCCCCGCGAGGTGGGCACGCTGCTGGACGACCACGGTGTCGGTGCGGTGGTGGACCTCACCTGTGAGCTGGTGGATCCTGCCCGCCTGCGCAAGAACACGGTGTTTCTGTGCTTGCCCACGCTGGACGGCACGCCGCTGACCGCCGAGCAGCTGTCCCGCGGGGTGGACTTCATCGATGCCCAGCGGGGGCAGCACGCCGTGTATGTGCACTGTGCGGTGGGACGGGGGCGGAGCGCCACGCTGGTGGTGGCCTGGGCGCTGGCGGCTGGGAAGGCGGACTCGGTGGAGGCGGCCGAGGCGTGGCTGAAGGAGCGACGTCCGGCGGTGCGGCTGGGGGCGTCGCAGAAGGCGTCGGTGGCCGCGTGGTGGGTCGGTCGGGGTGTCGCAGACTCGTGACCGACGAGAAACCCCGTCGACATTGGAAAGACGAGATCCCCGTGGCATAAGGGCGGTCCTTGGAGACCACCGTGCCATCTCGTTTCTTGCTGCTCGTGCTCGGGCTCACGGCCTGCACCGACTCCACCCTCGGCAAGCTGGGCGACCCACCGCAGGTGAACTTCGTGCGCCCCGCGGACGGCGGCAGCTTCGACCCTCTGGCCACAGTGGATGTGTGCCTGCAGGTGAAGGACGAAGCCGACCCGGAAGACCTGGGGATTGTGCTCGAGAGCGACGTCGACGGCATCCTGGTCGATAGGGCTGCCGGGTTTGGTGCGTGCACCGGCGGCAACCTGGGCGTGGGGGTTCAGCTGTCCGACGCCGACCACATCCTCACGGTGACGGTGGTGGACCCGGAAGGGGCATCCGACACGGCATCTGTTGTGCTCACGCCCGTGCCCGACAGCCCACCCCGCTGCAACGTGGCCACGCCCACCGACGGCCTGCGCGTGATTGTGGGCGACCCGGTGCAGTTCCAGGCCACGGTCGAAGACGACGAGACCACCGCCGCCGACCTCTCCATCGTGTGGGACAGCGACCTGGACGGGGTGCTCTTCGAAGGACAGCCCGACTCCACCGGGGCGGTAGCCTTCACCGAGACCGACCTCTCCGACGGCGACCACCTGCTCACGCTCGCGGTCACCGATGCGCGCGGCAATGTGGAGCGGTGCGTGACCGACCTGGTGGTGGATGCCTGCACAGACGACGACGGCGACGGCGTCACCACCTGCGACGGCGACTGCGACGACACCGACCCCGAGGTGAGCCCCGAGGAGCTCGAGGTTCTCGACGGCAAAGACAACGACTGCGACGGGGATGTGGACGAAGAGACCGACCTCGTGGACGACGACGGCGATGGCTACGCCGAGGTCGACGGCGACTGCGACGACACCGACGCCGCGGTGAACCCCGGGGCCGAAGAGACCTGGTACGACGGTGTGGACGCCGACTGCGACGAGGCCTCCGACTTCGACGCCGACCGCGACGGCCAGGACACCGATGCTATCGGCGGCTTGGACTGCGATGACTCCGACTCCCTGGTGTACGACGGGGCCGCCGAGACCTGGTACGACGGCGTGGACGGCGACTGCGCGGGTGACTCCGACTACGACGCCGACGGAGACGGCCAAGACAGCAACAGCTACGGCGGCACGGACTGCGACGACGGCGACGCCTCCACCTACTTGGGTGCGGTGGACAGCTGGTACGATGGCATCGACTCCGACTGCGACGGTGCCAACGACTACGACGCTGATGCCGACGGTGCTCTGAGCGATGTCTACGGCGGCTCGGACTGCGACGACACCGACCCCGCGGTGCGACCGGGCGCGTCGGACACCTGGTACGACGGCGTGGACACCGACTGCAGCGGCGGCTCGGACTACGACGCCGACGGCGATGGCTACGACAGCGACAGCTACGGCGGCACCGACTGCGACGACGCGTCGGCTGGTGTGCATCCGGGCGCCACGGAAGTCTGGTACGACGGCGTGGACACCGACTGCGACGGCGGCTCGGACTACGACGCCGACGGCGATGGCTACGACAGCGAGAGCTACGGCGGCACGGACTGCAACGACGGCCTGTCGGCGGTGAACCCGGGCGCCACCGACACCTGGTACGACGGCCTCGACTCCGACTGCGCGGGCGACAACGACTACGACGCCGATGCCGACGGCTACCTGGCCGATGCCTACGGCGGCACGGACTGCGACGACACCGACGGCTCGGTGCATCCGCTGGCGTCGGAGACCTGGTACGACGGCCTGGACGGCAACTGCGACGGGGCCTCGGACTACGACGCCGATGGCGATGGCTACGACAGCGACGGCCATGGCGGGAGCGACTGCGACGACAGCGATGACTCGGTCAATCCGGGCGAGACGGAGAACTGGTACGACGGTGTAGACGCCGACTGCGACGGTGCTTCGGACTACGACGCCGATGGCGATGGTGACGACGCCGATGCCTACGGGGGCCTGGACTGCGACGACCTGGACGCCACGGTGTGGACGGGCGCCACCGAGGTGCGCGACGGCCAAGACAACGACTGTGACGACTACTGCGACGAGGGGCTGCTCTCGGCGGGCGACCTGGTCATCAACGAGTTTCTGAAGGACCCGAGCGCGGTGTCGGACACCACTGGCGAGTGGTTCGAGGTGGCCAACATCACCACCACCGACATCACCATCTGCGCGGGCTGGGAGGTGTACGACGACGACTCGGACACCTTCGAGGTGCTCGACGATGTGTACATTCCCGCGGGCGGGGTGGCGGTGTTCGGCCGCAGCACGTCCACGAGCGCCACGGGCGGCATCACGGTGGACTACAACTTCGGCACGGGCATGCAGCTGGCGAACGGCGCCGACGAAATCGTGCTGTACTTCGACGACCCGGACGGCACGCCGTTCGAGATGAGCCGCGTGGAGTATCTGGACCGGCCCACGTGGCCGGACACGGCGGGCAAGTCCATCAGCCTGGACCCGGACTTCCAGAATGAGGTGGACAACGACAGCGTGGGGTCGTGGTGTCATGGCACGACGACGTTCGGTGCGGGGGATGTGGGGACGCCGGGGGATGTGAACGACGAGTGTTGATGCGCATCCCGGGGCCCCCTCCGCCGGCTTCGCCGGCACCTCCCCCTGCGAGGGGGAGGACTGTGAGAACGGCGATGTCCTCCCCCTTCAGGGGGAGGTGGCCGCGCAGCGGTCGGTGGGGGCCCTTGCTCTCGCCAACCCCACCTCCGCAGTCGTCGCCATCGTCCCCCGCAGGTCTCCCAGCACCTGTGCCGTCGAGAACCGCAGCACCTCGAGCCCCCGCACACCTCGCAGGTATCGGTCTCGGGTGTCGTCGGCCGCGTGGTTCGAAGCATGCTGCTGACCGTCGACCTCGACCACCAGCCGTGCCTGGTGGCAGAAGAAGTCGACAAAGTACGGCCCGATGGGCACCTGTCGGCGAAAGCGAAGGCGGGCGCACCGTCGCTTGCGGAGCGCCTCCCAGAGCATGGCTTCGGGCGGGCTTGGAGCCGCACGAAGACGGCGACTCACACGTGTGTCTGGATTCATGATGTGGGGCGCACCACCGCCCTCGGGACAGAGGTTTGGTAGTCCATCGCCTGCGGCTGTGCCAGGCCCGGGTGGGCCCCCTCCGCCGGCTTCGCCGGCACCTCCCCCTGCGAGGGGGAGGACTCTGTGTTCCAGGTCCTCCAAGCGTGGGGCCCCCTCCGCCGGCTTCGCCGGCACCTCCCCCTGCGAGGGGGAGGACTGCGAGAACGGCGATGTCCTCCCCCTTCAGGGGGAGGTGGCCGCGCAGCGGTCGGAGGGGGCCCCTGCTCTCGCCAACCCCACCTCCGCAATCGTCGCCGTCGTCCCCCCGCAGGCCTCCCAGCACCTGCGCCGTCGAGAACCGCTGCACCTCGAGCCCCCGCAGTCGCTTGCGGAGCGCCTCCCAGAGCCCTCGGACCCCACCCCTACCGCTTCACCAGATCCCAGATGGCCTTCACGCCCGCCAGCAGCCCAAACAGCACCAGCGTGAGCCCCAGGCCCAGGCCCGCAAGCTTGTCGCCCAGCGGAAACGGCGCCGCCACCAGCCGGCTGTGGTCCGGGGCGTCGGGCAGCATCACCACCGGCACCTTCCGCTTCTTCACCGCCGTGCGCCACTGCTGCTCGGGCAGGGAGGTCCACAGGTTGGTGCGGCCCGTGGCGTCGGAGTGGGTGTAGGTCTTGCCCTTGTGCTTGAAGCGGTAGCGGACCTGGTACGACTTGCCCGTGCGCCGGCTCTGCATCGTGCGGCTGTCGGTGACCGTGGCCACCACGCGCTTTCCGGTGGAGCGCAGCATCACCTCGGGCCCGACCTCCATCGCGCCCAGCCCCGCGATGGGGACGCCCCCCAGCACCATGATGACGCCACACACAAACAGGATGGCCGGCATCAGCTCGGGACGGTTCATCGGGGCCTCCGTGCGGGTCAGGGGGCTTCGACCACCAGGTCGTTCCAGCCATCGAGGGCGTCCACGTCGCCGACATCGGTGTTGCCGTCGACCAGCCACGGAACCACCGCTGCGGCCACGAGCCCGGCCGTCGTCTCGCGGGCCGTGGCGGCATCCGGGTAGGTGAAGGTGTCGCCGGAGCCGTCCTGGCGGGTGTCGGTGCCGCAGCCGGGCATGAAGGCGTCGTCGATGCCCACGATGTCGCTCACCGACCAGTGGCCGGCGTCGGGCATGCGCACCAGGCGGGTGGGGCCGGGCGCGTTGGTGGCGTTGTCGACGATGAGGTCGTTGCCCAGCTGCCCGATGCTGTTGTCTTCTTCGAGCAGCAACCACACATTGGGCGCGGTGAGTGCGGTGGCGTCGACCCCCGACAGCAGCGGGTTGTCGGCCGGTGCGCCCAGGAACACCGACCCCAGCACTGCGCCTTCGCGCTGGGCCACCATGCCCGTGGTGACCGCGCCGAAGCTGTGGCCCACGGTGGCCACTCGGGACAGGTCCAGGTTGGCCTCGACCAGGTCGACCCCCTCGTGCCAGACCGCGTCGAGCTGGTCGACCCGGACGGCCAGGGTGTCGGTGTCGAGGGGCAGGTTGGTGCCGGCCTGGACGTCGAAGAAGGTGTTGCCTTCATGGCTCACGGCGAGCACGGCCACGCCATGGCTGGCCAGGTGGGTGGCCACCGTGGCAAGGCTCGACCACGTGCACTCGTGGCAGTGGCTCATGAGCACGACGGGGAGTGGGTCTGCGGTGGCCTCGAAGGTGGGGGAGACGGACACGCCCGTGGTGGGGCAGCCCGAAGGTGCGGCGCCCACCCGCTCGTCGATGAGGGTGGCGCGGTCGGGGTCGTCTTCGAAGACCGACAGGGGCTGGCTGCTCTCATCCAGTGCGGTGGGCGCGTAGACCAGGAAGGGCGGTGTGGTCGCGGTGGCCGCAACCTTCTGCACACCGACCCGGTGCGGACCGCGCTCGCGGTAGTCGACCGGGGTGTCCGGAGCGGTGCCGGAGTCGGCGTTCTTGTCGGCGCTGCAGGCCACGAGGCCGAGGAGGAGGAACAGTCGGGACATGGGGGCTCTCGGTCCGGCGGAAGTGGCCGGCAGCCTATCACCCGAGGGGAGACGCCTCTGGCGGCTTCCCGAGTGGAGGGGAGACGCCTCTGGCGGCTTCCCGACCGACGGAGGCCCCTGTGGGGCCGGAGGCGTCCCGTCGCATCTTCAGCGAACGATGGCCTCCCCGATCCACACGCTCTGGCCGCTGAAGCCGTCGTCGACCACCACGTAGATGAAGCCCTCCTGGCCGCCCTTTTCCGGGGCGACCCAGGTGAGGGAGGGGGTGGGCGCCGGGGCCGACTCGGTGGAGAAGCCGCCGACGGTGGTGAGGGGGTAGGCGATGCCGCTGCCGGTCATTTCGTCGACCTGGAAGGAGAGGTCGCGGGAGCTGCCGGCCGCCACCTCCACCGGGGTGTCGAACATGGGGGTGATGGTGGGGTTGTCGTTGCGGTAGTCGGGGTCTTCGGAGGTGAGGGTCATGGTGCGCCAGCCGAGGCTCACGCCGTCCATGGGCAGGCCGGCGAGGAGGAGCTCGGGGTCGGCGAGGTGGTCGGGGTTGACCGTGCCGGCTTCGATGTCGTCGAAGAGGGGGCACAGGCCCGGCTTGCAGGCGAGGGCGAAGGCGAGGGTGCCCCAGAAAGGCTTGCCGGAGTCGATGACGGCGTTGATCTCGGCCACCTGGACGTCGAGCGGGATGAAGGGGATGGCGGCGGCGTGGGTGTCGGGGTCGCGGACACCCGTGGCGATGGGCTGCTGACCGTCGTAGGCAGCGGACTCGAGGCACTGTCCGCCGTCGCCGACGGGGGTGCACATCCAGACGGCGACTTCTGCTCCGGACATGTGGGGGTCGGCGATGGTGACGATGAGGTCGATGGACTCGTGGGGGGAGACCTCGGGGGGCTCGCTCGCCATCGACACAATCTGCAGAGACGTGATCTGGGTGCTGGCGTAGACCTCCTCATCGCAGCCCACCAGGAGCATGACCGGCAGCAGGCGGGTCACCATGCGCCCTCCAGCCCGAACACGGGGATGGGCGGGAGGCCGGTGATGGGCTCGAACGCGGTGTAGGTGCTGTTCCACGCAGGCAGCTCCGGGTTGGGGCGGATGGAGATGTTCTGGATGTCGAGCGAGGTGGTGAGGCGCCAGTGCTCGAAGGTGAAGGTCTTGTCGACGCGGAGGTCGATGCCGAAGAAAGGCGCGAGCCGCTCGGTGGTGAGGGGGCTGTAGACGGGCACGAACTCGCGCGACTCCATGTTCTGGAAGCGGTTGGCGACCGGGGAGTAGGGGTTGCCCGAGGTGAAGCGGAGGCGGCTGCCGAGGCGCCAGTTCTTGGGGAGGGGAGTGGTGCCCAGGGCGGTGAGAACGAGGGGTTGGTCGTACTGGAAGAGGGTGCTGGCCTCGCCGGGCGCATCGACCCGACGGGACCGGCTCACGGTGGCAGCCAGCCAGCCGGTGAAGCGCGGGGCGTCCATGCGGGCCAGGAGCTCGCCGCCGAAGATGGTGGCGGTGCCGGTGTTCTGGTAGGGACCGTCGTCGACTGTGCCCGAGTGGAAGAAGGGCGTGGCCTGGAACTGGAAGCGGTCTTCGCGGCCCACGATGCGGCGGTCGTGGACGTTGGCGAAGCCGGTGAGCTCGAAGCGCACGCCTTCGTAGGGCAGGACCTCGATGCCCACGCTGTTCTGCCAGGCGCGCTCGGCCAGGAGGGAGGGGTTGCCTTCGGAGGCGGACAGCATCTGTCGGGCGGCGGGCAGGCGGCTGTAGGTGCCGGAGGCCACGAGGATGGCCCACACGTCGTCGATGTCGAAGCGGGTGTGCAGGCGGGGGTCGAGGCTGCCGGCGACCGCTTCCAAGGGGTAGACGACGAGGTCGCCCCGCAGGCCGGGGGTGGCGGTGAGACGGCCGAGCTTGGCGGACACCTCGCCATACAGGGCGGGGGCATGGAAGGGGGTGGCGCCGCCTTCGTAGGGACCGTAGGTGGGGAGGTTGTAGAGGAAGACCTCGCGGCCGCTCCAGAGGTCGAGGCCCACACGCAGGCCGAGGTGGTCGGTGTCGACGGGGCGGTACCACTCCTCGCGCACGGTGACGGACGCGACCTGCTCGAAGGCGTCGTCGTAGGAGAAGGACTGCAGCGACTCGGTGTCGACGCCCATGGCGATGGACAGCTCGTGCTCGAAGTCGCCCACACGCTGGACGAGGCGGCCCCGCAGGCGCCAGAACCGGAGGTCGAGGTCGACGAGGGGGTCTTCTTCGCCGTACTCGGTGCCCATGTACTCGAAGGTGTCGTGGCTGCGGAGGAACAGCAGCTCGGTGCGGGTGCCGTCGTCGCCGACGCGCAGCCAGCGGGCCTGGACGTCGGAGTAGACGGGGGCGCGCACGGGGACACCGCGGGCATCGAGGGCGCCCTGGAGAACGGTGTCGATGTACGACCGGCGGGCCGAGATGGTGACGGCGCTGTGGTCGGACGCGGGGGTGTCGACGAAGAGGCCGGCCTGGAAGAGGTCGATGTGGACGGCGCGTTCGGGGTACTCGGGCCGGGCGTCGCGGGTGCGGATGTCGACCAGCCCGCCGAGGAAGCGGCCATAGCGGACGCCGGCGTTGCCGGGGATGTACCCGACTTCGGCCACCGACCGGCCGTGGATGACGGTGGAGAGCCCGCCGAAGTGGAAGACCATGGGCAGCGGGGTGCCGTCGACGAAGCCCACGGAGTCTTCGGGGGCGGTGCCGCGGATGATGAGGTTGCCGGTGCCGAGGGGCGCGCGGGCGACGCCGGGCAGGCTCTGGACGACCTTCACCACGTCGCCGTTGGTGCCGGGGAGCACGCGGGCGAGGTCGGTGGGCAGAGCGCGCTCGGTGACGGTGGACTCGACCTCGGGCCGCCACACGATGATCTCTTCGCCCACGGTGTCGGCTTGGAAGGCAGCATCGCGGACGACGCGGAGATCGACGGTCTGGACGGTGCCTTCGCGGACATCGACGGCGAGCTGGGTGGGGCGCAGGCCGCCTCCGCCCACTCGGAGGGTCCAGGGGCCATCGGCGAGGCCGGCGAACTGGAAGTGGCCCTGAGCGTTGGCGGTGGCGACGAGCACATGGCCATCGGGACCGGTGGCCTCCACTTCGTGGTGGGCGAGCACGGCGCTGGAGCCGGCCGCCAGGAGGGTGCCTTCGATGGACAGGGGCGGCGGTGCGGCGCGGTCGATGCGCACCACCAGCTCGATGCGGGCGGAGACGGGCTGTCCGGTGGCGTCGTGTGCGGGGGACAGGCGAGCGCCCCGTGCGGCGTCGATGGCGGGCTGGCGGAAGGCGGGGGGGATGTCGTCGGGGGCCGACACGGACAAGATGGTGCCGTCGTCGGCGACTTCGACGGACAGGCGGACGTCTACGACCCCGGTGTCGGGCCATGGGGCGTCGTCGCCCGGGACACGCACGGCGGGGAGGGCTTCGAGAACGGGCAGCGACAGGGGCGGGGCGTCGACGGGGGTGTCGGCGTGGGCGGCTGCACCGCACAGGAGCAGTGATGCAAGAGCGCAGAGGCCAACGCGCACACAAGCTCCCCGGTCCGAACCACCCGCGGGGAGAGCTTAGCTGATGCACCCGCCTTCCCGGGGGGCTGCCATCGGACTCGCCATCGCGGCCGAAGGGGATAGTCCCGGGCGAATCCAGTCTTGGGAGACCCGATGTCTGACCCGGTCCATGCGCAAATCGCCAGCCTCATCGAACAAAACACCGTGGTGCTCTTCATGAAGGGCACCCCCGACATGCCCCAGTGCGGCTTCTCGGCCACGGCGGTGGGCATCCTGAACGACCTCGGCGTCGAGTTTCGTGGGGTGAACGTGCTGGCAGATCCGGCCATTCGCTCCGGCATCAAGTCGTTCTCGCAGTGGCCCACCATCCCGCAGCTCTACATCGGCAAGGAGTTCGTGGGCGGCTCCGACATCGTGAAGCAGATGTCGGAAAACGGCGAGCTGCACGAGATGTTGGGCATCGAGTTCGTGGAGCCCGTGGCCCCCACCATCACCATCACCGATGCCATGAAGCAGGCCATCGCAGCCGCTGGCACCGGCCCCGGGGAGTACGCCCGGTTCGTGGTGTCCAACCGCTTCCAGTACCAGCTGGGCATCGACCGCCAGAAGGACGGTGACTTCCTGGTGGAGAGCAACGGCATCCAGATCCTGGTCGACCGGGGCAGCGCCAAGCGGTCCGACGGCGTGACCCTCGACTTCGAGGCCGGCACCGGCGGTGGCGTGCTCATCGACAACCCCAACGAACCCGCGCAGGTGCGGCACCTCGACGTCCGCAGCCTCGCAGCCATGCTCGAAGGCGACCGGAACCTGCGGCTGATCGATGTCCGCACCCCGGCCGAGCGCGAGACCGCCGACCTGTCCCCCCGCGCCGAGCTGCTCGATCAGGCCAAGGCCACCGAGCTCGAAGCCCTCGACAAAGACACCAACCTGATCTTCTTCTGCCACCACGGCGGACGCAGCGCTCGGGTGGCGCAGCAGTTCGTCGATCTTGGCTTCCGCAAGGTCTTCAATGTGCAGGGCGGGATCGATGCGTGGTCGATGTTCGTGGACTCGTCGGTGCCTCGGTACTGATCGAGTCGTCAAGAACCGGGAACAAGGTGCGTGCGGAATCCGCTCAGGCTCGACTTGTAGTGGGCCGACAGGATACAGCGCCGGCCCGTGTCTGCCGGGCGTCGATTTCCGGCGCCCCTCCGCCGCCTAGCAGAGAGCACCAATGATGCAGAGCCTTTCGTTCGGCTTGATGGGCCTTTCGGTGCTGGTGGCTGCGCTTTCGTTCGTGAGCGCCCACCGCGGCCCCCTGCCCGACTTCTCGAAGATGGGCTGTACATCCGCACTTGGGCTCCTTGTGGTCGGCTTCCTCGCGGGCCTCTACCCGCCGGTCAGCCAGTACCGGGGCTGCTCATCCGCCTGCGAGACCGTGGCGGGTGGCGGCAGCGCCAGCTTCGTCTCCAACGTCGACTACGACAAGGTGTACAAGGACAGCTACAAGGGCTGCATCAAGGGCGCCAAAGACGCCGACCGCAAGTCCAAGCAGATCGCCGACAAAGAAGGCGACCCCAGCCTGTACACGCCCATCGACATGAAGGCCACGGAAGCGCGCTGCAAGGCCATCGCGCAAGACCGCTGCACGTCCACTTGCTACACCGGCGACGTCGAGGGCTGATTCTCGGGCGCATGGCGGAGCTCGAATGACCGCTTCCATGCTGGCACTCGCTGTGCTCGTGGCGGTGGCCTACGGAGTCCAGACGGTCTCGGGCTTTGGCGCTGGCCTCATCCTGGTGACCCTCGGGGTGCACCTGGTGGAGCTGCCCACGCTCCTGGCGCTGATCTTGCCGCTGTCGATCGCCCAGACGGGCTGGATCACGCTGCGGCACTGGCGCGCGGTGGATGGGCGGCTGCTGCTGGGGAAGGTCATCCCGGTGATGGGGGCGGGGGTGGGCCTCGGGTACCTGGTGGCGGCACAGGTGTCGGGGATGACGGTGGTCAAGCAGGTGCTCGGCGTGTTCGTGGTGCTGCTGGCCGCCCGCGAGCTGTGGCAGCTGCACCGCGGCACCACACCGGCTGTGGGAACGCCCATCGCGAGCACACTGTCGATCTTCGGTGCGGGGGTGGTGCACGGCATCTACGCCACCGGCGGACCTCTCCTCGTGTATGGCCTGGGTCGGGAGGGCCTGGACCGCGCTCGGTTCCGGGCCACCGTGACGACAGTGTGGCTGGTGCTGAACGTGGGGTTGGTGGCCACCTACGCGGTGGAAGGCCGGTACACCCCCCACCGCCTGGGGCAGCTGTTGGTGCTGTTGGTGGGGATTCCGGTGGGGGTTGCGGCGGGTGAGCGCGTGTTCTCGCGGGTGAGCGAGCGGGCGTTCCGCTGGGGCATCTACGGGTTGTTGGCGGTGGCCGGGGTGCCGCTGATCTTGTCCTGAGGCGGGGATTTTGGACGCAGCGTGACCTGCAGGAGGTCGCCCATGCGCCGTTGGTCGACGAATTCGAAGGCCATGGGACCGGCGTCGGCGGACCACAAGCGGATGGCGCCTTTGCCGAGGACGATGGGGACCAGCGTGATGCACAGCTCGTCGACGAGCCCGGCAGACAAGGCTTGCTGCACGAGGTTGCCGCCGTCGAGGTAGATGTCGCGGTTGCCGGCTTCGAGCCGGGCGTGGGCGATGAGGGTCTCGATGGAGCCTTGGACCGCGCGGACAGAGGGGGCGACGGGCTCGAGCGGACGCCGCGTGGCGATGAGCACGGGGAGGTCGCCGTAGGGCCACACACCCATGGCGGTGACGATGTCGTAGGTGGCGCGTCCCATGAGCATGGCGCCCACCTGGCCCAGGAAGTCGTCGAAGCCGAGGGCGTCGGATGGCGTGGTGGCGTGGCCGTCGAGGAAGGACAGGTCGTGGTCGGGGCCGGCGATGGCGCCGTCGAATGAGCAGGCCATGTACACACGCACGCGGCTGGTGGAGTCCATGGGGGGCGTCCTGGATGGTGGTCAGGGGAGGGCGGTGTCTTCGGGCAGGTGGCGGATGCCGTCGCCGGCTTCGGGATGGGCGAGCGCGTACTCCACCTCGATGCGCGCACCGGCGGGTGGGATGGCGAAGCCGTCGAAGACCAGGGCGTTGTCGGACGGAGACCAGGTCCAGCCGTGGTGGGCGGACTGCGGCACGCTGGCGCCGGCGACCCAGACCGCGAGGGTGCCGGTGTCGGGGATGGACGACAGCGCGAAGCGACGGGTGAGGCCCGTGAGCGCGAAGGACAAGGTGCGGAGGTCGGTGTCGAGGCTGGCGGAGCAGATGGAGTGGGGGGTGCCATCGGTGTGGGTAGCCGCTTCGTGGTACCGCGGGGCTGGATCGGCGGCGAGGCCGTCTCGGGCGCAGCCGGCGGGGAGGTCGCCTGTGATGGGGTGGATGGCCACGCCGGCTGGGCTCAGCTCGGCGAGGGCGTGGGTGTAGGTGGTCACCGGGCCGTCGGAGCGGTCGTCTTCGTCGGAGAGGATGACGACGTGCAGCAGGGCGTCTTCGCGCAGTCCGTCGGTGGCGTCGAGGGCGACGGCGAGGCCGGGCTCGTGGCGGTCGCCGTCGGAGCCGGGGGCGAGTGTGGCGGCGAGGTCGGGCACCTGCTCGAGGGTGTCGACCACCTGCCAGTCGGCGAGGGGGGTGTGGGAGGTGGTGACGGCGCGGACCCGGAGGTCGACCTCCCAGCCCACGGTGGCCTCGAGGAGTGCGTGTGCGGCGATGGTGATGGAGTCGGCTTCTTCGAGCATCGATGGGGAGTCGTCGACGACGAAGAGGAGGTCGACCCGGGTGCGGGGGGTCTGGTAGAACGCCTCGCGCACGGGCTGCTTGACGATGTCGTAGTCGTTGCACGCGAAGGCCCCCACCCCAGCGGCGATGAGGAGCAGGTGGCCGAGTCGGCGAGGGCGGGACATCACCCCGAATCTACCTGTGTTCGGAGGTGCGTGGGGGACCGGGTCTACAGCTGACCCATTTGGGTCCGACTGCAAGCTGGCACGCGGCTTGCTTTGGGTTCGAGTGAATCCAGCAGCCGAGCACGTTCGGCTGCCCCCCCATCGTCTCGCCAACCCCGGACACCCCCATGGACTCCACCACCACGCCCACCGCACCGGCTCGCGACACCCTCGCTTTCCTGCTGTTCATGGCCAGTGTGGTCGCACTGCCGCTGTCGTTCGCGCTGATGGGGCGCCTGGCCCACGCCGACGCACCGCCGCCCGTGGACGTCCCGGTCGTGGCCGAGGTGGGTTGAATCGCACAGGCCCCGGGGCATCCGCCACGGTGGTGAAGTTGCTAAGCAGAAGGGCATGACCACCCTGCGCTGTGCCTCCTTCGCTCTCCTCGTCGGTGCCTGCACCGACCCCCCCGTCGAGCCCCCGACACCGCCCCCCGCCGCGGTCGAGGCCCCGGCACCCGTCCTGCCAGATGTGGTCCTGGACGACGTGGTGGTGGATGTTCTCGACCTCGAAGCGCTCCAGCAGCTCGAGCGCTCGGGGTGGTCGTTTGCCCAAGTGCTGGGCCGACTGGATGGTGCCGAGCACCAGGGGCTGCACCCCGACCTGAGCCGGCTGTCGCGGGAGAGCCCTTCCTGGCGTGCGCTCGCGCAGCACCTCTCCGCCGACATCGACGCCGTCGGCGATGGCATCCACCGCGACCTCGTGACCGAGCTGGCCGATGCCAGGCGCTTTCCCGCCGGGAATGTGGGCCGGCGCATGGACACCCGCTGGCTGCGTAGCTCCGATGCCCACATCCGCCTGGCCGGAGTGGTCCAGCGCATCGACCGCCGCGACCTGCACGCCACGCCCACCTGCGGCGAGGTGCGCTTCCTGTACCGGCTGGCCTATGCCCTGGAGACCGACGGTGGCGCCACAGTGGGGTCGCGGCTGCCCGTGCACTTCAACGTGGTGTTCGTGCCCAACGAGACCGACTGCCAGGCCTGGGCCCGACGCTGGGCGGCGCCGGCCACGGTGGATGGCGTGCTCGACCCCACAGGCCTCCGCTTCGACCGCATCGAGGTCAACATCCAGGCCGTGCGCTTTCCCGCGGGCTTCGAGACCGAGTTTGGCGGACAGGCGGCCTACCTGCTCGAGGTCCTGGAGCTGGACACCGTCGACAGCACGGTCACCGTCCGCCGACAGCCACTGGAGAGCACGCCCGATGTGGCGCGGCTGCGGTCCGACCCCACGCTTCGGGCCGACCTCACCGCCTGGATCGCCGACCACATCGACGACATCGACCAAGGCACCTACCTCCTGCCCGAGCGCTTCCTGGCCGACCGTGCCGTGTCGTGGTCCACCCTGGGGGTGAACCGGCTGGTCAACCGCCCCTTCTCCGCGCTCTATCAGCCGGACGGGCGCGACGGCCTGCCCACACCCTCCGCACAGCACCGCCAGGTGGCCTCGGTGGCCGGTCTCATCGACCGCCTCGACAACGGCACCTGCACGGGATGCCACCAGGCGGGCACATCGGCGGGCTTTCACCTCCTCGGTCCAGACGACCCTGGCCTGTCGGGCGTCACCAACCGCCTGGCCCAGCCCCTGTCGCCCCACCTCACCGAAGAGCGGCTGCGTCGCCGGGCCAAGACCCGCGACCTTGCCAATGGCCACACCCCCGACCCCTTCCGCGACCACAGCCTGGCCCCGACCTTCGGGATGAAGGGCTACATCGACGTCCGCGCCAACCAGCCGTGCCTGCCCGAGGCCCATCGGTCCCACCTCGCCGCGGGGGCACAGTGGCGCTGCAGCCAGGCCACCGGGCCCACCACGTGCCGGGTGGTGGCCCACGACCCCCTCGTGGCGGTCAATTGGGGGCAGTGCACGCCCGACTCCCCGGACGGCCTGCGGGCGGGCATGGCCTGTCGGTCGGCCGAAGTCACGTCGCGGGTGCTCACCCGGCGCTACACGAGCGCGCTGTTCGGGCAGCATGGCTACGCCGACAAGGTGGTGCAGCAGCAGCGCTTCGAGCTTCCCGAGGACAAGACCTTCTCGGCCGACACCTACAACTGCCGGCCGCCGCTGCTGGGGGTGCCGCTGGGCCGGGCCTACCGACGCTGCACGGCCGAAGAGCGCACGCTCGAGCAGGTGGTCACGGAGAGCGGCGGGCTCACCCCCGACATCTGCGGTGTGGTGGGGGGCTCCAAGTTCGACAAGTGCGTCGAAGAGGACTTTCACGGCTGCATGGACCAGATCGTGGGGCGGGGCATGGTCGCTGCGTGCGATGCCCACCACCCCTGTCGCGAAGACCACGTCTGTCAGGCCATTCCGTACCAGCTCGAAGGCGTCCCCGAGGCTGCGGGCAAGGCCCTGGCCGACCGCGGTGTGGGCTTCTGCACTCCCACCTACTTCCTGTTTCAGCTCCGGATTGATGGCCACCCGGTCCCACGCATCGATGGATAGGTGGTGTGGCGGACAACAGCTGTCCGCCACCCGTGGGTGAGACCGGCCAAGAAGGCTCCATGCGCATCCTCCAGCTGGGCGACACACACCTCGGCACCAGCCTCCGCACCCTCGGAGGACCGGAGGGCTGGTCGCGCTCCGACGACCACCACACAGCCCTCGAAGCGGCCCTGGCGCCGGCCCTCGCAGGTGAGGTCGACCTCGTGCTTCACACGGGCGACGTCTTCAACCGCTCCCGACCACCCCCGGCGGTGGTGCACCGGGCGCAGGCACTGTTCGAGCGCGTGGCCCGTCGGGTGCCGGTGGTGCTGGTGGCTGGGAACCACGACCGCCGGGGGCTCTCCACACACTTCGGCACCAGCCGTGGCGCCCTGCACATCGTCGACAGCCCCACACGCTTGCGGGTGGCGGGCCTCTCGCTCGTGCTGGTGCCGCACATCCGGCGCGCGGAAGACTGGGTGGCTGCGGTGCATCCGCTGGTGCGCGGTGGCGTGGATGCTCTGGTGTGCCACCAGGGGTTTGCCGGGTGCCACGTCCCCGGGTTCACCTTTCGCGTGGGGCGTCCCGAAGAAACGGTGGGGGAGCAGCACCTCCCGCCCGACCCCATCGGTGCGGTCCTGTCCGGCCACATCCATCCTCGGCAGACGGTGCGCTGGGGGCCGCATCAGGTGGTGTATGCGGGCAGCACCGAGCGCACGTCTCGGTCGGAGGCCCACCAGACCAAAGGCTCGGTGATCTGGTCGCTAGGCGCGGCCTGGACGCACCGCTTTGTGGATGGTCCGGCCCGGCCCTGGATGGACTGTCAGAGCGAAGCCGACCTCAGCCGTGTTCGCCAGGGCGACCTGGTGTCGGTGAAGCCGGCGCAGCTGGCTCGACTGGGGGAGGCGGTGGTGGCTCGGGGCGGACGGCTGGTGCTCCCGCGGTCGCGGTCCGGTCCACCCCGCCGACAGGTGCGGCTGTTCTGACGCCCCCCCAACGTCCGCGGCAGTCGGATAGTCGGGGTGTCCGTCCCCCGGAGACTCGATGGTTACCTGTACCCGCCGCATCGAATGGGATGCCATGCACCGCATCCCGCTCCATGAGAGCAAGTGTCGCGCCTTCCATGGCCACCGGTACGCTGCGGAAATCACGTGTGCGATTCCCGAGCTCGACGACCTGGGACGGGTGGTGGACTTTGGCGTGGTGAAGGAACGCGTGGGGGGCTGGGTGGATGCCAATTGGGACCACACGGCCATCCTCATGCGCAGCGACCCCGAGGCTGCGCCCATCGCCGAAGCGAATGCGCGGTTGGGGCGCCCGGTGTACTGGACCGACCGACCGCCCACGGCCGAAGTCATCGTGGCGGAGCTTGCAGGGCATGCCCAGCGCTTGCTCGCCGACACAGGGGTCACGGTGGTGCGCATCCGGCTGTGGGAGACGCCCAACGGCTCGGCCGAGTGGGCCCTCGAAGAATGAGGACCGGGGTGTGGATGGCGCTGCTCGTGGTGGGCTGCGCGGGCCGCCACCCGGTCGAGACCGGCAAGGCGAGCTGGTATGGGCCCGGCTTTCGGGGCAAGCCCACCGCTTCCGGGGAGCGCTTCGTGCCCCGAAAGAAGACGGCCGCCCATCGCACCCACCCCTTCGGCACCGTGCTGCGGGTAGAGCGCACCGACACCGGACAGTCGGTGCGGGTGGTGGTCAACGACCGGGGGCCCTTTGTGGCTGGACGGGTCGTCGACCTCTCCAAGGGGGCCGCACGCCGCATCGACATGATCGACGCTGGCGTGGTTCCCGTCGAGGTCAAGGTGGTGGGCTGCCGACCTCGCCGGGGCGCGTGCGGCCGGTGACTACGGTGCGGTGAAGGTGTAGGGCAGGCCGATGGGGGTGCCGGCCAGGTTCACGAAGCCGTTCACCCGCTCGCCGCGCTCGGGTGGGTCTTCGAACTCGACGGTCATCTGCGTGTACCCGCCGCACACGGCCTTCGCGATGGCGTCGGCCTGGGCGGGCAGCTCGTCGGCCGACGACACATAGCCATAGGTGCCGCCCGTCTCGAGCGCGAGCTTGCGGAGGCCCTCGACCGCGTCGTCTTCGCGCCAGAGCTCATCCACAGCGTCGGATGCCGGCCCCACTCCGATGGCGTGCACGGCGATGCCGGCTTCGTTGGCCCGCTCCACCACCCGCGAGAGGTTCTTCCTGGACGCCGTGTCTGCACCATCGGAGATGACCACCAAGGCGCGACCGTAGGTGGCAGCGCCGGGGCCTTCGAGCTCTGCGGACAGCACCGTCTCTTCATGTTCGACCGAGTGGTCGTCGAGTCGAACGATGACCTCGTGGGTTGCATCCCACAGTGGGGTCATGCCGTCGGCGTCGAGACGCTGGGCCTCTTCGGCGATGGACTTGGCGTCGGATCCGAACGGAGCCAACACGCGCCCATTCGACATTCCGCCGCCCGAGCTCATGGTGTTGAATTCCATGAGCGCCTGGTCCCAGTGGTCGGAGCAGGCTTCGAGGCGGCTGGCCACCATCGATGCGGCGTCGACACGGAAGCGGTCGGGGTCGGTGTCGAGCATGCTCATGCTGCCGTCGACCAGCAGGGCGAAGGAGCCGGCGTCGGCACCGGGGATCTCTTGCTCTTCGTGAACGTTGAGCAGCTGGCCGCTTTCGTCGCGAAACTCGAGCAGGGAGACCGGGGGGGCCAGGCTGAAGCCCTGGTCGTCTTCCGCTCCGACCGCAAACACCACCTTGCCAAAGTCTGCGCCATCGACCCGCGAGAAGCCGGCCTTGGGCATGACGCCGAGGAGGCTCAAGGCGTCGAGCGACAGCATCTCGAAGAGCATGTCGCAGCCTCCGAGTCCGAGGCCCATGGTAGCGGTGAGCGCAAGCAGAGCAGAACGACGCATTCGTCCTCCGTCAGGTTGGATTGGGTTGGATGGGGCGGCCGGGGCGCCACCGGGTCCGCCGCGCTGACGGCGCCTCCTGGTGTCCATTCACTCGAATTCCATTTTGCTTGCGAGCTCCGCAGAATCGGGTTTGTTTGGTGGCCTCGGCATCGCGCCACGTGGCGATGCGCCAGCCTCCGGCCTGCAGCCCGTCCAGCCAGCCGACACCCGCGCCTACGGCTGCTCGGTCCAGGACGGGCCCTGACCACGCGCGCACAGCCAACCGGGTAAGGCGCCCCCATGCCGCGCCGTCCCCCCCTCGCCGTTCGCCTGCTCAACCGCGCCAGCCGAGCGGCCAGTGCCCTCGGTGTCGCCCCGCCCATCACGCCCCGAGCCCTGCGTGCCGCGGCGGAACGGCGCACCGGTCTGTCCAAGTGGCACGGCCCCACCGACGACCCCACCACCTTCGACACCGCCCTCACCACCCTCTGTGCGTCGGTCGATGCGGCGCCCGCTCTGAATGGGCTCGGGCGCCTCGCGCTCCACATGCACCTGCTGCGCGTGCTGTCCACCCGCCTGTTGCGCGTCCACCAGCCCGTCGTCGACCAGCCCCTCACCGGTCCCGTCCTGGTGGTGGTGGGCCTGCCCCGCTCGGGCACCACCTTCCTGCATCGCCTGCTGGCGCACGCACCCGACACCCGCTCTCTGGCCTTGTGGGAGGTCCAGCACCCCATTGCGCCACGTCGCGGCCCCGACCGCCGGCGCGCCGCAGCCCAGCGCCAGCTCGACGTTCTCCACAAGCTGTCGCCCGAGCTGGGCCACAAGCACGCCACCGCCGTCGACGCCCCCGAGGAGTGCTTCTTCCTCCTCGACGACTCGCTGGTGACCCCGGCCTTCCCGCTGCTGTACCCGCTCGAGCCCTACCGAACGTGGCGCCACACCGCTTCGGTCCAGGCCGCCTATCGCGCCTACCGGTCGCACCTGGTCCGCTTCCAAGCTGCGGCCCCCGGGCGCCGTCTCGTGCTGAAGGCCCCCGGCCACGCCCAGCACCTCGCAGCCATCGCCGAGGCCATCCCCGAGGCCCGCTTCATCCACACCCACCGGGCGCCCGAGGCCACCGTTCCCAGCCGGGCGAGCCTCGTGGCGTCTCTGCATGGCCGCTTCACCGATGCCCCCGACCCCCACGCCATCGGTCGGGCCTGTCTCGACGACGCCGTGCAGCTGTTGAAGGGCGCAAAGCGTGGGCGTGCAGCGCTGTCCACCCACCGCCTGTTCGATGTTCCCTACGACGCTCTGTTGGCCGACCCCACGCGTGTTGTGGCGGCCATTCACGCTTGGGCCCACCTTCCCGCCGACCCCCACATCGCGCGTGCCCTGGCTCGCGAGACCCGCTCCGCGCCGCCCCATCGCTACACCGCCGCCGACTTTGGCCTCACCGCCGAGGGGATCCGCGCCGCCTGCGAACCGCACCTGCCAGTTGGGGGCGTGTCGTCCCTGCGATAGGCGCCCGGCGATGTTTCCCGGCCGGTCGCCGGCCCCTGCACCTCGAGGTCTCCCGATGCGTCGTCTGCTCACCCCCGCGCTGTTCATGTTGTCTGTTGCCTGTGGGGGCTCGGCACCGCCGCCCGCCGAGAAGCCCGCTCCCGCCGCCGAGAAGCCCGCTGCCAAGCCCAAGGTGTGCACCTACACCGTCAAGCCCGAAGGCAACACGGTCACCTGGACGGCCTTCAAGTTCACCGAGAAGGCAGGCGTGGGCGGCGGCTTCGACACCGTCACGGTCACGCCGGGCAAGGGTGGAGATGCGGCGTGGAAGGCCCTCGACGGCGCTGCCTTCAGCATCGACACTGCATCGGTCAACACCAAGAACCCCGACCGCGACGCCAAGATCAAAGACAAGTTCTTCGGCACCCTCACCGAGACCGCCGCACTCAAGGGCACGGTCAAGGCCAACAGCGCGGGCAAGGCCACGCTCAGCATCACCATGAACGGCGCCACCCACCCGGTCACGGTGGATGTGGTCGAAGCCGACGGCAACCTCACCCTCAAGGGCACCATCAACGTCGAGACCTGGGGAGGCGGCGACGCCATCGCGGCCCTCAACAAGGTGTGCGAAGACCTCCACAAGGGCAAAGACGGCGTGAGCAAGCTGTGGTCGGAGGTCGACATCGCCGCCACCGTGGCCGTCGACAAGTCCTGCAAGTAGGGACCTACACCACCCACGGCGCGAGGTCGTCCCTCAGAACATCTGGGAGGACGGCCTTTTCGCGTTGGGGCATGGCCAGACACACCTGGACGAGCCGGCCTTCGCACAGCACGGTGTCGTCGGCGGGCCGGTGCACCACAAAGCGGCTCGAGAGCGATGTTCGGCCGATGCGTGCCACGCCCACGTGGATGTGGAGGAGGTCTTCGAAGAACGCGCGGGACTTGTATTGCGCCTGTGCGTCGGCGAAGACGAAGTCCACGCCCTCGACTTCGGTGCGCCCAGACCCCCATCCGATGTGTCGCATGAACGCAGACAGGCCTTCGTCGGCGTAGGTGAGGTAGTTGGCAAAGTAGACGTGGCCCTGGGCGTCGGTGTCGGCGTACCGCACGCGCAGGGGATGGTGGAAGCGGGGCAGCACGGAACCTCCTGGCGGAGTCCCTTCTATGGTGTGGGCTGCGGTGTGGCCGATGCGGACGGCTCGCGCTGCAGCACCATGACCATCACAATGCCCACCACCAGCCAGATGTCGGCCAGGTTGAAGATGGGCCAGGTGGGGGTACCGAAGGTCTGGACCAACCAGGGCGCCAGTGCAGAGTCGGCGGCGGAGACCCGGATGAAGTCGGTGACGGTGCCGTCGCCGATGCGGTCGATGAGGTTGCCAAACGCGCCGCCGGCCACGAGCGCTGCGGCGACGGCGGCGAGGCGACCCTTGCCTTCGAGCTTCCAGAGCCAGTGCACCAACATGCCCACGCCGATGGCTGCAGCGACCACGATGACGGGGATGGGGACGGGCGAGGAGAAGGCTGCCCCGGGGTTTTCCGCGTGGACGAAAGACAACCAGCTGGAGTGGATGGGCAGCGAGGGCTGGCTGCCGAGGGCGTCGACGGCCGCCTTCTTCGACCACAAGTCGAAGCCGGTGAGCAGGGGCGTGAGACAGCCGAACACGAGCCAGCGGGAGCGGGATGCAGGCATGCGGACCTCCGGGCGGGTGCCTGCAGTTGTACCGAACACCCGCGGGGATGGTGTGCATCGGCCGTGCAGGGTTCGGGGCTCGGATGGGTCTATCGTCGAGGATAGAAAGCGATATCCTCAGATATCATCTGCGCGCGCCGCCCGAAGGACCGCGGAAGGTCCGGAGGCGCTTCAGGGGGCTGCCGAATATTTTCCTCCGGCCATGACATCGATGCGGACGGGGTTTTCGTTCGCCCACGGGGCGACTGGAGACGGCCCGGGAAAAAGCTGGCACGCCCCCTGCACTACCGGTTCACGTCCGACGGCACGGGGCCCACGCCCCGAGCCCTCCACCCCCCTTCGACGACAGGTCAACCTTCGACAGCGGTGTAGCTCAGCGGCTAGAGCGCGGTAGCGTCTTCGAGTTTTGTCCAGACACTGGGCCGCAGAGAGACGCTTATGGATTGTGGATCCCGAGGTCGTGAGTTCGAATCTCACCACCGCTGACCCTTCGGTTGGGCCGTCGCACCCCGGTTATCAGATTTGGTCTTTTTACACCGGACTGCATCTATCGCCCAACCCGACTTCGTTGTGCGACCTGTCGTCATCCCATCTTTCCCCCAACCCCCTTCAGGACAGGACCCATCGTCCAGGCCTCGTAGCTCAAGTGGTAGAGCGCGTAAAAACCCCGTTTGCACCCCCTTTTCCGCGGTCACCGCGGGCCGACTGTAGACGGTTATTGGACTCTTAATCCCGAGGTTGCAGGTTCGAGTCCTGCCGAGGCCACTCATCACAGCTTACCGGGCCGAAGCCGGCTGGTTACCGACTTCCAATCGCTAAAACCCCATTCGGCACGCATTTGCCCGGTTCCCCTTCGATGGGTCCTGTCCCCCCTTTCAACATCTCTGGTCTCGTGGTCGAACGGTAAGACGCGGTAAAGGTCGTCTTCTGAACACTTGTCCCTGCTGCAGACACGCAGATGGGGCCGATAGTAGACGGTTATGGTTCATCACCCCGAGATTGCAGGTTCGAGTCCTGCCGAGACCACTCACTCTACGATTTATCGGGCCGAAGCCCGCCGGTTACCGAATCTACATCGAACCCCCGGCGTGCTCTCCCTTGCCCGATTCTCTTTCGGTTGCTTGATGTCCAAGTGACCGCCCTCGCCCAGCGGAGTCCTCCGTGGGCCGCAACTCGAGCCGCGTCGTGTCTACAGGATTGGACCGACCCGGAGGTGACCTATGTTCGCCAAGATGCTTTCGTACCTCAGCACCGGTCAGCGCGCGCCCATGAAGGACGTGAAGACCCCCCAGGTGAAGAACTCGGCGGGTGGCTACAGCTGGTCGGTCGACCACTGGTCCCGCCTGCAGCGGTTCCTCATCCTCGGCTCGAGCTCGGGCTCGTACTACGCGTCGGCCCGCAAGCTGACGCAGGAGAACGCGGCCGTGGTCGTGGACTGCCTGGCCGAAGATGGTCTGCGCACCGTCGAGACCATCGCGTCCATCTCCGAGTCCGGTCGTGCGCCCAAGAACGACCCCGCCATCCTCGCCCTCGCCATCTGCCTCAAGCTCGGTGACCTCTCCGCGCGAAAGGCGGCCGTCGATGCAGTCCCCCGTGTGTGTCGAATCGGTACCCACCTGTTCCACCTCGCCGCTGCCGTCGACAGCCTCGGTGGCTGGGGTCGCGCAACCCGGCGTGCGTTCGCCCGCTGGTACCAGCGTGAAGACGTCGACCGGCTCGCCTACCAGGTGAGCAAGTACCGTCAGCGGGATGGTTGGTCTCACCGCGATGTGTTGCGCAAGTCGCACCCCTCGCCGCCCTCTGAGGCGCACAACGCGCTGTACCGTTGGGTGACCCGGGGTGAGCTGGTGGCCGGTGCTCCCGCACGCCTGGGTCTCGCCGACCTGGCCGCTTCGAGCACCACCGCCGCCGACGTGGCCTACCTCGTCGAGTCGCATGGTCTGGTCCGCGAAGAGCTGCCCACGCAGTTCTTGAACGACCGCGCCGTCTGGCGTGCCCTGCTCCGGTCCGGTCGTGGCATGCCCATGACCGCGATGCTGCGCAACCTCGCCAAGATGACCTCGCTGGGCATCTTGTCCAAGAACTCTCCCGACACCGCATACGTGTCCGACCGGCTTCGTTCGGCCGACGCCCTCCGCAAGGCGCGCGTCCACCCGCTGTCGATCCTGGTCGCCCTCAACACGTACCGTCGGGGCAAGGGTGTGAAGGGCAAGCTCACCTGGACGCCGGTCCGCGAGATCGTGAACGCCCTCGAGATGGCCTTCGACCTCAGCTTCCACGCCGTTCCCCGTACGGGCAAGCGGCACCTGCTCGCGGTCGATGTGTCCGGTTCGATGGGTTGGAGCGAAATCTCCGGCATGACGGGCATCACGCCCCGAGTCGGCGCGGCTGCGATGGCCATGGTCACCCACCGTGTGGAGCCCAACAGCATCATCACGGCCTTCAGCTCCGGCTTGAAGACGGTCGACCTCGGCAAGGACGCCACGCTCGAGCAGGTGCAGAAGCGCTTCGACCGCATGCCCATGGGTGGTACCGACTGTGCTTTGCCCATGTTGCACGCCTTGAAGCACCGCATCCCTGTCGACACGTTCATCGTGTACACCGACTCCGAGACCTGGTTCGGCAAGGTCCATCCCGCCGAGGCGTTGCGGCGCTACCGGGCAGAGATGGGCATCGACGCCCGGCTCATCGTCTGCGGCATGGTGAGCAACGGCTTCACCATCGCAGATCCCGACGACAAGGGCATGCTCGACGTCGTCGGCTTCGACACCGCTGCTCCGGCAATGATGGCGAAGTTCACGATGGGTGAGCTCGACGGCTGAACCCGATGAGGCCGGCATCCAGTGATGGGTGCCGGCCGTGTTTGTTCTCGGCGGGGCCGACTGGTGCTACACGCCGGGAACGCGCCCGACCGCCACGTACACGAGGGTCTGCGCAAATGCTCCGGGGGTGGCAAGGGTCTGCCGTACGTTGGCCAGGGCCGTCTCAACGGCTTCGGGCGACATGCCGGCGTCGGTCACCACGCGGGTCTTGAAGCCCAGGCAGATCTGCATCCAGGCCGCTGCGCCCACCATGTGCGAGGTGAAGGGAACCACGGTGGTCTTCACGTCGGTGAGGCCCGCTGCGGTGAGGTGGCGACACAGCTTGCGACCCACGTGCCGGTCCCCGCCATTCGCCGCTTGTCCAGCCCGTGAGGCGTCGAGGAGCGCCGTGAGTCCGTCGGGCTGGGGATCGACCAAGATGCCGCCGTCGTCGGTGTCGACGATCATCACCGTGCCACCGGGCCGCACGATTCGGGTCATCTCGGACAACACATCGACCGGTCGCGAGACGTGCTGGAGCACGAAGCGTGCATAGGCAAAGTCTGCCGAGTTGGTGGGAAGCGGCATGCCATCCGCCCACGACTGCTGGAAGGAGACGTGGTGCAGTCCGGCCGCGGCGGCATTGGCCCGGGCCTGGTCGAGGAGGCTGCCATCGGTGTCGACGCCCGTGACCGAGCCATTCGGCACCAGCGATGCGATGCGACACGACAGGTGACCGGGACCACAGCCCACATCCACCACCCGGTCGGTGGGCTTCAGGCCCTCCTTCAACAGGTGCGACCGCTCCAAGGCCCAGGCCACATCGGCCTGCATGGAGAGGCGACCGAGCTCTACCGGGTCTCCCCCGTGGTCGTACGAATGAACCTGGTCTTCCACCATCGACACCTCCGGGGCCCGCGTCCCGGCGGCCCACTCCCCGGGCTACGGATCGGTGCCACACCGACTGGAGGGTTCGCTGGCGGATCCCGAGCCACTTCCCACGCTGCTGGATCCCGGGCTGGTGTTCCGGGTGGCGGCGTTGTTTGTGCCTGCCGCCGCTGTGGGCACGCTGGGGCACGAGCTCGGCCACTGGGGCGCGGCGTGGCTGATGGGCTGTGCACCGGTCCTCCACTTCGCATCGGTGTCCCCCACCTGTCCCCCGGAGCTGTCCGAGGCGCTCCGCCACGTGTCGGTTGCCGCGGGCCCGCTGTCCTCCATCCTCACCGGCTGTCTGGGCATGGGCCTCCTCCACGCCTGGCGAGCCGGGGCCCGTCGCCTCGACCTGACGGGCGCGCTGTGGTCGATGCTGGCCCTGTTCTGGTCCCGTCCTCTGTTCAACCTCCTCGCGCATGCCCTCACGGTGGGGTTGCAGGGGGAGGCCCCCGAGCGGTTCATCCGGAGCGACGAGTCCCGGCTGTCGCTCTACCTGGGCCTGGGCCCCTTCACCCTGAGTGTCGCTGCAGCCGCCTGCTCACTGCTGGTGTGCCTGTGGGTCGCCTGGCGCATTCCGCAGCCCGATCGGATTGGCTGGCTCACAGGCGCCGTCATCGGGGCGCTGCTGGGATTTGCGTTGTGGATGACCTCAATCGGTCCAATGCTGCTGCCCTGATTGGGGTGTATGACGCATTGCGACGAACTTTGGGACCACAGGTCTGATCTTGATCAGTACCGATTCCCGGCGTCCGACCGTACCCTCTGTGTGCGTGGCCCCCCGACCGGAGGACGACCGCTGGGGTTGGCGGTTCCTGGAGTGCTCCGGAGCTTCGGTCGGGGGCAACGCGCCTCACCCGCCAACGGGTGTCGACCTGGCTTCGGCGGATGACGCGTTGAGGCTGTCGTCTCGGCCGCGCCAACGCATCGCGCCAACCCAAAGCAGCACGCCCAGCCATCCGAGGTTGCGGCCGGTGGTCCAGCCGGGGAGGGCGTAGGTCAGCTCCACCTCGCGCCCGGGGGTGGGGACGCGCACGCGGGTGCCGGCGGGGTCGTGGGTGACGCGGAGCTCTTGACCCTTGTCGTCGCGGGCGGTCCACCCGAGACGAAAGGCCTGGGGCACGACCACCTCGGAGTCCATGGGAGACCGGGGGTCGGCGTGGGGGTCGATGGGTACGAAGAACGTGACGCGGTCAGGGCGCCACGACCGCAGCTCCACGGGGGCCGGCAGGGCGAAGGGGCCTTCGGGGAGGTCGGGAGGCGCTTCGTGGAGGAGCGCATCGCTGCAGAGCAGGCAGCTTTCATTGTGCCCTGCGGCCTCGAAATTGGTGCGGGGCGGGTCGCGGACGACCATCGGGAGGGTGCGCGGCTCGCGGGCGTAGGTGTCGGTGGTGATCTGGTCGATGGTGGTGTGGGCGCGCGTGTCTTCGACAGACAGCCAGGTGTGTCCACCGAGCAAGACCAGGACCACCAGCGGCCCCACCGCACGCACCCATCCCACGCGTGGTGCGACCCACGTGAACACGGCGGACACGCCAGCCGTCGACAGCGCTGTCATCAAGGGCAACCAGGCCATCGCCCAGCGCTCGGGGTTGCGGAAGCGGTCGAGCGGGGGGACCGAGTGCAGCCAGTGGTAGGGATTTCCGGGAAAGTTGTGGCCCAGGCTGACCGCGGCGAACACCCCCACGGCAAGCCCCGCACCGAGCAGCCGGGGACGGGTGCGTGCAGACACGAACCGCGTGACACCCAGGACCACGGTGCCACCGGCCAGCAGTGCAAAGAGAGGTGTCCCCCAGGCGGGCAGTCCCTCGTGCAGGCCAGGTGCCTCGGCCGCCCCGAACGCCGATGCGAAGACCGCCGAGATGCCGTCGAGCACGCTGAAGTCGCCCATCGCGAGCGGGGCTTGGGGACCGCGGAGGCGGGGGGTGTCGGCCAGCGCCCGAGCGGTGGGAAGCCAGCGGGGTGCGGCCAACAGCCCGGTCAACAGCCCGAGCGCACCCAGCCGCAAGATGAGGTCGGTCAGGGCGTGGCGGTGGGTTCGGTCGGCCGACATCGCGTGGGTGGACACCAACAGAAGTGATGTGGACGCCAGCGCAATCCAGGCCGGGTAGTGCCCACCGCCGTGCACAGCCAGCGCCACCACGGCCGCCGCCGCCGCACCGCCCCGAAGCGGGGACCGGCACCCGAGGGCGAGCGCCATCGCCCACGGAATCCAGGCGGCCTGCGCCATCATCAGGTGACCGTGGGCCATCCGCCACACCAACACATCGGTGGTGAGCAGCCCCACGAGCGTGATGGGGAGAAACATCGGCCGCGCGCCCAGCACCCGGGCCAACAGCGCCGTGCCCATCACCTGGATGGCCATGTGGCCGATGAGCACCACCCGGGAGACGGCTGCGGGATGGGCCAGCATCGCGGCCCAGGCGATGGGGTGGAAGACCGGAGCTTCCGGGTTGGCCCAGAGCGGCACACCACCTGCGGTCCAGGGGTTCCAGACCGGCAGCTCGCCCATCGACCACATCCGGGCGCACGCCTCGACCAGCGTGAGCTGCACATCCCAGTCGCTGCCGCGGACGTGGCTCACCGGGAGCGAGAGGCGCCCCCAGCCGTGAAAGATGGCTGTCCATGCGGCTGCAAGCACGCCGAGCAGGAGCGTGATGGACCCGGCGGCCACCGGACTCTGCGCCCAAACCGGACGTCTTCTGTCCGTTTTTGGGGGAACGTGCGTGCTACCTTCCTCTTGGCTCATCGACTCGAGCACCAGACAACGCCCCCTACGTGCGCCGAGCGAGTGCCGCTCGGTGGCGCGTGTGTGCACCCAGCCCCGAGGCCACCATGCAGACCGACGCCCAGACCGTCGTGGACGACCCCTTCCTGTCGGCCGACCCCACCCGACGTCCCGGCTGGACCGGCACCCGCATCAAGTCGATCCGGCATGAGCCGCTGCGGCCAGGCGGACGGGCACAGCTCACGCTCTTCGAAGTGGCGCAGGCGGGCGGCCGTCCCCACCCGCGCCTCCAGACCAGCCTGCCCCCGGTCGACGACCCCTTCGATGGAGATGTGTTGGTCGTTGACGATGCCGCCATCCCCGACACCGCCGAGGGCTTCGAGACATGGCTGGAGTCGGCCTGGGAAGCGGCGACCAAAGGTGCGGTGAACGACATCGACATGGACCTCGCGCCCGCCGAGAGTCGTCAATACTACCGCAACAGCCTTCGCACGCAGCGGACAGCCCGGTTCTTCACGCGGGCCCGGGTGCTGCTCGACACCCACGTGGCCGCAGACCATCGCACCGCCGCCCACGCCGCCCTGCGACGCCTCGAAGACCACGCGTATGCAGGTGTCTTGCCCTACGACGACGCCGACACCGGCACCTACCACAGCTACGGCAAAGACGCCCCGTTCGTGCACTACCTCGAGACCCTCCTCGACAGCCTGCCCGCCGACGGCTCCGAGGCCATGGGGCTGCTGCCACCCGTGCAGCAGGAGTCCATCCGCCGTCAACGTCGCCAGGCCCGCGCACACCTCGACCACCTCATGCGGCACAAGTACGCCTACGAGGGCATCTGGGAGGCCGACATCGAGAAGCGACTCGGCGGGATGCTCATCGACCGCGACACCCGCCGGGTGGTCTCCGAGACGCCCGAGTCACGCACCACCCCCACGCCGGCGTACGAGATGCTGCGCGTCGACCCCACCTCCAACCACGCGCATGCCGGTGCGTGGGTGTACCGCTCGGCCGATGGGCTCCACCTCCAAGATGGCGCCAGCGTGGATGTTCCCGACGACCAGCTCCGCCGGGTCCCGGTCGACGGCGCGCGGCTCACCTTCCAGCGGTCGCCCGGTGATGCCCGGCTGCGGTCCGGGGTGCGCTTCGACTGGAATGGCAACGGCTGGCTGTCGCCCGAGAAGGTGGGCTGGGTGGACTGGGCCGGCCACTGCGACATCAAGGCGGTGATGGAGCAGCTGGGCATCACCCTCACCGGCACCGAGCACAAGACCTCGGTCACCGAGTACCGGTCCGACACCGGCCAGACCACCACCTACACCCGCGACCTCCTCGTCGAGATGGTGGCTAGCGCAATGGAGCTCGGCAGCCTCTACACGCGGTCCGACGGCTCGGGCGTGGTGCGACGCGGGCTCACGCAATTTGGTGGGGCACGCAACGACAGCCGACCCGACCGCCTCCAGTTCGCCGGCCGGAGCCGTCGCCAGGGCCTGCGGTGGCCGCTGTCGCAACGTCAGGACACCCTCGTGGTGAAGGCCATCGAGAAAGACGGCCAGGCGCTCGACCTCGACCGGGTGTTCCACCGCTGGATCCCCGTCGACGATGCGCTCGACTTTGAAGCCAACCCTCTGTTCGAGAAGACCATCGAGGGGGACTACAGCCTGCTCGACATCTCCGGAAGCCGTGTGGAGGCGGTGCTTCAGGAAGACGGCTTCGACGACGCCGGCTACCCCACCCGCACGCCGCTGGATGTGGTCATCGACCTCCGCGAAGACGCCCCGGAGTCGGCGAAGCGGGTCTACCTGGGAGCGCAGCTGCACGATGCGTCCCGGCGCACGCTGTGGAAGGTGTGGCTCGACGTCGACCAGGCGCGGGTGGACGCGAAGGTGGTCGCGGTGGAGCGCGACGCCGATGGGGCCTGGACCGAGACCGAGCAGGCGGGAGAGGGGGTGGTGCTTCGCCTGGCCCGGCCGCTCCAGCTCACCATCAGCCGAGAGATGAAACGCGACGACCCCGCCATGTTTCGGACCCTCCTGGACACCGCTCTGCGGACCGGACAGAACATCTGCGCCGACACCGACATGCGCGCCGAGGTGTGGAATGGGGTGGTGACCCGCATCGAGGCCGATCGCGTCGCCCTCGACCGCGCGCGCCGCGTGGAGCATTGGCGTGTCAAGATCCGGGCACGTTTCGGAACCGCCACACTCGAGTACTACATGCGGCGCGATGCGCGGGGCGAACCGCAGGATTGGTGTCCGGTGAAGGGCGAGTCGGCCTCAGACAAGCAGCCGGACTTCCTCTGGCAGGACTTCCCGGATGTGGGCACCAAGGGCGTCGTGAATGGCGACTGGGTGGTCAACAAGGCCATGCTCGACCGCGGCATCATCACCCTCGAGCAGCGATGGGACATGCCGGGCGGGGTGTATGTGCACGACGATCACATCAAGAACATGTACGAAATCCTGTTCTCGAGCATGAGCGGACACAAATACACCATCGTGCATGACAACAAGCGGTGGGGGTTCGACGATGAGTCCCACTGGCAGGGGCATATCGACCAACTTGGCTCCTGGCGCAAGTCGCGCCTTGAACCAGACGGAGCAGACACCGTCACCTGAATGCCTCGGAGCACGGTGATGTCGCGGCATGTCACCCTGATTGCACTCTTGTCGCGCCGCGCGCCTACCGGATATGATTCATCGTAGCGATACGTGTCTCTTCTCCGAGACATCCAATCGCGCGGTCTGGCACCCGCACGGCTCCGGCCCCGCACCCCTCCGCCAGGCTGGATGCAGCTCCCTCACTCCTCTCACAGATCACCGAACGGAGGCGAAATGCAGCTCTCAAGCTCGCTCAGCGGCGCTCCCGTGTCGGTTTCTGCGTCGGTCTCGGCGTCAGGCGCAGCTATCGGTACGGAATCCCGGAAGCTGAATGCGACTGTGCAGAGAATTCCAGATGCCGGCGTTGTGGTCGAGCTGTCGCCCGCTGCCGAGGCCTTCTTGGAGCGGTCGAGCGGATCGATCGCCACCGACCCCTCCGGAAACCCGCTCGCCCCCGCAGGCCTCCACGACGCCATGGCGGATGTGGAGCTCTTTGGCGCGGCCGACCAGGCGGGCATGCCCGGTGTGTTCCAGCTCTACGAGAACGACGCCGCGCAGCAGGCCCGGGAAGCCGGCCGCGACTCTTCCGGTGTCGAAGCGCCCGACTCCGGAGACGACGACTCCGACCGGGGGCCGGCCCAGATGTCGGAAGAAGAGCGCGCGGTGGTGGAGAAGCTGAAGTCGCGCGACTCCGCAGTCCGCGCACATGAGATGGCACACGTGGCCGCCGCCGGTGGTCTCGCTGGCGCACCCGTCTTCAGCTACCAGACCGGCCCCGACGGCCGCCGATACGCCATCGGCGGCAGTGTCTCGATCGACACCTCCCCCGAGCGGTCTCCCGAAGACACCATCGCCAAGGCCCAGCGCATCCGCAGCGCGGCCCTCGCCCCCGCCGACCCCTCCGCCCAGGACCGCGCCGTCGCATCCCGTGCCTCCCGCATGGAGTCGCAGGCCCGCCAGGCCCTGGCCCGCGAGCAGGCCGAAGAGTCCAGCGCAGCGATGGCCAGTGCATCGGAAGCCGCACAGTCCGCCGACTCCGGCAGCGAAGCCGAAGCGGTCGAAGGCCTCGAGACCGGCGGCCCGGACCTCGCCCTCCCGCGCCGGTCCGTCAGCTCGGTCATCCCGGGCGGCATCGCCACCCTCGCCTCCGAACGCACCGAGGTCCCTGCCGGATCCGGTACCGCCACGCTCCGCACCGAGTCTCGCCAGCTGTACGCCTTCTCGGGCGGTTCCGCGGCGGTGGCCCAGCTGTACACGCCGTCGGAGCGGTCCCTCGAGGCTGCATTCCAGCTGTTCGCGTCCTGAGGTCTGCCTCGCGGGAGACCGCAGGGGTGAGAATTCGGTGGTGCGGGGATAGTGGCTGGGCGCAGCCACGATGCGCGTGCATTCAGCCCCTGTAGCTCAGTTGGATAGAGCATCGGCCTTCTAAGCCGACGGTCCCTGGTTCGAGCCCAGGTGGGGGCGCCCTTTTCATGGGGGTTTTCGGGAAGTCCGAGCAGCGCTGTGGCGCGCTCCTGGCACATTTGGACTCAAACCGAGTTGTCCAAGCTGGCCAAGCAGTCAATCCTTGGACCGGATCGCCTCCACCAGTTCATCCACGAGGAACGCGCAACCCAGGGTCACTTCGTCGGGGTCCACCAGTCCTGCAAGCGCTCGGGCTGCCATCTCCGCGCCTTCTCCGCCTCGTCCGAAGAGTGGTTGCAAGAGGGCAATGCCGTCCAAGGTGGCCGAACGGGAGCGTTCGTCGGCCAACAGGCGCGCGACACGGTCTGCAACATCGGCTGGATCGACGGCTCGAAGCAGCCGGTAGACATCGAGAGCGTCCTTGTCGGCTGCTCGGGTGGACCCTTGCCGCTCGGAGATCTTGTGGAGCTTGGCGACGAGGAGAGCTGCAGGTCCGGCGACACGAACGGACAGGGTCCGCTGGATGCCCGGCTCCAGGGAGGAAATCAGACGCGGGGCATGGTCCACCAGAGCGCCCTCCAGACCCCGAACGATCCGAGCGGCACGGGCCTCGTGTCCGGCCAGGCGCGCTGCCCGACGCCCCTGACCCGGACTCACGGAGCGCGGTACGAGCAAGTCCACGTCCACCGTCCGGTCCACTTGTGACGCGTACGTGCCCCGCCTCTGCCACACCCCCACGGCACCACTCCTGGCGGTGGCGAAGCCGGCGTCTCGGAGCATTCGTTCGAGAGGCGGAGTCTCCGCGAGCAGCGCCGGATCCAGCATCAGGTCCGCGTCGGTGGTGTGTGGAGGGACGGCGAGGTCTTCCGACCCGGTCCACTGGTACACCGCTTGGGCACCCACCACGACCACTGCATTGCGGTGTGGTCCGAGCGCCTCCAAAGCATCGAGGAGCACGGTCCGGGCCAGGACGTAGACCTCATCCATTCCACGCTCCGCGGTGTGCGGACATCCACTCCAGCAGCGCCTCTGCTTCGGCGGGGCCACGCGCGGGACTGGAGAGCAGGTCGGCGGCCACTTGGGGCAATGCGGCGCAGGTGACACCGTCCCGTAGCGTGCGGCCGTCGTAGACATTGGTTGCCTGTGGAATGTAGAGGACGACGTTGACTCCTCTTTCGGCCCGGCGGAGACCAACCTCGGCTGCGAGCTCTTCGGGGTCGTCCACGTACAGGGCCAACAGCCTCGGCGGGGCAACGGGTGCCACTTTGGCCGCCACCCAGCTGGCTGTGGCTGCGTACCTGGCGGTGGTGGACCGGAGCTTGTGTAGGACCGAGGTGATTCCTCGAGGAGCAATCCATGTGGAACGGGTTGCGCGACTGTCGAGCGGAGCGTCGGCGGCCCAGCGCTGCAACAATCGCTGGAGGTCTACTCGAGTCAGCTTTCCTGCCGCATTTCGGTCGACACATGCCCAGCCGTCTAGCGCCATCAGGAGCTTGGAGATGTACCCGGGCGTCACACTGGCGATGCCGGCAAGTTTGCGGACGCCCAACGGCTCGGACAGGTCGAGCTCACTGAGGACGCGAACCACTCGGCCAGCCTTTGCGCCGCGGAGGGTGACTGTGGTCGAAGGCGGGTTCGGGTCGCGCGGTGCGCCCTCCGTCCGGATGAACAAGCCTGGTTGGGACAGGTTCATCGAGATTCCGCCGGTCAGATCCAGGACGTGGACCCCCGCGCTCTCGAGAATTGCCCTGGTGTCTTTGGAAACCCAAGGCACCACTACGAGGGTGGCCCGACGGACTTGCTTTGATGAGGCCCGGTTGGCGATCCCAAGGGCGGACCGAGGCTCGATCCGCGGCTTGCACTCGAGAGTGAGAGCAGTGCTGTGCCCGTCCGGGGCCGTGACCCGAACCACAAGGTCGTCTGTTGCGGGCTCGCCTGGCTGAGCTGCGTCCATTTCCGCGCTCCAGTTCTCGGGAAGTGCGCCTCGGAGGACTCGAAGGCTGTCTCGAGCGAGGATGTCTTCGCGATATGCCATGTTTCCGATCCTGGGAATCGCGGTGAATGTAGGAAACAGGTGTTTACCAGAAACATGCTGTTTCCGCGACAGGGAAACGCTGGGCAGTTCACTTCCCATCCGTGGCACATTCCTGGCACTTAGACCCGCGCCACTGCCCAAGCCCTCCAAGTCCTCCAAGCTCGAAAACAAGCCCACCAAGCCCAGTCGTCGAAAACAACCTGATACCCGACCATCTTCTAAGCCGACGGTCCCTGGTTCGAGCCCAGGTGGGGGCGCTTCCAGGACCAGACTGACCATAGAATCTCCTGCCAGGTTCTATGGTCTTTCTCGTCTTGCCGGGGGCCATGCCGCCGGGGGCTCTTCCCTACCCGTCGTCCCGCACACGCGCCAGCCCGCCTGCCGCGAGCCTGGAGGCAACGTCGCGGCCGCTGGATACCCGAGCAGGCGTGGCCGCCCGAAGTCGAGGAGCTGCGGGTAGTCGAGCCAGGTAGGTGTTGGGACCACCGCATCGCCGAATCCGACGTCGACCTGCATGCGGAGCACCATCCCGGAGAGGTCCCCGGTGAACGAGAGCCGCACGCCGTGCAGGGTGGACGCCACGGGGGAGGGCAACGTGGACCGCTCTGGGAATCTCGACCAGAGCGCCTCGCTCAACGGGGCCGAGTGGGAGCGCTCGGCTGCCAACAGCCCCGTGGGGACCATCACCGCCCCAAAAACAGGTACGCCTTCCCCGCATCTCGCGCTCCCACCCCGTCATTCAGGCGTGCGCCCACCAGGAAGTCGCCGTACCCGTCGCCGTTCACATCTCCAGCCGGCGCGGAGCCCGTCCCCAGCTCGTCGTAGTCGGCTTCTCCGATGATGGTCGCGCTCGCATTCGTGAGGCTCAACGTCGACTCGGTGGTCGCTGCGAGGTCTTTGCCGTACAGCAGGTAGACATGACCCGCCCACCTCTCGCTGGTGGAGTGCCGTGGGGCACCGATGAGGATGTCGTCCAGGCCGTCGTTGTCGACGTCTCCTGCGGCCGACACGTGGTGGCCGGCGTTGTCGTGGGCGCCGAGCCCGAGGAAGGTGTGGTCGGCGTCGGCGAGGTGGACCGTCAGGGGCATCTCATCGGCGATGGTCCGGCCGTACACCAGGTAGGCTTTGCCGGCCTCGGTCAGCACTTCGCTGTCCATGCGTGCGCCGACCAGGATGTCATCGAGGCCATCTCCATCCACATCGCCCGCCGAGGACACCGGGTCACCCGTCCAGAAGCCGGTCGTCTCGCCCACGAACGTGGCGTCGGCGTCGGCCAGCTGGAGGGTCGTGTCGGTGGTTGCTGCGAGGCTGCTTCCCAACACAAGGTACGCCTTCCCAACGCTTGCCCCGGCGTGGTCTGCGCCAAAGGCACCGATGAGGATGTCGTCGAGGCCGTCGCCGTCCACATCGCCCGCCGAGGCCACGCTCGCGCCCACGTTGTCGTGCTCGGACTCTGCGATGAGGGCGTAGTCGGCGTCGAGCAGGTTGAGCTCGCGCACCGGGCTGTCCACCAGGGTCTGGCCCAGCACCACGTAGGCCTTGCCCGAGAAGCTGCCGGAGTGGTCGGCGTCGGGTGCTCCGATCACGATGTCGTCGAGGCCGTCGCCGTCCACATCTCCGGCCGTCGAGACCACTGTGGCGTGGTCGTCGCGGTGCTCGCCGTCCAGCACATAGTCGGCGGCGTCGAGGTCCACCTCGCCACGGGGGAGGTCCAGCAGCGTGGCACCGAGGAACACGTGCGTGCGGCCATCCTGCACCGGGTCGTCGGCCATGCCCCAGCTCGTGAACAGGATGTCGTCCAGCCCATCACCGTCGAGGTCTCCAGCCGTGCTCAGCGACGTGCCCAGGAACTCGACCTCGGCCTGGCCAACAAAGCTGTAGTCCGAGCCCGACAAGCTGATGGGCGCGCCGCCCGGGGCCGGGAGGGAACTGGACAGCACGATGTGCACCTTGCCTGCGCCCGACGCACCTTCACTGCTCGACCCGGCTGCGATCAGGAGGTCGTCCAGGCCATCTCCATCGATGTCGCCCGCTGAGGAGAGGCTGTTTCCCACCCAGTCCCCGGCGGCTTCTCCCATGAACGCGTAGTCCGCGAGGGAAGCCCTGCCTCGGTAGCCGTCGCAGGCCGGGTCTGTCCAGATGTCGCCAGCCGGCTCGTAGGCTCCCGGGTAGACATCGGGGTCGTCGGGGGCGCAGTCTTCGGCGTCGGGGACGCCATCGCGGTCGGTGTCGGCCGGCATGGGGACGTCGTCATCGCCGTGGGGTGTGTCGGTTGCGCCCGGGTGGTCGAGGCCCGGGTCGTTGTCTTTCGCTCCTCGGGCGTCCCCGTTGGAACAGGCAGCGGCAGAGACCAGCAGCACAGCGTAGCGTCGCATCGAGACCTCGTGGGTGGACGGAAGGTGCGTGCCGATTCCACCATCCAGCGCTCGCCGAGGAGTGGGGGGGGGAGGGCGTTCTCGGGCTCGCGGCGGGGGTGCGCAGCCGAGTGAAGGCGCACCACCACGGTGGTCACGAGCGATAGGGCGTCTCCCTCGGGTGACACTCGGTGACGCCGGCCAGCGATGGGCTCCTGCGTCGAATTGCGCATCGCCTCGAGCGGGGTGCCCTCGGAGGAGCGTGCGGAGTCCTCAGGCCCGCTTCAAGAAGGCGGTCTTCAGGTAGATGGCCTGCTTGTTGACCTTGCCCTCCACGTGTGTGGGGTCGTCGCCCAGTCGGATGTTCTTCACCATCGTGCCCCGCTTGGCCGTGAAGCCTGCGCCCTTCACCACGAGGTCCTTGATGAGGGTCACGGAGTCGCCGTCCTGCAGCTCGGTGCCGTTGCAGTCGACCACCTTTGGCGAGTCGGAGGGGGCCTGGATGCCGGCCTCTGCCCGTGTGCGGACGTCGTCCTCCACCCACAGCTGGTCGTGGAGGTCGTTCGCCCAGGCCTCGCCGGCTGCCTGGAGCCGCTGCAGCAGACGAATCGCCAGGATCTGGACCGGGATGTCGGGGGACCAGGCGGACTCTTGGAGGCAGTGCCAGTGGTGGGCATCCAGAGGGTCGGCGTCGAGTCCGGCTCGGCAGGTGGCGCAGAGGGTGACCGTGTCGTCGCCTTCGGGTGCAAGCGGCACGGTGTGGGGGCGAAGGTCGGTGGTCGAGGCGCAGAGGGCGCAGGCGGACATGGCAGCTCCGAAGTGGCGTCCCCGCTATTGCACCCGGCCGGTCGCCGTCACCCCGAAGCTATTCGAGCCCGAGGGCGTACCGACCGAGGCTCACGTGTAGGTCGCGGCGGGCTTCGAGGTCGAGCTCCAGCCGGCGCACCTGTCCGATGCGGCTGCGGGGAAGGTCGACGGAAATGGCCACGACTGCGGCGCTTCCGTCTGTGGGGAAGGTGACCGATTCCTCGGCAGCACCCAGCGCCATGCCCGCCTCGTCGCGGACCAGCAGCCGCACCCGTCCCGACATCTCACCGGGCCGGAACTGCGGTGTGAGCTCGAGCACCACCTGCACGAAGCCATCGTGTTGGTGGCCGTGAAAGACGCGTGCGTCGACCTCGACGGGCAGGGGACCGGTCTCGACGGGGTCGGTGGCGGTGGAGACGGGGACCCGGTAGCCGTCGTCGAGCCGAGGGGACATGGTGCCGGTGGACAGGCGCGCGAGGGGCTGGCGGACCTCGTAGTGGTAGTCGAGCCAGAGGTCGGCCTGACGGGCATCCTGGAGCGAACCGGGGCTGACCGAGGGGCGCACCCGCACGAACTGGAGCTCGGCGGACGGCTGGTGGATGCCAGCGTCGAGGACATCGAGCGGGCGGCCATCCCGGTCGCGGAGGGCGATGCGCAGGCGGCCGAGGTCGGCCAGCACGCCGTGGGGGTTGTGAAACCACGCCTGAACGGAGAGCCGTCGGCGCCATCCCTCGGACAACACACGGAAGACAGGGGGCTCGGGAAGGGTGATGGTGTGGTCGTTTTCGGCGCTGGTGGGGGTGGTTGGGACCGGCACCGGTCGGGTGGTCCAGGCGGCGGGACTGAACTCGTGGTCGTCGGGGAGGTCGCTCACCTGCCGGCGGGCGTCGGATGGGGCTGGCAGGGCGAAGCGGCCCACATCGCACTGCCCCATGAAGTCGAAGCGGCCGGTGGAGCCGTTCCAGCCGATGAGGCCGTAGTCGTCCCAGACCTCGACGGTGGCGCCTTCGACGATGCCCCGCAGCTGGGTGAGGGCATCGAGGAGCAGGCGGACGTCGGCGTCGTCGGGGTCGTAGTACCGCTCGACATGACCGTGCGCCAAGACGCCGTCGTCCACGTCGCTGATAGCCAGCACCAGGTCGTAGTCGTGCAGCCGCTTGTGGATGGACCGGCTGTGCCGGGCGAGGGCGTCGAGCTCTTCGGGGACGGCGGCGGCCTCGCGGGTGGCTCGAAAGTAGACGTTCCAGCTCATGCGCACTCCCGGTGTGTGGGGCCTGCGCAGCGACTATCGGGCGCCGCCTCGGCGTGGCAGGCGGAAGGTGAAGGTGGTGCCCCCACCGGGTGTGGTGTGGAGGTCGACGGAGCCGCCCATGTCCTCGGCGACGATGGCGTGCACGATGGCGAGGCCGATGCCGCTGCCTCCGTGGTCGCGCCGGGTGGTGTAGAAGGGCACGAAGCACTGGGCGGCGACGGTGGCGGGCATGCCGGCTCCATCATCGGAAATGATGAGTGCTACGTTGTCTTCGCTGTCCTCGAGGACGACCCGGACGGGGCCTCCAGCGCCGCCGTACGCATGCAGGCCGGCGTTGTCGAGCACGTTGGTGAGGAGCTGTCCGAGCCGTCCGGGGGCGCAGCGGAGCACCACGTCGGCCTTGGGTACCCGGAGGTCGACCTCGAGGAGGTGCTTGCGGGTGAGCGGAACCAGGCTCTGCAGGACCGAGTGGAGGTAGTCGCCCACCGAGATGAGGCGCTCGTGGTTGTCGACCTGGTCGACGGCAAAGCCCTTGAAGGACTGGATGAGGTTGGCCGCTCGCTCGACGTTGCTGCCGATGAGGCCTGCCGCCTGCCGCACCCGGTCGGCGGCACGGGGGTCGGTGTCGAGGGTGTCGACCGCCTCGAGGAGGATGTCGCGGGCGGTGAGGGCGATGCCCAGCGGGGTGTTCAGCTCGTGGGCCACACCCGACACCAGGGTGCCGAGGCTCGCGAGCCGTGCGCTGCGGACCAGCTCATCCTGGGCCGACCGGAGCTGGCTCATGGCACCCCGTAGCTCGCGGGTGCGCTCGACCACCCGCTGCTCGAGACTGGCGCGTGCGTCGGTGACTTGGGCAAAGAGCGTGGCGTTGGCGAGCGCGATGGCAATCTGCGTGGAGAGGTGCTCGAGGACGGACGCGTGGCTGGGGTCGAACGCACCGGCCGACTGGTGGTGGGTGAGCACCAGCACGCCCTCGAGGCGGCCCTGTCCTTGCAACGGGAGGCACAGCAGTGACCGCACCTGGTGTGTGTGGACGAAGGGGTCTTCTTCGAGCCCGGTCGTGAGCAGGGCGTCTGAGATGCGGACCGTGTGGGGGTTGTCGAGCACGAGGTGGACCAGCCCCCGGGGCACGAGGAGGGCGGCGTCGTCGGTGTCGAGTGGAACGCGGAGGTCGCGGGGGGGCTCTCCTCGGGCGCTGGTCTCGGCCCGCACAGTCCAGCCGAGCTGGTCGTCTTGCATCACCAGGACGGCACGCTGGGCACCGCTGTGGGCGAGGACCGTGTCGAGCAGGCGGGCGAGCAGTGCGGGGAGCTCGACTTCGGAGCTGATGGCACGGGCTGCACGCACCACGGCAGCGGCGTCGATGGTGGCGTCGACCACCCCGCCGGTCGACCCCTGGAAGGTGAGGCCGTGGATGGTGGTGGTGGGCTTGAAGGCTTCCGGCCGGGCTGCTTCGAGTGCGGCCACCTTCGCCACGGCACCCCAGCGCTCGTACAACCACGCGGCCTCTCGCATGAGCTCCGCCGCCATGGCCGTGCGACCCCGAGACCGCCAGAGTCCTGCGTGCGCCTCGCAAATGAGTGCTTCCACATTGGGGGCGCGCGCATCGCTGGCGGCAACCCGGGCCGCTTCGTAGCGCTCGACCGCCACGCCCAGCCGCCCCTCGAGTCGAGCGCACTCGGCTTCAACCAAGAGCACGCGTGCTCGCACATTCTCGGGACAGGCATCGGCCCACCGCCGCAGCCGTTCGAGCAGGCGGTCGACCTCGGCGCGGTGAGTGGAGGCGTGGTCGGGTTGGTCTTCGATGAGGGCGATGCGCATGAGGGCCGCGAACATGGCGGCCTCGGGTACCTTGGAGTGGCTGGGGACGAAGGACTCGATGGTGGAGATGCGGCCGGCCCACAGGGGGTACGATGCCCGGTCCTGGCGCAGCCACGCGGCTCGGATGCCGCTGGCCCACAGCCAGGCGAGGTGGAAGCCGTGGCCGTCGTGGTGGGCTTCGTAGGCGGCGGACGAGAAGCCATCCCCGTCGAAGGTGTCCCAGCCATCGGTGCGGCCGAGCAGGTGGAGGACGGGCCGGTACACACCGGCGATGATGATGTCGCAGGCCTCGTGGTTGCTCTTGCGCTGCAGGAACGCGAGCTGTCCCTCCAGCCAGGTGGCGAGCTCGGCGAGGTTCTGGCCGCTGGTGAGCTGGTCGGAGCCCGACTGCATGCCCACGTACCCGGCCACGGTCCAGTCTCCGCACTGCAGCGCGAGGTCGAGTGCGCGCTTGAAGTAGGGCTGGCTGTGGCGGATGGGGCCGGTCCAGTCCTGGACGTCGGCGGCGAAGAAGAAGTTGGTCTTGCAGCGTGTGGAGATGTCGTCGAAGCGCTCGCACAACGCCACCCCGAGCTCGCCATAGGCACGGCCGAGGGCGAAGTCGCGCTCGGTGACGGTGAGCACCATGCCGTACCCGGTGTAGCCGTAGGCGGAGAGGGCACAGTTGCCGTGTCGGGCCGACAGGAGGGCCATGTGGGCGAACCACAACAAGGCGATGGCCCCCTGTCCGCCCAGGTAGGCGCACATGAACACGCCGTACCAGAGCCGCACGGCCTGCTCCATGCGGGGGTCGGTCATGCGGGGGGCGTGGAGGAGGTCGATGACCGAACGGTCTCCAAGAAGTTCGACCATCTCGGCGTGTAGGGCATCCAGGTCGGTGTCGACCGTGGCGGGATCCCGGGGGATGTCGACCCCCAGCAATGCGAGGCACGCCAGGCCCGCCTGCACCCCTTCGGCGTAGCGACCCTGCATCAGGAATTGGTCGAGCCGCTCGACACCGGCTGCCACCCGGTCGTCCGGGCCCCGGGCCGTGCGCTCGAGAACAGCGTGGTGCGCATCGGCATCGACGAATCGGCCGGCCCGTGTGGCGGCCACGGCTGCCAGGAGCCGGAGGGTGAAGGTGTGGTCGGGCAGGGTGGGGTCGTCGGCGAGGAGCTCGAGGGCTGCCCGCGCGAAGTCGGCCGCGCTGTCGGAGGCTGCGGACTCCAAAGCGAGTCGGGCGGCCTGGTGGAGGATCTCGGCGTGGGTGCGCCGTTCGTCTGGACGGTCGATGAGGGGAGCGGCCCTCTGCAGGTGGCCGGCGAGCGTGAAGGTGTCGGGTACCCGGGCGGCCTCGGCGAGGAGTGCGCGCCCGATGTCGCGGTGGGCGCGGGTGCGGGCGTCTGTGTCGAGGGGGAGCACGGCGGCTTGCTGGACACGGTCGTGGACGAAGCGACAGCTGGTGTCGGGATGCTCGGTGAGCGCTGCACCCGACCGGAGCGGCAGGACGTCGAGGGGCTGGACGAGGCCCAGGTGGATGGCGGGCTCGAGATGGGCCACCACCTCGGCGGTGGGACGACCGCTGGCTCGGGCGAGCAGGCCGACCTCGAAGGTGTTGCCGATGCACGCGGCGACGGCCAGGGTGTGGCGGGCCTCGGGCGGGATGTTGGCGAGCCGCTGAACGAGCAGCTCGACCACGTTTTCGGTGTAGGCCTGTCGGGAGATGCGCTGGACGTCCCATCGCCAGCGGCCGGTGGTGGGCGACAGTCCGAGCGCGCTGCTCTCCCGGAGTGCTTGGAGGAATTGGAACACGAAGAACGGGTTGCCGTGGGTGCGTCGATGCACGATGGCACCCAAGGGAGCCACGATGGACGCCGGATGACCCAGGATGTCGGCGACCAGCTCGATCACACGAACCTGGTCGAGGGCTTGCAGGCCCACGGCATGGACGTCGACCCCGGCGCGTTCGAGGCGGGGCGCGAGGTCTTCGAGCAGGTGTCCGCGGGGCACTTCGTGGTCGCGGTAGGCCCCCACCACCAGGATGTGGCCCAGGTCGTCGGTGGTGAGCAGGGCTTCGAGCAAGCGCATGCTGGCGGGGTCGGCCCATTGGAGGTCGTCGAGGAACAACACCAGCGGTCGCTCGGGACGGGCCACGCAGCGGAAGAGGTCGATGCAGGCGCGGTGGAGGCGGTGCTGGGACTCGGGGCCGGGGAGGGTCTCGACCGGGGGGAGGTCGCCCAAGAGCGCGCGTGCGTCGGGCGATAGGGCGTTCAGGACGGCGCCGGCAGGCCCCACGGCAGCTCGGATGGTGGCCACCCAGGGGTCGGACACGGCGCTGGGCCAGGCACGCACATGCATCGCGAGCTGGGACAACACACTGCCCAGGGCGCCCAGGGCGGCACCCCGCTGGAGCTGGTCGAATTTGCCCGAGAGGAAGAGACCATGGGCCGCTGTGATGGGGGCGTGGACCTCGTTGACCAGGGCGCTCTTGCCGATGCCGGAAGGGCCGCGGACCAACACGAGCGCCGACCCACCCGACCGCGCGCGCTCGAAGGCGTCCATGAGCTGGGAGAGCTGCGACTCTCGACCCACCAGCCTCGAAGCCGGCCGCAGCTCGGTGGCGTGGTCGTCGGTCGCGAGCGGGAAGGGCCGTGTGTGGCCTTGTGCGAGGCGGGCGCGCAGGTGTCGGATGTCGGCCAGGACCCCTGCTGCACTCTGGTAGCGCTGGTCGGGGGACTTCTCGAGCATTCGCGCGACCAGGGCGTCGACGGCTTCGGGGAGCTCGGGGCGCAGGCTGGTGGGGGTGGGCGGAGGCTTGGCGATGTGCGCGTGGACCAGGCCGAAGAGGTCGGTCTCTCGGAAGGGAGGCTGTCCGGTGAGCAGCTCGAAGAGGGTGCAGCCCAAGGCGTAGATGTCGGTGCGGCTGTCGACGGCGCGGTTCATGCGCCCGGTCTGTTCGGGCGAGATGTAGGCGAGGGTGCCTTCGAGTTGGTCGGGCGGACGGGAGACCGGGACGTCTGCGGGGCGCCGGGTGGCGATGCCGAGGTCGATGAGCTGCACCTGGCCGGTAGTCGACACTCGCACGATGTTGGATGGGTTGACGTCGCGGTGCACGATGCCGGCGGCATGCAGGCCCGTGAGCTGTCGGGCGACGGCTTCGGTGACTTCGAGGGCCTGGTCGACCGTGGGCAGGCCTTCTGCGAGTGTCAGCGCAATCGCCTTTGCGCCGATGTCTTCGAACTCGATGGCCAGGCTGCGGCCCACCCTGTGCAAGGCGGTGGCGTGCACCACTCCATCCACGCCGTGGTCCCGTCCCAGGTCGGCTTCGTTGTGGTAGCGGGCCAGCCGGAGGAGGGAGGGCCGTGCATCCCGGAGCTGCTTGAGGACCACCGTCCGCCCCGACGCCGTCACCGCCCGGTAGACGATGGAGTTGGAGCCCGGGTGCAGTGTCTCCGTGAAGCGAAACCCTTCAGGGAGCTGGAGGTCGGCGGGCGGAGGGGACAGTGGGTGGGTCACGGGGACTTCCGGAGGGACACGGCGTCTTCGAGGTCGGAGCGCTGGAGAGGCTTGCGGAGGACACCGTCGGCACCGGCTCGGCGGGCGCGGGCATCCAGGTCGGGGTCGTCGAAGGCGGTCGCGAGGTGGATGGGACCGGTGAAGCCCTCCCGGCGAATGCGGCGAATGGCCTCCAAGCCGTCGATGCCGGGGAGGTCGAGGTCCATCAGCACCCGGTGCATGGTGGGGGCCAGCTCGACGGCCGCTTCGCCGGTGTCGACGGTCTCGATGGTGCGGAAGCCGAGCAGTTCGAGGTGATGGGCGGTGAGCATGCGCAGGACCGGGGAGTCTTCCACCACGAGCACCCGGTGTGCGGGCTGTCCGGGAGGGTGGACGGCGGCCAGCGCGGCCTGCAGGTCATCGGTGCGTACGGGGCGGGCCAGCCATCCCGACAACAGCGCGCTCCGGAGGCCGGCTGGATGGGCGGTGATGCCGATGACAGGCACGGGATGGGGGGCGCTGGAGCTGCGCTCGTGGCCCCGGAAGCGGCGGACCACCTCGAGACAGGCGAGGTCGGGCAGCTCCACGTCGATCAGCACCACGTCGAAGCGAGCCGGGAGGAAGGTGGCGATGGCCTCGCTGCCACTGTCGACCGATGTGACCGCCATGCCCAGCGCCACGAGTGCGCCGGCGAGGGTGTCTCGGTGGGCGCCGGGACCTTCGACCAGGAGCACCCGCAGAGGGGGAAGCGCGCGGGAGTCGGGTTGACTCGAGGGGGTGGGAGCGGCCTGGAGTGCGCCCCACAAGCGGCTGCTGACCAGCGGCAGGGCCACGCCAGATCCGCTGTGGCCGGGCTGGCGGAGCCGAATGGTGCCGGGAACGTCGGGGCCGGAGATGTCGGTGATGGTGACCGAGCCTCCGACCGGGGTGTCGACCGGGACCATGCCGGCCAGTCGCACGAGCTCCTCGACGTCGGTGGCGAGCATGGGGGACCGGACCGCGATGTGGACCGGTCGGCCGGCGAGCGGTGTGGGGTGCGCCAGGTCTGCCGAGTCATGGGTGGACTCGAACGGCAGCTGCAGTGCGAAGGTGCTGCCGGCTCCGGGGGTGGAGTCCACGGCCGTCCACCGTCCGCCGAGGTGGTCGACCAGCTGGGCCGCGATGGACAGTCCCAGCCGGCTGCCCACCCGCATGACCGGAGACGCGCCCTCCAGGAGCATCGCGCGTTGGGCGGCCAGGTTGCCGGCGGCCATGCCTTGCCCTGTGTCGGTGACCCGCAGCTCCACCCACAGGCGGCCGTCGGGTCGGGCCGTGGCGCGCCGGGCCTCGATGCGCACGTGCCCGGTGCGTGTGTACTTGGCGGCGTTGCCCGCAAGGTTCATGAGCAGCTGAAAGACACGGTCGCGGTCGCCCGAGCAGGTGGTGGGGAGCCCCGGGTCGACGCGGCAGTACACCTGCACGCCGCGTCGGACCGACATGGCAGCGAAGAGGTCGGCCACCTCCTCCACCAGGGTGCGCAGAGACAGCGGCTTGCGGACGACCGCGAGAACCCCGGCCTCGATGCGGGACAGGTCGAGAACATCCGATACCAGGCTGTTCAGGGCCTGTGCGTTGACGTGGATGCTCGACAGCAGGTCGACCATCCGGGCGTCGTCCGCGGCTTCGAGGGCGAGCTCGGACAGGCCCAGGATGGCGGCGAGTGGGGTGCGGAGCTCGTGGTTGACCGATGCGAGGAAGGTGGTCTTGGCGCGGCTGGCTCGCTCGGCTTCGGCTCGGGCGGCTTCGAGCTCCACCTCTCGGGCCGCCAGCTGGCTGCGGCGGGCCTCCAGCTCTTCGAGGTCGCGGAACGACCGGATGAGTCCGGCCACGAGCACACGACTGCGGGGGGCCGAGATGCCGGTCTTGGGCCAGTAGTCGTTGATGTCGTAGTCTGCGAGCACCCGGTGTCGGGGGGCGATGCCCGGCTGACCCGTGCGGACGACGATGCGTGTCGATCGCCACTCGGGTCGGGCGCGGATCCACTCCACGAGACCCAGGCCGGCGTCGTCGGTTTCCATCACCACGTCGAGGATGGCCACGGCAAATCGGCGGCTCTCGAGGGCTGCACGTGCCGCTCGGGCCGAGCCGACGCCCACGCACTCCACGGGCTGTCCCTCGACGCGCATCCCCATGAGGGCAAGCTCTGTGACGGCCAAGACGTCGTGGTCGTCGTCGGCGACGAGGATGGCCCAAGCGGAGGGGGCGGTCATGACTCACCGGGCGGACTGAGGGGGGTACCGGCGTGTATCGGCGCGGTCCCATTCGCCTACAGGCGGAAGGATGCCATTTGGTGCGGGACCTGATCTGGTCAGGTTGGCGCCTTCAGCCGAGGGGTGCCAGCTCGGCCATCACCTTGGCGCGTAGGCGTGCCTCGCGTTTCTCGCCGCGGGCTTTCGCGCGCTCCGCTTCGACGGCGCGGCTGCGGGGCCGGGCGCGAGTCGACAGCTCCTGGTTGAGCAGACGCTCGGTGATGGCGGCGATCTCGTCGACGGCAGTGGAGAAGGCCGGGGCGTTTGCCTGCGACGGCTTGGTCATCCCGGTGACCTTGCGGACGTACTGGAGCGCAGCCGCTCGGATCTCATCGGGCGTGGAGCCGGGCTCGAGGTTGTAGAGGCGGGTGATGTTGCGGCACATGGAGACCTCCTCATGGGAGTGTCGCACGGGGGCCTACATCAAGCCGAGCACCTCGGCCCAGGGGGGCTCCCACACGCTCACCACCGACTCGCCGAGAGTGGCCGGTGCGTCGGCAAACCGGGGAAGGACCGACAGCGTGGCGAGGTCGCCGACCTGCACCAGGAGGCTGCGCGCCCGCGACCATGCGACGGTCAGCCGCCGGTTGTCGGCGACGAAGCCCACGTCTCCATCGGGGTTCGAGCGCACCCAGGACAGCACCATCACCGGGCGCTCCCGACCCTGGAACGCGTTGATGGAAGCCACTTCGACACCGGTCAGGCAGGGGTCCTGGCGCAGCAGTGCCACCTGTGCGGAGTAGGGGGTTGCGATGCCCACCTGGTCGGCCTGGACGCCCGCCTGCAAGAGCTGGTGGACCACCTCGCCGACAAGCCTGGCCTCGCCCGCGTTGCGCAGGGACCGGGAGACGGGGTCGCGTGCTTCTTCCGCTCCACTCCCTGCGGTGTCGAGCCAGAGGTGTGCCCGTCGGGTGAGGGGGGTCTCGAGGACGTTGGGAAGGTGGTGGAGACGGGCGTCTTCCACCGTGGGAGACGGTCGGTACTGTGGGCCGTATGTGGGGCCGACCAGCCTCTGGACCGCACGGCTCATGCGGTACTGGACCTCGAGCATGGGGGGGCGGTCGGATGGGGCCACACCGTCCACCAGGCGCTGTAGGGCGCTGTGCTCGAGCATGTTGCCGGGGTCCTTCACCACAGGCCCCAGCTGTTCGGGGTCGCCCACGAGGACGAGCCGGTCGACATGGGGCACGGGCACCCACACCGCGGGTTCGGTGGCTTGGGTGGCTTCATCGACGAAGGCGACGTCGGGGGCGGGCAGGCGCTCGGCGACACGGGCCAGAGTGCCGAAGGTGACGGCGACCACGGGGGCAGTGGAGACCGCGAGCTCCCAGGCTTGTTGGCGAAGCTGCTTGAGCTGGCGGCGGAGCTGACGGCGCTCGGAGCGGGCGGCGCGGTCGTGGCCGGTGCAGCGGGAGAGGTCGCGCACGAGGGCCTTGACGGCGGCATGGAGCGGTCCGCGGGCCAGCCGGGCATCTACCGTGAGGTGTTGGAGGTCGGCCCGGACACGGGAGGGATGACCCAGCCGCACGACGTCCACCCCGCGGGCTGAGACGGTGGCGGCGAAGTGGTCGACGGCTGCGTTGCTCTCGGCCAGGGCCCACACCCGTGCGCCGCCCGACACCTCCTCCTCCACGAGGTGGCCGAGCAGCCAGGTCTTTCCGGTGCCCGGTGGCCCGTGGATGAGGGCGAGGGGTGGTTGTGCACGGACGGCAGCGCGGGCCCGGCTCTGGGCGTGATCCAGGGGTGCTCGCACCTTCACGTCGGCAGGAACCCCCCCGAAGTGGCCTGCGAGCAGGTGTGTGCGCAGAGGGCTGTCGTGTTGGTCGGCGCGCAAGAGCGCATCGGAGAGGCGGGTGACGGTGGTGGGGTCGAGACGACGGACCACGCTCACGGTGGCGCCGACCTGGAGGTCGTCGGCTTCGGCCTGGAGCTGGACGGTGGCCGCGGTGGGGTCGGCACGGAGGACGCGTCCGACGAGAGCACGAGATGCGGCCTCGACCAGGATGGGCTCGCCATCGCGGATGCCATCGTGGAGGGGCACCCCGCTGCGCAGCACCACATCGAGGCCCCGCCAGGTCTCGCTCACCGCTTCCACCCGAAGCAGCGGCCAGCGCACCCCGATGGCGACCTGTTCATCGAGCGGGAGGGCCAGGGCGGCCTTGTGGGCGCGTGCTTCGGCAGACCACTCTCGCTGGAGTGCGGCGTGCAGGGCGGCGAGGTGCGGATGTCTCGGGACGTCAGGTGGGGCCATCGTGGGCTCCGGGCCGGGATACAGCGGGCGGGGTGGGGGGTCGTATCGCATCGTCCGGGTGGGGCGTTGGTGCATTCGACCCGGCCCCGCCCACTGCAGGAGTGTGCATGAACGCGATTCGACTGGTTGGAGCTGTGGCGGTTGTCGGGATGGCCGCGGTGTTCGGAAGCCCTGCGGCGATGGCCCAGCCCGAGGCCTCCTCTCACGCCCTCACCGGCACGTGGAAGGTCTCCGACACCCCCGCCGCCTTGCGAAAAGAGCTCGACACCGCCATCGACCGCACGGCGTCGGAGTTCAACCTGCTCATCCGTGAGATTGCGCGGGTCAAGCTTCAGGGTGCCACCAAGGTGTGCCAGTCCTATCTCCTCGATGTCCAGCCCAGCCAGGTGGCCTTCGCTTGCGACGGCAAGGCACCGGTGTCGCTCGCGCGCGATGGCTCGCCGTTCCACACCAAGAACGACGACGGCGAAGACATCCAGGGCACCGTCTCGGTCAAGGGCGACACGGTGGTGGTCACCTGGCAGGGGCCCAGCGGAAAGCGGGTCAACACCTTCTCGCCCACGAGCGCCGGCCTCGACCTCCGGGCCGAGGTCTCCAGCCCCCACATGCCCACCCCCCTCCGCTGGACCGTCCACTACGCTCGGTGATGCGGCTGCAGGTGTGGCAGTCGGGCCTGCAGAAGCTGCAGCCCGGGCGCCCTCGGTCGCGCTGAAATCGCAGGCAATTGGCGCGTGCTACGGTGTTTTCGCAGAGGGGTGGAGAGGCTGGCAGGGCTGCTGCATTGGCGATGGGCGGTCGCACGCACGGGACTTCCCCCGAACTTGCTCGCGTGCCGACCCGGAGCCGTGATGACCTGCCGTGCCATGCCCTCTTTCGCCGCGATGCTCGTTGTGTCCGGCCTGACGGGATGCGGACTCGACTACAACCTCACCGCGGTCGAGTCGCTCCTCGTCTCCGCCATCGACGGTGCCGAGGACTACCTCACGAGCAACCCCGGTGCCCTGTCCACCGACGCCTTCCGCGACTGCGACACCGCCCGCACCTACATGGAGCTGTTCGAGTCGGTGGACGACAACGGCGACGGCGACCTGAGCGAGGCCGAGGCCAACGCCGCGGTGGACGCCTACGCCATCGATGAGGCACAGGCAGCCCTGCTCGGCCTGGTGCGGCTGGTGTACGACCTCGACGACGACGGGTCGTTCTCGTCCGCCGAGCTCGATGCTCTGTTTGCCGACTTCTCGGCCCGATGCGAGGTGCTCCAGGACGACCTGGTGGGCGAGACCGGTGGCAGCTCTGCGGGCGAGGGTCGGGGAGACAGCCACGCGCCTCGCGCCGACGAAGCCGCCGAGATGGACGCGTGCCGGCGCTCTTGCAGCGGACGCTCCAAGGGTGAGACCGCGGGAATGGAGCCCGTGGTGGAAGAGTTCGACACCAACGGCGACGGCGAGCTGCTCGATGGGGAGCTGGACGAAGCACGGGCCACGGTCCGCCAGCGCCTTCGTCGAGGCGACCATCCCCATCCCAGCTGTGGCTGAGGGTTGTGGGGTGGCTCTAGCTGGGTCGGCGCCTGCGCAGGCTTGCCAGCATGCCCGTCACCACCAGCCATCCGCCCACCGCACCACCCGTGGCCGCACACCCGCAGCCGGCGTCCTTGCTTGTGCCGGTGGACGGCGTGGTGTGGGGGGTGTGGGTGGGTGTGGCCGAGTCGTCTGGGCTGGGCGTCGCGCTGTCGGCTCCTGCGCCTGTGTCGGCCACAAGTCCCGTGTCGCCCTCGCTCGGGGTGTAGTCGACGACCAGCAGCGGGCGGAGGTCGACCTCTTCGGACTCGCTGCTGTGGATGTCGGTGCCGTCGCTGGACTCTGGAATCAGGACCAGGCCGTGGTTCAGGGCGGGGTTGCGCACCCACTCTCCCACCGCGATGCGTACGCTGAACGCCACCGCGCCCACCGTCGTGCTCTCGTGCGACATGAGGGCCTTGGTCGACGCACTGGGCGGGTCCACGCCGGCTCCTTCCCACGCGCCGTCGGCTTCGCTGCGCTGCCGCCAGCTCACTTCGTCGAGGGTCCAGGCCTCCAGGACTTCATGGATGCCCAGCTCGCCGCCTGCATTGTCCACCCGAAGGGTGAGTGTGGCGGAGTGGATCTGCGAGCCGCGGCGGATCTGACCGTCGCCCGGGCCCACAACATCCGGAAAGCGCAGCAGAGCCCGCACCTCGGCATTGCTGTGGTCGCCGTCGCTCGTGTCTGCGAAGAGCCAGGGCTCGTTGGCATAGGCTCCGGGTGCCGTGGAGTTGGACACGATGGTGATGTCTTCGGTCCGACCGAACTCCCCCACGCCGGCCTGAAAGGCGAGGGTGTCCGCTCGAGCGGGCAAGACAACGAAGATCAGTGGAGTGAGCGCAAGCATGGCCCATCGTAGCAGTCGCTTGCCGGGCGTGATGTGTGGCTGCGGTGAACGCTGCAGGGGGCGTGGGGCTCAGTTCTTCTCCACCTGCACCGCATACTCGCCAGCCGAGCCGCTGCAGTTTCCATAGGCGCCGACCACGATCTGGTGGTCGCCGTCGGCACTCACGGTGAAGCGTCCTGTGGGACAGCTCGCGCTGCCGCTGGCACACGAGGCATCGGGCCAGGCCAACAGCTCGGCGCAGCTGTCGGGCCCGTTCACCCAGAACAGGCTGTCCACCGTGGCTGCAGGGTTGGGGGTGTCGACCTCGATGGTGAGGGTGTCGCCCACGGCTGCGGGGATGGTCCAGACGTCGAGGTGGTCGAGGTAGCCGTAGGAACCACCGCATGGGAGGTCGTCGCGCCCGTAGTAGTCGACCGAGCCCACACGGTAGGCGCCGTACCCCACGGATGCGGTGCCGCAGTCGCCGTAGTAGCTCAGCATATAGTCGCCATAGGTCGACTCGTTGATCTGCCAGTCCAACACTCCACCGCTGTACGTGGCCGCGTTCTCGTGGAGGCCGCCTGTGTAGTGAAACGGCAGGCCGGCGTAGGTGTAGTAGAGGTCGTAGTACTCGTAGAATGCGATGTCGCGTTCGTAGGCGTGCGTGAAGACGTACCCGCCGTAGGTGTACTCCACGTCGGTGAGCATGGTGAGCACGTCTTGTTCGCCGCGGGTGTAGCGGTAGTAGAAGGGTCCGTAGGTGCCCGAGTAGGTGGCGTAGTCCAGGGCGGTGAAGCCCAGGCCCATGTTGGTGAACGCCACTGTGTAGCCGCCGCCCAGGTACGTGGACGTCTCGAGGAAGGTGTAGACGTCGATGGGGTCGCAGGACGTGGTGCCGCGGTCGTCGGAAACGGCCGTCACCAGGTCGAAGGCGAAGTCGCAGTCGGGGCAGCGGGCCGAGGCGGCGCCGGAGATGGAGACGTCGAAGTCGCAGACTGTGTTGCCGCTGGCATCTACCGATGTGTAGGTGAGCGACCCCGACAGCGTGCTGCCCGAGACCGTGGCCGAGCCCACCACCTCGTGGTCTTCGCCGGCCACATAGGCGATGCCGGCGATGTCGTCGGCGGTCAGAGTGAGGGGGACCAGAGGGTCGGTGTCGGTGTCGGCGTCTGTGTCGGCGTCTGTGTCTGCATCGGTGTCGGCGTCTGTGTCGGCGTCCGTGTCTGCATCGGTGTCGGCGTCTGTGTCGGCGTCCGTGTCTGCATCGGTGTCGGTGTCCGTGTCGGCATCCGCATCGGTGTCTGTGTCGGCCTCACCACTGTCTTCCACAACCGCCGACTCGGACTTCGGTGTGGTGGCGTCGCATGCTCCGAAGACCACCGCCAGGCCCGGGACCAGCCACCTGCGAAGGGTGTGGGTGGGTGCTCGTGCGGTCACTGTGGCCTCCAGCGCATGGACACCGCTTCAGGCGGTCTCCGGCCGGTATCGCGTCGCTTGGCGACCGTCCCGACACCTTGACCATGCCCTGGCCGAATCCCACCTGCTCTTACGGTAGAGCGACATGGCGCACATCGGTGGCACCTTTTCTGTGGGCGCGCGGTCCACCTCCAGCTGCCCGGATCATGGGTGCACGACCTGCGCGCCTGCGAACTATCCGAGGAAGCGGACCGCTCCGATGTGGCCGTCGCGAAGTTGATAGTGCACCAGCACGCGTCCATCTCGACGTTCGCCCGAGTCGGGATCCACCCGCCAGTAGTCTTCGAGGTCGATGCAGTGGTCGGCGTGGTGCACGCGGGTGGGCACGGACGCCCCGAAGTCCCAGCGGGTGAAGAGGTCGGTGTAGCGCTCGCGGAAGGCGGCGCGGCCCTCGGCAATCACCTCTTCGCCGTCGTAGACCACCACCTCGGGGTGGTAGCAGGCCACGAAGGCGTCGAGGTCGCTGTCGTTGTAGGCCTGGAGCTGGCGGGCGGCGAGTGTGGCGATGTCGGTCATGGTCGGACCTCCGGGAGCGGGATGGGGTCGAGGAACGGAGCGGGGGCGCGGATGTGCAGGCGCTCGCCCGAGAAGGGGTGGTCGAAGGCCAGCTCGGTGGCGTGCAACATCAGGCGCGGCGCGGCGGCCACCACCGGACGGGGAGCGTAGAAGCGGTCGCCCAGGATGGGGTGACCGAGGGCCAACAGGTGCACACGGAGCTGGTGGCTGCGGCCGGTCTGGGGGTGGAGCCAGACCAGGGTGGAGCCGGGAGCGCGGCTGTGGACCACGAACCGGGTGCGGGCCGGCCGACCATGGGTGTGGCAGACCTCCGAGCGCGGGGCTCCTTGCACACGCTTGAGTGGGAGGTCGATGACACCCTCGTCGACGTCGAGCACACCGTGGACCCGCGCCAGGTAGGTCTTGGCGACCGTGCGCTCGCGGAACTGACGGAAGAGGTCGCGCTCGGCCTTGCGGCGGGTGGCGAAGACCAGGATGCCCGAGGTGTCGAGGTCGAGCCGGTGCACGGCGTAGGCGGTACCAAAGAGGGCGGTGACACGGGACAGTGCGCTGTCGTGTTGGTGGTCGCCGCGGCCCGGGACGGACAGCAGGCCCGAGGGCTTGTCCACCACGATGGTGTCGCGGTCGTGGTGCAGCACGACGGGGTCGCCGGGTGGGGGTTGGTAGGTCCAGGTGTCGGCCACGGCGCGCTCGGGGGGTGCGGGAGGGGGCGGCAGTGGAGTACCCTGCCGGCATGCGGACTGGATGGACATCATTGGTGGTGCTGCTGCTCGGGGCGACGCTCCCGGTGGCCGTGCGTGCGCAGGACGACGTGGCGGCCATCCTCGCCGACCTCTCAGCCACCGAGGCGCCGTGTGCGGGTCAGATCCAGGCCCTCGACGATGCCGTGGCCCTCGATCCCACCAACCAGGCTGCACGCCTGGCACGCGGGGTGTGCCTGTACCGGCTGGGCCGCCTCGAGAGCGCTCGAACCGACCTCGACCAGGCCCTCGACCCCGTGAAGGCGGTCGATGCGGTGGAAGCGTTGGCGGTGGGGGCCATCCTCGCAGCCCGCAACGGGGATGCTGCGCGCGCCGAGGCCCGGCTGTCCCGAGCACGCAAGGTGGCGGGCGCCAAGCACCCACAGGTCTTGCGCGGTTCCGTGGTGGTGCAGGGTGTCTTGGGAGACTTTCCGGGCGCCTGGTCTGCCCTCGACCGTGCCCTCGACCACAGCGCCGAGGACCCCATCCTGCGGACTGCAGCCACCGAGCTCATCGCCCTCGACCCCGACGGCGCCACCGACCGGGCCCGTGCGGCGGTGGGCCGACGCGTGAAGTCGGTCACCCGCCACAACCGTGCGTCGGGCTGGCTCAACGCCGGTCAGCCCGCCGCGTGTCTGCACGAAGCCGAAGGGGCTCTCGCGGAGGCCGACCCTGAAGACACCGCCGCCATCGCCTCTCTGCACGAGCTGGCGTGGACGTGTGGGGTGGCTGCCGAGCAAGTGGGCCCCGCCACCCGACACCTCAAGGCGATGGGGCGGGCCGCGCTGGCCGATCAACCCGCGGGCACCGTCATCGCCCATGTGCGACTGCTGCGCGATGCCGACCAGGGGCGCTCGGCGCTGAAGATGCTGTCGCTCGTTCAGCCCGTCTCGGCCGCCGACCTCCGCGACGTCGCCACCCTCGGCGTCACTCTCCGCACCGAACAAGGCGACCTCGACACCGCGCTCCAGCTGGCCACCGACACCGCTTCGCCGGTCAGTCGCGCCAACCTCGCCAAGGCGCTACACGCAGCCGGTCGCACCGCAGACGCTGTGTCTCTGCTCGACCGCACCTGTCCCCAGCTCGACGACCCCGCAGCCTGTCGCGCCTGGGCCGACCACCTCCGGTCGCAGCAATAGACCGCTGTGTCGGGCGCAGGACTGTCGCGGGCTCGCCTGTCTCACCGGAGCGGAATAGTCGCGTCATGATTCGGGGTGTCGTACCGGCCCCCGGAGTGGCACTGTACGGGCTGGTCTCATACCTGCCATTCTTCGGACGCTTCGGTGCGACCGACCGTTGGAGTCAGCTGTGATGTCTTCTCGATGGACTGCCCTCCTGCCCGCGCTCGTGCTGGCCACAGTCGTGCCCGCTAGCGCCCTCGCGCAGGATGTCATCAACGACGACCCCCCGGAAGGCACGCCCCTGTCCGGAAACGAGCTCGAAGCCACCGGCCGCACCATGGAAGCGGGCAAGCACCTGGTCTCGGTGGCCGGCCGCTATCGCTACGGCGTCACCGACTGGTTCCAGACCGGCACCAACGGCTGGGAGTGGATCGGCGGGCCCAACGTCAACCTGGGCTTCACGCCGTACGCCGACGACAAGCACGCCGTGGCCATCGAGATCGATGCCCTCACGGACTACTCCTTCGGCACCAAGACCCTCACCGCCAACGCCATCTACTCGCTGGGCCCGGCCACCGGCAGCCGCCTCAACGCCGGCGTGGCCTTCAGCTGGCAGGCGGTCGAGTCCGAAGTCGAGATCAGCTGGGAAGAAAAGAACTCGGTGGTCCCCGAACCCGACCCCATCGACATCTCCGGCACCATGGTCGGGATCCCGCTGCACGTGGGCTACGACCTCGCCATCAACGATGTGCAGATGGTGCGGTTCTGGTTCAACCCCTACGTCTACTACGCCGCCGACAGCGAAGCCGACATCCTCGAGTCGCCCATCTTCCCGTTCAACAGTGGCATCGCGTACTACCGCGGCTACGACCGCTTCCGCATCGCCGCCGGCGCCACCATGAGCAACCTGGGCCTCGACATCATGCGCGAGCTCGAAGCCCTGGCGCTGGAAGCCGAGCGCGATGTGCCCGCGGTGCCCGATGTGCTGCCGCTGCCCTTCTTCCGGTTCTACTGGCTACTCTGACCGCGGCCGGGCGCGCACCATCCCCACTGTCTGGGCGATGCCCTTCACGTTGGCCTCGAAGCCCTCGTAGTCCACAGCTTCGGCTTCGAGCACCTCGGCCACGCCCGGCGCATCGTGCACCGCACGGGTCCACACCACGTCTCCCGCGTTGGCCTGGCCTTCGCTCCGGGCGGCCAGGTTGACCGTACCGCCGAACCAGTCGAGGCCCGCCTGGTCGGTGTGAACGGCCATGGCCGGGCCATAGTGGATGCCCACTCGCAGGCCGAGGGGGTGGTGGAGGTCGAGGGTGTCGGACCACGCGCAGAACCGACGCTGCATCTCCAGCCCGGCCTGGATGGCCTGGCGGGGGTCGGTGAAGGCGGCCATCAGAGCGTCGCCGATGGTCTTCACGCGTGTGCCCCCGCTGGCTTCCACCACCTCGTCGAGGATGCGGAAGTGGGCGTGCACCAGGCCGAAGGCGGCGGCATCACCATGGACGTCGTAGAGCGCGGCCGAGCCGGTGAGGTCGGTGAAGAGCACCGCGACGGCACGCACGGTGAGGCGGACATCGAGGGCCAGCGCCTGCGGACCGAACAGGGCGGTGTAGCCCGGGTACATGGCCAGCCGGGCGGCCGACACCACGGCGGAGCGGTCGGCGGTGCCGGAGAGCTGCACGCGGAGACGCCCGTCTGTGGGGTTTTCGAGGGTGAGGGAGAAGTCGCCGGGACGGACCTCGATGGGGGAGGCGGCGTCGGGCGTCCAGTGGTGTGAGGCGATGCCGCTGCGCACGACGCGGATGGGTTGGTCGGGGCGTGTGCCCCCGCTGCCGAGGAACCAGCGGCCGGGAACCATGGGCACGTCGATGGTCTCGGTGGCGCCGGGGGCGAGGGTGAGCATGGCTCGGACCTCGGGTCGGTCGACCGGGTACAGCGTGCAGAAGGTGACGCCGGGGGGCGGCCGGAGGGCGGGGTGGGCCGCGAAGACCACCTCGACGTCGTCGTCGAGGGAGGGGGAGAACGCGATGCGGCAGGAGTCGCACGCGGCGTGGTCGGCGAGGTCGGACAGGGAGCCCACGGTGGCGACACCGGCGGTGCAGCGAGGGCAGCGGCTCACCCACACCAGCTCGACGGCCCCTGCCATGACTCCCTCGAGAAAGGCCAGCAGCACGGTGTCGCGGTCGAGTCCCCAGGCGTCGGCGAGGGCGAACGGACGCAGCCGGTTGAGCTCGGGTGCGCGGACGACGGTGAGGTGGTGGGCGACCCGCTCGACGATGGTGGGGTCGGTGCGTTGGTTCCAGGCGTCGAGGGTGTGGCGGACGACATCGGGGAGGGTGCGGTGGACCCGCTCGGGTGGGGGGCGGTCGGGACCGGGGAGGGCGGCCACGGCTTCGTTCCACGCGCGGCGGGTGGCGGTGACGTTGGGGCGTCCCATCCAGCCGGCCACGGTGTTCATGAAGTCGACGCGAAAGTCGATGTGGGGCACCACGCCGCCGTCTGCAGGCTCGAGCCGGGCGAAGTACCGCATGGTCTTCATGAGCGGGCCGTCCATCTGCCGCACCTGCTCGAACCACCGATGGTGCACCCAGCGGGAGTCGGGCTCGACGAATGGATGCCGCAGCAGCCCGGGCCCGACGAAGGTGCCGCGGACCTCGGGATAGTCCTGTTCATCGCGCTCGATGCGCATGCGAACCGACGGACTGCCTGCGAGCCGCGCCATGAGGTCGGTGTCGCCGATGAGGGCCCACGCCGCATCGACGCTGGTCAGGGGGCCGCGGACGCTGAACTCCATGGGGCACTGGCTCCTTGCTGGTCCATCTGCGTCATATTCGGGTTTGCGCAGCGGCCCACGATGGATCGGTCAGGTGCCGGTGTACTCGAGCACCAACCGGAGGCGCTGTCCGTCGCCCACATCGTATCGGCTGCGGCCCAGCTCGCTCCAGCCCAGCGGCGTGTCGATGTCGGCCTGACTGCCGAGCAGGAGCACCACCCTTCCTCCGGGCACCAGCAGCCGGGCGGCGTCGGCCAGCACCTTCTTGGGCGGCTTGTATGCGCGCGAGATGATGCCCACGTAGCTCCCGGCCGTGAGCGTCTCGCTGCGCACATTGCACACCGTGGCATTGTCGAGCTTGGCCTCGAACACCACCTTGTCGAGGAACATGGAGCGCTTGCGGCGGCTCTCGACGAGGTCGACGGTGGCGTCGGGGTAGGCCCCGGCGAGGGCAATCCCCGGAAAGCCGGCACCGCTGCCGAGGTCGGCCCACGGACCGGCGGCGTCGAGACCGGCGATGGCGCCGTGGCTGTCTTGGAAGTGGGGGTCGATGGGCCCGGGACCGACGAGATCCATGGCCTTGCGCCACTTGGTGAGCAGGCGACGGTGGGTGGCTTGCGTGTGGTCGAGGCGTGCGGTGTCGAGGGGACCGCGGACGGAGGCGTCGGGGGCGCTCATGCGGGACTCCGTGGGGGGACCTGGCGGGAGAGGACGACGGCGAGAATGTCGAGTGCTGCGGGGGTCACGCCGGGGATGCGAGACGCTGCCGCCAGCGATGCCGGCCGATGGCGGGAGAGCTTCTCGGCCACTTCGTGCGACACGCCGGGACGCGCGAAGACGAAGTCGTGGGGGATGGGGACGTTGGCCATGCGGCGCGTGCGCTCGGCGCGTTGGCGGGCGCGGTCGAGGTAGGCGGCGTACTTGAGGTCGGTGACCACCTGCTCGGCGACTTCGTGACCAACATCGGGAACATCGGGTGACAGGGCGTTCACGGTGGTCCAGTCCACGGTGGGGCGCAGGAGCAGCTGGGCCATCGAGACCTTGTTCTTCGGAGCCTTGAGGCCGAGTGCGGCGAGGCGGGCGACGGTGGGGGCATCGGGGCGGAAGTGGGTGGCGCGACACCAGGCTTCGGTGCGCTCGATGGCGTCGACCTTGGCCTCGAAGCGCTGCCACGCGGTGTCGTCGACCAGGCCGAGGCGACGACCCAGGGGCGTGAGGCGGCGGTCGGCGTTGTCTTCGCGGAGGAGCAGGCGGTGCTCCGCCCGACTGGAGAACATGCGGTAGGGCTCTCCACCCACGCCGATGGTGATGAGGTCGTCGATGAGAACGCCGATGTATCCTTCATCACGGCCGATGAGCAGGGGCTCGCCCAGCATTGCGGACGCGCCGGCCACAAGGCCCTGGGCTGCGGCTTCCTCGTAGCCGGTGGTGCCGTTGATCTGCCCCGCCAGGAACAGCCCGGGCACGCCCTTGTGCTGGAGGTCGGGACCGAGGTCGCGGGGGTCGGAGAAGTCGTACTCGACCGCGTAGCCAGGCTGCAGGATGCGGGCGTGCTCCAGGCCTTCGATGCTGTGGACCACGGCCTCTTGCACGTCGATGGGCAGGCTGGTGGACAGGCCGTTGATGTACACCCGTGGGGTGTCGAGGCCCTCGGGCTCGAGGAAGAGCTGGTGGCGGCCGCGGTCGGGGAAGCGCGTGACTTTGTCTTCGACGCTGGGGCAGTAGCGGGGGCCCCGGCCGGTGATGGCGCCGGAGAACAGCGGTGACTGGTGCAGTGCCTCGCGGATCAGCGCGTGCGTGGTGGCGTTGGTGTACCCCACCCAGCAGTCGCGCTGGGGCAGTGTGTGGTCGCGTGGGGTGAAGCTGAAGCGGCCTTGGTCGAGGGGGACCGTTTCGTCCTGAACCGTGAGTGCGTCGAGGTTCATGGAGCCCACATCGACCCGTGGGGGCGTGCCGGTCTTCAGGCGGCCCAGCCGGAGCCCATGGGCCGCGAGGCTCTGAGACAGCGCGCTCGACACCTGTTCACCCACGCGACCGCCGGGATCCTGGCGGTGTCCTCGGTGCAGCACGCCGCCGAGGAAGGTGCCGGTGGTGAGGATGGTCGACCGGGCCCGGACCGTGGAGCCATCTGCGAGACGAAGGCCGCAGCACGCGCCGTTCTCGACGAGGATGCCCACGGCTTCGCCCTCGATGATCTGGATGCCGTCCAGGGCTGCGAGGGCTTCGGCCGGGTACCGATGGATGTCGACCTGGGCACGGCTGGCCTGGACCGCGAGGCCCTTGCGGGTGTTCAGGCGGCGGAACTGGATGGTGGCGCGGTCGGCTGCCAGTGCCATCACACCGCCGAGTGCGTCGACTTCTCGGACGAGGCAGCCCTTGGCCAGCCCGCCCACCGCGGGGTTGCACGACAGCCGTCCCACGCCGGCCTTGGACAGCGTGACCACGGCCACCCGTCCGCCCAGGCGATGCGCGGCGGTGGCGGCTTCTACACCTGCGTGCCCTCCACCGAGCACCAGCACATCGACGACCGACCCGTCTACAGACACGACAGACCTCCAGCGTCGTACGCGCTAACGTCCGCCGCCCACCGGGGCCCGATGCGATAGAGCGCGGCGCCTCCCGCGGAGTCCCCATGCGTCCCTACAATCCCCTCCAGCCCGGTCGTGGCCTGGTGCCCGTCTCCGACGACGCCCTGCGCACGCTCTTGCGGTCGTTGTACCGCGGCGACCTCACCGCTCCCCTCGACCTCCCCGGGCTCACACGGGTGGGCCTGCAGTACTGCTCCGCCGAGCTGCTTCACCACCTCCGAGGCCTCGAAGACACCGCAGTACGGGCTGTTGTGGTGGCCGTGCTGGCGGAGCGGAAGGCTGCGTCCGAGCCAGCGGACTGACCTATTCCTCGCAGATCCCCGCCGTGGGGTCGTCGCAGGTGGATGCGGCGCACTCGGGATGACAGCTGGCCGCGCCCACGCAGGTGAGCGGTGCGTCGAGTGCGGTGCCCGAGACCCCCTCCACGTCGAAGGCCATGCAGAAGGCCTCGCCGTCGTCGCAGGGCTCGCAGGTGGTGCTGTAGGTCTCGAGGAAGGCGCACAGGCCGGCTGCCGTGACCGGGGTGTCCTCGAAGGAGACGAGCGGTGCGAGCTCTCGCAGGTCCACCCGACCCCGCGTGCGTCCGCCGGCCACGCCGCTGCAGTCGGGCAGCACCGTGGCCTCCACCCGCCAGTCGTGCAGAGTGACGACGTGGTCGGCGTACAGGAGCGTGGCGCTGGTGGCTGGCCGGAAGAGGTCGGGGCCCGAGCGCTCGGCAGGGGGGAGGTTGGATGTGGGGTGGCAGAAGTCCTGGGAGCCAGCTGCACCCGCCGCCACACGTGCCGAGACGAGGTCGCCGTCTTCTTCGGTGATGCCCACCAGCAAGTCGCTCTCCACGAGCAGTGGGATGGCGCCTCCGAGGCCTTCCGGGGTGAACCACCGGGCGGTGGCCAGGTCGATCTGAAAGGTGGTGTGGGGGAGGTCGCAGGTGAGTGGCTGTCCGGCCGGTCCCACGGTGAACGACCACGACAGCGACTCGGTGAGGTTGCAGTAGCGGGCTTGTACGTGGTACTGCGTGCCCGGTTCGAGGGGGGCGTCGGGCTGGAACTCGATGACGGTGGGGTCGTCGATGCGGGGGGCGGTGGTCCCGTCCACCCCAATCCCTTCCGAGGACACCACCCGAATGTTGGCGCGGGTGTCGATGTCGCTCAGGCGGAACCGGATGGGGTCGCGGTAGTAGGCGTTGGGTTCGTCTGGGGCGGGCAGGCTGGCGGCAGCCACCAGGTGGCAGGGCTCGGGGGGCTCGTAGGTGGTGCCGGGGGTGCGCTCGGCGGAGTCGGTGTCGCCGAGAACAACGATGCGCGCGCCAGAGTCGGATGCCTTCTGGTCGTCGAGGGGCCAGGTGAAGGCGCAGCCCGATGCCAGCAGGACGGCGGCCAAGTCCAAGCGAACCATCGTCATCGTGCGCGTCCCGGGGCATCGGAGGAGACCCGGCCAGCATAGCGCCGCCCGGGGTGGTCCGAGGGCTTCAGAACCGGCTGCGGGCCACCATCGCCGCAGTCATCGCGAAGAGCGCACCACCCACCAGGTAGAAGAGCACCGCGAGCACCAGCTGCACGAGGGAGAGGGTGCCGCCCACCAGCAAGGCGGTGCCACATGCGAACGCCGTGACCGTGAGGGCTGCGACCACCAGGCGGTTCACCATGCTGTCGTGGCGACGCAGCATCGTGTCGCGGTCGGGGTCGCGGACGTCGAAGCGGATCTGCTGTCGCTCGAGGTCGTCGATGAGCTGGGAGACCACGGTGGGCAGGCGCCGGCCGAGCGTGGACAGCGTGACGAAGTGGTAGAAGGCGTCTTGCTTGAGGCGCTCTTCGCCAAAGGTGTTCTGCAGGTGGTCGCGGATGTAGGGCTCGGCCGCTTCGATGGGGTCGACTTCGTCGATGAGCGACTTGGCCAGACCCTCGCTCGTGAGGATGGCCTTGAAGAACATGGTGTAGGCGCGGGGGACGCGTGCGCCGTGCTTGGCTGCGGCCGATGCGAGGTCGACGACGAAGGGCCCGAGCTGCATCTCCTTGACCGAAGAGCCGCACCAGTGGCGGTCCATGATGTCGATGGTGGCGGTCTCGACGGCCTGGAAGTCGACCCGTTCTTCCTTGATGGCGATGTCGTAGAACAGCCGGGCGATGGTGCGGTAGTCGCCGCGCTGCAGGGCGAAGATGATGGAGATGACGTTGCTGCGCATCTCGGGGGTCATGCGGCCGACCATGCCGAAGTCGAGCAGCCCGAGGGTGTTCTCGGGGAGGACCACCACGTTGCCCGGGTGGAGGTCGCCGTGGAAGAGGCCGTGCTTGAACAGCATGTCGTACGCGACCGTGAGGTAGCGCTGGCCCACGAGGGTCATGTCGCAGCCGGCGCCGCGGGCCTCGCGCATCTTCAGGCCGTCGAGAAACTCCATGCACAGCACCGACCGGACGGAGAGGTCGGCGTACACGAGCGGCACACGCACAAAGGGGGTGTCGGCGAAGTTGCGGCGGACGCGGTCCATGTTGCGGGCTTCGAGACCGAAGTCGAGCTCGGCGAGGATGGAGTGCTCGAACTCGCCCACCACACCCACGGGATCGAAGGCGCGGGCTTCGGGATATTCGACCAGCGCGCGCTTTGCGAGGAATTGGAGGATGTTGAGGTCGGACCGAATCTTGGGCCCGATGCCCGGCCGCTGCACCTTGAGCACCACCTCGGTGCCGTCTTCGAGCCGACCGCGGTGCACCTGGGCGATGGATGCGGTGGCCAGCGGGGTGTCGTCGAACCAGGCGAAGTGGCGTTCCCAGTCGTCTCCGAGCTCTTTGTCGAGCTTCTTCTTCACGGCCGACCACGGCAGGGGGTCGACGTCGTCTTGGAGCTCCTGGAGGGCTTCGATGTAGGCGGGCGGCAGGAGGTCGGGGCGGGTGGACAGCACCTGGCCGAGCTTCACGAAGGTGGGGCCGAGCTGTTCGATGGCGCGCTTGAGGCGGTCGGGTGTGGACGCAAACGTGCGGGCGAGGTTGCGGGTGCCGGGGAGGTCGAGGCCGGCGACCACCATGCCCAGGCCGTGGCCAGCGAGGATGCGGGCGACTTCTTGCAGGCGGTTGAGGTCGCGCACCCTTCCGGTGACGTCGGTGACGGTCTGGACGACGGGGCGGACGATGCGCACGGCAAGCTCGGGGTGCGGGGGGCAACGACCCTAATGGGTCGGGGGGGGAGCCGATGGTTGGGCGGAGTGGGCGCGGACCCGCCAGAGGGTGGCGGCACCATCTTGGAGAACGGGCTCCAGACCGGGGTCGCGGGCGGCGATGGCGGCGATGGTGGGGTCGGTGAGCACCACCCACCGGGCTCCCCAGGCAGCGGTGGTGGCGCCGGAGATGTCGGTCACCTTGCCCTTGAGGATGCCGTCCATCAGGCGATAGCGGGCGGGATCGGCTGCCGCGAGGAAGGTGGGGTCGAGGCCGACGGTGAAGGTGCACGAGGGCGCGTAGTAGTACAGCTCTGAGAAGTCGGTCCAGTCGGGGTGGAAGACGGGGCCGGGGTCGGCTTCGAGGCGGGCACCGATCCGGGCCAGGCGGTCGTGCGCCGGGACGGTGGTGGCGACGTGATCAACGGCCTGGACGCCATTCCAGACCGCAACCACAGGCGCCCACAAGAGCCACCTGGGCGACAGGCGAACATCGCGCCACAGCAGCGCCGCAAACAGAAGGCCGAAGGGCACGGCCATCTCGATCCACTTCTGGCTCCACAGCGACAGCGCGATCCAGCCCAGCGCGAGGATGCCTGCGGACAGGGTGTCGCGCTCGGCCTTCACGCCCCGGACCAGTGCCCCTGCGATGGCGGTGAGGCCGACCGCGAGGGCGGGGCCGGTGTGGGTGAGCCACAGGCGGGTCTGGATGGGGAACCACTCTGCTCCCACCTCGAGCTGGCGCTGGTTGGCCACCTTCTCTACGACATGCAGCCAGAAGTACTCGGCCGACCGCGGGAAGTACGGCGTGAACAGCACGCCTGCGCTCACACCGAGAGCGGCGAGTGCTACGAGGATGACGCGGGTGCGCCATGGGCTGTCACGCGCCGGGAGGACCGTGGCCACCGCGGTGGGCACCAGCATGGCCGCCACGTGGTAGGTCCAGCCGTAGAAGAAGCCCAGAATGCCGAGTGCTCGGCCCTTTCGTTCGGTGGCGAGCACCCATCCCACCAGCAGGAAGGCCAGCGACAGGGCCTGGGTGCGGGGCATCATCAGCCGCACCATCAAGAAGCGGCTCCCGGCGAGCAGGACCAATGCCCAGAGCACGGGCCAGGCCACCTTGCGACGGTGCAGCACCCCTGCGAACGCGGCCACGGCAACCGACGAAAACACCGCAGCACTCGCCTTTGCGCCCACCCGAAGGTCGTCTGCGAGCGTGAAGGGGATGAGCAGGAGGTGGTACAGCCACTGGTGGTCCACCCAGCCGTCGGCGAAGAAGGTGTGGGGCATCCAGGGGAAGTCCATCCACGGACCTCGGGCGCGGAGCTCGGCTGCGTACCGGATGTGGAACCAGCTGTCGTAGTCGGCCAGGCGGGGATCTGCGGCCTGCAGCAGAGCGAAGCCCACGAGTGCGAGGGCAAACGTGGAGGCCACGGTGGTGAGCAGCGGTCGGTCCATCGCCCGAGACCCTACAGCTTGTGTCGTCTTGGGACCAGCCTCCCGCGCGACCCCATCGACTGACCCGCATCGTCGTCAGGCGCATCGGGTGGTGCATCCGCGCCCGTCCTTCGCTACCCTGATCCCAATCCGACAGCAGGCCGTCATGGCCCAAGGAGAGCTCCGATGATGTTCCGAACTGCAGCCCTGTTCGTTGCTTCCGCAACGCTCAGCGTGGCCCTCGCCTGTGGTGGCGCCCCCTGTGGTGCCTGCGATGAAGCAGCCAAGACCGCCCAAGGCACCGACCTCACCAAGGTGGACGGCCAGTCCGTCAAGCTCGCTGTCTCCGGTGTGCACTGTGGTGGCACCGCGGCCAGCTTCCACGCCACCGTCACCAAGATCGACGGTGTCACGGGCGCCACGGTCGACCCCTCCGGCAAGGCCGAGGTGAAGTTCGACCCCGCGAAGACCAACGTGGAGAAGATCATCGCCAAGGTGGCGGAGAGCAGCTCGTTCAAGGCCACGAAAGAAGAGGCCTGAGCAGCCCACCACCCCAGAGCCAGGCGGCCCTGCTCACAGTGAGCAGGGCCGCGGTCGTTCTCGACGTTGGATGGCTCAGTCGTCGGTGCGCACGTAGGCGAAGTCGACGGACTGGCGGTTGATGCCACGGCGCGGTGCGGCGATCCAGTTGGCCATCTTGCCGGGCTCGAGCACAGGCTTCATGAGGCTCTGCACCCACTCGCGGTCGCTCTCGGTGGGCAGCCAGTCGTTCTTGCGGGCCTCGAACTCGGCTTCGGTGATGGCGTTGCCCTGTGGGTCGAAGTGGTGGTCGGCGTAGATGCCCTGGCGGCGGAAGAACCGGGTGTTGGGCAGCGTGATGCGGAAGTCGCTGCCTTCCTTGGCGAGCGCGCGGTTCCACTTGCTGGCCACGCGCTCCAGGTCCTTGGCGTAGTCCTGGCGCAGCATCTCGTTCATGGCGTTGCGCATCGGCACGGCCGTGTCGACGAGCTGGCCGTCCTTCATCATCGGAATGTACGCGTTGACGCCGATGGCCTTGTGGTCGGTGTAGTCGACCGCTTCGCGCCAGCGACCCTTGAGGCCGGCGGCGAACCAGTCGCCGGCGTTGGTGGACACCTCGGAGCCGAAGAGGTCGAGGCAGTAGGCGAACCAGTAGTTCACGTACTTCTGGATGGTGGGGAGGTCGATGCCGCCGAGGGCGCGGGCGTCGCCGTTGCTGTCTTCCTTCGACAGCTGTGCGGCGCGGCGGATGATGCGTTCCATGCCGGTCTCGCCCACGAAGAGGTGGTGGGCTTCTTCGGTGAGCATGAAGCGGCAGGAGCGCGACAGGGGGTCGAAGGCCGACTCGGCGAGGGCACCGAGCTGGAACTTGCCATCGCGGTCGGTGAAGCAGGTGAAGCAGAAGAAGGTGAGCCAGTCGGTGCACGGCTGGTTGAAGGCATCGAGGATGCGGGGCTTGTCGTCGTCGCCGGAGCGGCGCTCGAGCAGGGCGTCGGCTTCGTCGCGGCCATCGCGGCCGAAGTAGGCGTGGAGCAGGTAGACCATGGCCCAGAGGTGGCGGGCTTCTTCGACGTTGACCTGGAAGAGGTTGCGGGCGTCGTAGAGCGAGGGGGCCGAGGCGGCGAGCCAGCGCTGCTGTTCGACGCTGGCGGGCTCGGTGTCGGCCTGCACCACGATGATGCGCTTGAGCGCGTTGCGGTACTCGCCGGGGACCTCTTGCCAGACGGGCTTGCCGGCGTGGTCGCCTGCGGGAATGACGCGGTTTTCTTCGGGGGCGGCGAGGAAGATGCCCCACCGGTACTCGGGCATGCGCACGTAGCCGAAGTTGGCCCAGCCGCCGGGCTCGGTGGAGATGGCGGTGCGGAGGTACACCTCGTTGTTCGAGAAGACCTGCGGCCCGACACCCTGCCACCAGTCGAGGAAGGCCGGCTGCCACTTCTCGAGCGCCTTCTTCAGTCGGCGGTCGGAGGAGAGGTCGACATTGTTGGGAATGCGCTCGTCGTAGTTGATCGAAGAGGTGGCCATTGGGGTGCTCCGTGCGCGGGATTGCCGGGTGACTCTGCAACGAGACCCGGCTGCCACGCACGGGGCACATGGGCTGGAAGTGCAGTTTGCTGCGCTTCGTCATGCCTACGGGGGAGTGTTGGTGCAGTTTAGTGCATCTGGTGGGGCCCCTGGTGGAGGTCGATCCAGCCCCATCCGTCGAGCGACCGACGGGTGGAAGGGACCGACAGCTGGCGGATCCTGACCGACTTCTGGACGACGCTGCCCGCGTGCGCCACCAGCTCGGGCGGTGTTGCGAGCGCGACGAAGCCCAGATGTGCGCAGGTCCGAGCGATGTGGCGCAGGACCTCCTCGGGTCGACGGCTGGTGCCGATGGGGTCGACCAGGGCGACGGGGGTGGTGGTTCCGCCGAGGAGCGCGATGCGGACGGTCCAGATGGCCCGTGATGGCGTCCAGCGACCCGGTCCCCGCTCGCGGAAGACGAGGGTGGTCGGGTCGGTCCAGGCGGTGCTCAGCCGGGTCCAGCCAGCGGCGTCGAGGTTGCGGGGCACCTGCTTGGGCCAGCGTCCCTCCACTCGGTCCAGCACGGTGTCGGGCGCGATGGACCGGCTCCGTGCGTCGTCGATGAGGCGGGTCCACGGGCGCCCCTTGCGGATGTCCGTGGCATGGCAGGCCGGCCAGCCGAGGGCGGTGAGGGCGATGGACAGGGGGTCGGTGAGCGTGGGGACCTGGAGGGCTGTGGCTGGCGTCCGTCGCGGGACCGGGGCGCGGGCCACCCGGGACAGCTCCCACGGGGTGGGCCAGCGACCCTTGCGGACGCGGAAGTCGTCGAGCCACTCGCGGGGGTCTCGTCGGGTGGATGCGCGCTGCAGGACACCCTCCCAGGCGGTGAGGAAGCCTGCGGGGACCGCTCCCTGGAGTGATGCGCGTGCGAGGGGCTCGACCGGTGGACCGGCTTGTGTGGAGGGTCGGGTCAGCCAGGTGGACAGGAGTGCATCGGAGACCACCGAGTCGCCGTCGGCCATTCGGGCGATGCGCATGGCGGCCCCGACAGATGGGTCGGTCACGCGCGCGCTCAGGGTCTGTCGAACCACCGCGGCGTGCATGTGGCGTCGGACGCCGGTGCTGCGCCCACCCGACAGCGCCACCAGCATGCCCAACCGCTGGGCAGCACCCGGCCGGGAGAACAGGCTCCAGCGGTCGCGGGTGTGGTCCAGGGCGCGGCTTGCGTCGTGGAGCGCGGTCCAGGCGGAGCGGTCCAGCGCCAACCGGGTGACCTCCACCGTGCGGGACAGGTGCATGACCGTGGCGAGGGCGATGTGGTGGTCGTGTGGCCCACAGGCCAGCCGGGAGAGCCAGGGGTCCAGCTGGTCGAGGTCGCCGCGTGCGTGGAGCAGATCGGCCACACGACCGGCGGTGTCGGCGCGGGTGGCCTCGCGCTCGATGGTGTGCAGGAGGTCGGCTGCGAGGGTGGGGCGGTGGCGGTGGATGGCGGCCTGGACCGCCAGAGCTGCCAGGTGGTCGCGGGCGGTTGGGTGGGGCATCGCCGCGAGGGCGTGGTCGAGGTCCCGCAGGTGGGGGCCTGCGGTGAGCAAGCCGGCCCAGACGGCACCGCGCCAGTGGTTCCGCTGGGGCAGTCGGTCCACCAGCTCGTGGAGCTTGTGTGGGGTCTCGACGCCGAGCCGCCACGGTCGGCTGACCAGGCTGCGGATGATGGGCACGGTGGTGGGCACGGTGTGAGCGAGCCGCGGATGGACCACCACGCGCGACCGCGCTCCCTGGCCCCACACGCCGGTACGGAGGACCCGCTCCGCACTCCATGCCCGCCGCGCAGCCGGTTGCTTCAGGGGCGTGGGGAGCTGCGCCAGGAGCCGCTCGGCCTCGTGTGGACGACCCGCAGACACGAGGAGCGCCACCACACCGGTGAGCTGCCAGCCGGGCGCACGGGGCCGCAGCACATGACCCAGGATGGCGTCGTGGTGGGGGTCGGTGAGGTGATGGGCCCGCGCGACGCCGTGCAGGTGGGCCACCAGTGTGTCCCGAACGACCCCCGGCAGCAGTGGGTGGAGCCGGATGCGGTCGATGTCGTGGTGCAGGTGCGTGGTCTCGTCGAGACGACCGGAACGGAGCCGGGCGAGGCGTGTGCGGATGCGCCAGGCGGGACGACGGATGAGGGAGAGGTCGAGCGGGACGACGGACGAACGAACAGACAGAGTGGGAGCATGGGCAGGCATGAGATCTCCGGACACGGAGATGGGCACGGCGCGTTCGACCGAGAACGAGGCGTGCTGGGCCATTCATGGGAATGACCACGGGCTGGGCGCTGGAGGCCCGGTGGGTGCGCGCAGCTCGATGAGCCACGCACGGACGCTCACGCAGCCGCAGGGACTACGTGGGTCGACCGCTCGACAGAGGCGGACGGTCGACGGGCTCCGGACCGCGAGGGTGCGGAGCGGGCGTCAGGGGGTCAGGTCGCGGGGCGACCGATGAGGAAGAAGCGCATGGTGGCCTCCAGGCTCCGGGAGCGGAGCGCCTCGGATGGGTTGCGTGGTCCGAGGGCGGTGGGAGCATGCTCCCGTGGTGCGCGCAGGGGTACCCGGACCTGCGCAGACCCGCAAGGCCTGTTGCGTGTCAGCTGCCTGCGGTGGCCTTCTTCGCCCGACGCGCCTGCTCACGGCCGATGAGCTGTGCCCGGTACCGCTCGGGCCACAGCCGCTTGAGGAACCAGTACCGCCGCGACTGTGGATGCGTGAGCACCAGGAAGCGGTCGGCCTCCACAGCTGCGATGCTCTCGCGGGCCACATCGGTCGCCGTCACGCCCGAGGTGTCCATCCACTTCTGGACCCGAGCCACCACAGCAGGCGGTGCGCCGTCCATCGAGTCGGTCAGGTTGGTGCGGAAGAACGCGGGGCAGCACACGCTCACACCCACTCCGTCGAGCGCCACCTCGACCCGGAGGGATTCGCTGAACGCCACCACGGCGGCCTTGGCTGTGTTGTACGAGATCATCCCGGGCGCCATCGCCAGGCCGGCCATGCTGGCGATGTTGAGCACGTGGCCACGCTTCTGGGCCACCATCGCCGGCAGGAAGGTGCGGGCCCCACGCACCACGCCCATCAGGTTGATGTCGAGCTGTCGCTCCCACTGGCGGGGGTCGGTCTGCAGGAGCGGGCCCACGTCGGCCACCCCGGCGTTGTTGACCAGGAGGTCGACCGCGCCGATGTGGTCGTGGGCAGCGGCCCAGGCGTCCCAGTCGCGCACGTCGAGGGAGAGGGGCCGGGCGTTGGCGCCGAGCTCGTCTGCCACCGCGGTGGCGCGGTCGAGGTCCCGGTCGGTCACCCACACGGTGCAGCCGGCCCGGGCCAGCTGAATGGCGAGCTCTCGTCCCAGTCCGCTTCCACCCCCGGTGACGAGGGCAACACTTCCTGCGAGCTTCATGGCCACCTCCTACGCGGGCGCTGTAGCCCGACCAGCCCGCCGGTCGTGCGAAGATGGTGCGGCCTTCCTTGGAGGAGTCGTGTCTCGCCCGCAGTTCGGTGTGTTGCTGGCGTCTGCAGCCGCCGCGTTCTCGTGTGGTTCATCAAACACGGAGAAAGGCGTGGCACGCGTTGATTCGGACGACTCATCAGGCACCGGGTCCACGCTCACAGAGGTGCAGCAGTATGCCGAGGCATGCGCCGCAGAGCTCGGTCCCCCGCCCGCCTGGGACATCCTCGCCGACAGCCTCACCGTGCCCGTGACGGTGGATGGCGTGCCTCTGGAGGGCGTGGACTACACGCCGGCTGCGGTGTGCGATCGACCCGATCTCCTTCGACGATCGTGCATCCCGTACTCGCGGATCGGGCGGAAGGCGGGCACCACGGCCGACGGCGCTGAAGACCCCGACGTGGTCTGGATGATCACCTTTCGACGGTCCGACCCCGGCGGCGATCCCGAGCTCGGCCGGTACGAGGACGTCGCGATGATCGGCCACCGGGCCTCGACCGGCGACACCTGCTTCTTCCAGGCCTACCCGGCCGACATCATCACCCACATCGGCAGCCCGCTCGATCCGGACGAGACGCACTGGGTGTCCCCCACCACGGTGGCTTCGGTGGACTGCTCCCGCTGCCATGGCGCCGACCCCTGGATCCACACCCCGTGGATCGACCAGCTCCGCGATCCCGGAGATCCTGCGCTTCCCCTCGTCCCACTGGTGGAAGATCGCGATCGTCCATACCGGATCGTCGGGAGTGCGCTGGCCGACTGGAACGCACGTCTGCTGCACGTCACTCCTGCGGGGAACGGGTGTGTGACCTGCCACCGGGTGGGGCTGAATGAAGCGTGCGAGCGGCTTGTGCCCTATGCCACGGGCCGGCTGGGCGGCCTCCCCTTGAGCGCTACGGGGCTGGCCTTTCCCCACAGCCACTGGATGCCACCACACGAAGGAGACGATCTGGCCACCTGGGAAGCCTCCTGGAGCGACGATGTGGCGGAGCTGGTGGACTGTTGCCGAGACCCCGAGCAGGACCACTGTGGGCTGGCGGCTGTGCCCGGGAGCGCCCGCTAGGGGACTCAGTGCGGAGCGAGGGCGGCCAGCCGACGCTCGAGAAAGGCGCGTTCGAGGTCGTTGTCGACTCTTGACAGCGCTGCCTGGTAGGCCTCTGCGGCCGCTGCGGAGCGTCCAAGCCGACGGAGGAGGTCGGCCCGAGCGGCAAGCAGCAGGTGCCCCCGTGCCAGGTGTCGGTCGGTCGCCAGGGCGTCCAGCGCCACCAGTCCGGCCTGTGGGCCGTCTGCCATCGCGATCGCGACAGCGCGGTTGAGGGCCACGCTTGGTGTGGGCAGCTGGCACCACAACAGGTCGTACAGCTGCCGGATCTCCGCCCAGTCGGTCTCGTTGGCGAGAGCTGCGCGTGCGTGCACACTTGCGATGGCCGCTTGCAGGGTGTACGGCCCGGCCGGGAGGTGTCGGGCTGCCCGACCGAGGGCCACCATGCCCTGTGCGATCCCCCGTTGATCCCAGAGGGTACGATCCTGATCGGCCAGGAGCACCAGGTGGCCGCTGCCGTCGACGCGTGCGTCGGAACGCGCGTGTTGAAGGAGCATCAGGGAGACAAGCCCATGCACTTCGCCGACGTCTGGCAGGTGGTGGGCGACCAGAGCTCCCAGCCGGATCGCTTCGTCGCACAGAGGTCGACGGACCAGCTCGGGTCCGGATGTGGCGCTGTAGCCCTCGGTGAAGATCAGGTAGATCACCCGGAGGACCGAATCCAGCCGTGCTGGCAGATCTTCGGGTGTTGGATCGGACCAGCCCAGCTGCAGATCGCGGACCTTCCGCTTCGCCCGTACCACCCGCTGTTGCGCGGTGCGTGGATCGAGGAGAAACGCGCGTGCCAGCTCCATCGAGGTGAGTCCGCACACCGTCTTGAGCGTGAGGATCAGCTGTTCGGATGTGGAGAGGTCGGGGTGGCAGCAGGTGAGGATCAGCCGCAGGCGTTCGTCGGGGATCGCCGCCCGATCTTCGGGGAGCTCGGGCAGCACGATCGGGTCGGGCTGGAGCAGGCGACCGAGGCGCGCCCCCGTTTCGGTGCGCCGGAGCTGGTCGACCGCCTTGTGTCGTGCGGTGCGCAGGAGCCATCCCACCGGCTTCGCGGGGACGCCTTGGTGGGGCCACTGGTGAATCGCTGCGAGAACAGCCGTCTGTAGGCTGTCCTCGGCAAGTGCGATGTCGCCCCCGGTGGTGCGGGCGAGGGCCGCGACCATCCTTCCCCACTCGGAGCGCACCAAGGGGCCGAGGGTGTCGGAGAGGTCGCGGCTCGGCATGCTCAGCCCTGGTCGTCGGGCTGGTCCCACACCATGATCGGACGGACCTCGATGGTGCCGTGCTTGACCGTGGGGATGCGGGCGGCAATCGCGATGGCCTCGGCTTCGGTGGCCGCTTCCACCAGGTAGTAGCCGCCGAGCTGTTCACGGGTCTCGGCAAATGGACCGTCGGTGACCACCTGCTCGCCGTTGCGGATGCGCACGCTCTTGGCCGTGGCGACCGGGGTGAGGGCGTCGCCGGCCTTGAAGGCGCCGCTGGCGATGATGTCGGCGGTGAACGTGCGGTAGTCCGCGATGTACTGCCCCTGCTGTTCGGGGGTCATCTGCGCCTGGTCGGCTTCGTTCGAGTAGATGAGGAGGAGGTACTGCATCGGGGTGTCCTTGTGGGGGTTCAGGCGGAGGCGCCGAGGTCTTTCCAGAGGGCGACGGTGGCGCCCGAGGGGTCCATCATCACACTGAAGCGCCCCATGCCGGGGAGGGTCTCGGGCTGGTGGACGATGGTTGCGCCGGCCTGGTCGGCCACGGCGGTGGATGCGTCGGTGTCGTCGACGGCGATGTAGGGGAGCCAGTGGTTGGGGGCCGGGGCGTCGTCGGGCATGCGGAGGGCGGATGCCACCGGTTGCTCGCCGCGCATGAAGACCACCATGCCGCCGGGCATCTCTTGCGCGGTCCAGCCGAAGACGGCCGAGTAGAACGGCACGGTCTGGGCGAGGTCGCGGGTCATGAGCTGCGACCAGCAGAAGGTGCCGACCGGCGGCTTGCGGGTGGTGTCGGTGGCGCCGGGGTCGGTGCCGCGGAACAGGGCGAAGGTGGCGCCGGCAGGGTCGCGGACGATGGCGAAGCGGCCCACGGGGATGTCCATGGGGTCGGTGACCTTCTCACCGCCGAGGGCCACCACCTGTTCGAGGCTGGCGTCCACGTCGTCGACGGTGATGTAGTCGAGCCAGTGAGGGGGGACGCCGTCCATCATGGGCTGCATGGCACCGCCGACACTTTCGTCGAGGGAGGGGTGGCCGAACATCAGGTAGGGCGCGCCGGCTCCCATGTCCTGTTCGCTGGCGGACCAGCCTGCGAGGGTGGCGTAGAAGGCGCGTGCGGCGTCGCGGTTGGGGGTGACGAGCTCGCGCCAGATGAAGCGGCCTGCGTGGGAGGTCATGATCAACTCCGAGTGGGTGCGGGGGTGGCCGAGCGGCTGCCCGGTCATGGCGAGGTCGAGTGGGGTGGGCTTGGATCGACAGCCGAACCGTTTTTTTCTGAGATTTTCTGTGGATGACCGGATTGTAGGGGGGGGGTGGGATCTGGCAGCGCCATCTGCGCCACGTCGGAGGTGGAGGTCGGGGGGAGATGTCGCGATCTGTTTCCGCGGCCAAGACAGCGCGCCGAAGCGGATTTCCACAGATTCTGCTTCAGGAATGAGTGACATTCTGTGACACATGCGACAACCAAGTGACGTCGGTGTCGTACACTGATGGTGTCAGAGCGCCAGTCGGACCGGGTCAACCTCCGCCGGGGGGCGCGGTCGACTGGAATACAGGTCCACTGTGCGCTCTGAACCCCTTTCTCGAACCCGCCGGTCCCGCCGGCGGGTTTGTTGAATTCTGGCCTGTGCCGATGGGGAAATGGCCTGCGATTGCGCGCGCGTCCGGTACGGGTGACGCCGGGCGGGCTGCAGGGGATTGAATCGATGACTGCTCGTGTCTGCGTCTGGCTGGGAGGACTTCTGTGCGTGGCCTGTGGGCAACGTGGCCATGATGAACAGCCCCCGCCCGGCCAGTCGTCCGATGCCCGGCCGAGTGTGCTCCTCATCACCCTCGACACCACACGCGCCGACCACCTCTCGCCCTATGGCTACGGGCTGGTGAACACCCCCATCTACGACCGCCTCGCCGCGGAAGGGGTGGTGTTCGAGCGGGCGTACGCCACCTGTCCGCTCACCATCCCCAGCCACTCCACCATCATGACCGGTCGGCCCCCGCCGTCTCATGGGGTGCGCGACAACGGTGACTTCGTGCTGGGCGACGAAGCCATCACGCTCGCGGAGCGCTTCTCAGATGCCGGCTGGTCGACCGCTGCGTTCACCAGCGCATTCCCCACCCAAGCCCGCTGGGGCTTCGCACAGGGCTTCGACGTCTACCACGACCCCCTCCCACGCCTGCCCACCCAGCGCGACTGGCGCGACGAGCGCCGAGCCACCGATGTGATCGACGATGCCATCGAGATTCTTGGAGAGCTGCCCAACGGCCCGGTCTTCTCGTGGGTGCACCTCTTCGATGCCCACTGGCCCTACGACCCCCCCGAGCCCTTCGCCACCGACCACGCCGGTCGTCCGTACGATGGGGAGATTGCCTACGCAGCTGCCGAGGTACAGCGCCTCTTGTCGTGGTGGGACGCACACCACCCCCGCAGCATCGTTCTCATCACCTCCGACCACGGCGAGGGCCTGGGCGACGGCGGCGAACAGACCCACGGCTTCCTCCTGCACGACGGCACCATCCGCGTTCCGCTCATCGTGCGCACGCGTGGTCTCGACGGGGACTGGCCCACCGCCGGCACACGGGTCGACACCCCGGTCAGCCACGTCGACATCGCTCCCACCCTCCTCGAGCTCGCTGGCCTGTCCATCCACCCCGAGGTCATGGGCGCCCACCTCCGCGACGGCGGCACCCCGGTCACCTGGTCCGAGGCCCTCACCGCCCAGTTTTCGCTCGGCCTGTCCCCGCTGTACGCCCTCACCGACCACACCGGTCGATACGTCGAGGGCAGCCGCGGTGCGTTCTACCCCCATGCCGGCACGGGCGTTCTCCCCATTCCCGACGTCACCACCGACCTCGAGCCCTGGCGCGAGCGCCTCGGCCAGACCCGCGCAGCCTTCGACGAGGTCATCGCACCCGAGGCCACCCTCGACCCCGACGACCTCGCCATGCTCCAAGCCCTCGGGTACATCGGCGGCGACCCCACCGCAGAAGCCGGCGACGTCGACCCACGCGATGTCATCCACGTCATCCCGCTCACCTGGCAGGTGCGCCAGGCCATCGGTGCCCGCCGGTTCGGTCTGGCCGAAAAGCAGCTGGCCGTGCTCCAAGCCCACATGCCCGACACCTGGGGCGTCGACCACCTCCAGGCCAGCCTGTCGCTCGCGCGCGGCCAGCAGGAAGAGGCCCTCCACCAGTTCGTCGACCTCTTCCAGCGCTCCCCCACCAGCACCGTCGCGCTGCACGTGGCCCACATCTTCGCGAGCCGTGCCCAGTGGGCCGAAGCCGAGGACTGGTTCGCCGAGACCCTCGCGCTGCAGCCCATGAGCCCCGAAGCCATGGCCGGTCTCGTGCGCACGGCCCGCGCCATGGGGGAGCCCGAGCTCGCCTGGGAGCGCACGATGCGTGGACTCACGCTGCATCCCGACCACGCCGAGCTGGCCCTCGCCCGCGCTGAGCTGCTCCTCCACGACGGTCGCACCACCGAGGCGCGCGATGAAGCCATGCGGGCCCTCGACGCCATGCCCGGGAGCCCGTGGGCCCACCTGGTGGTTGCCGAGGTCTTCTGGGAGCAGGGCGACGCCGACCCCGCCATCGATGCACTGCTCGAGGCCCTCCGCCTGGCCCCCACCGACCTCCCGGTGCGGCTCCAGCTCACCGCCTGGCTGCTCGATGTGGGGCGCAACGCCGAAGCCCGTCGGACCGTGGCGCCTGCTGCCCGCCTGCTCCCCGAGGTCGAGGAGGTGCAGGTGCTCCATGCGCAGGCCGAAGCGGCGGTGCAGGCGGAGCTTGCCGGTCGTTAGGGCTTCGGGGCGCGCTTGCCCAGCTGACGGTCCACCTGTCCGGCTGCAGCGAGGTCGCCGAAGCGGTCGGCAAGGTGGGACTGGAGCGCCACCTGTTCGCGCTGGAACGGACCACCGGGGTCGGTGATGCCCACCTGGCGTGGCTCGATGCCCCGTCCGAAGATGTCTGCGGCGACAGCGGCCACAGCAGGGGCCACCGGGCAGGGGTCGGGCTCGGGGAGCGGGGTGGTGAGCAGAGCCAGGGCAACAGCGGGTGCGGGCATGGAAACCTCCCGTGCGGTGAGTGTATCGGCCGGGAAGGACAGCAGGCCACCGCGAACCCCCTCACCCCCAGGTCCGTTGGGTCCGCGGTGCCTGCTTGCGGGGTGGTGACCCGTCGCGGTGGGGATGTGTTCCCTCCCCGTCGAATCCGGTGGGCTTCACTCGGCGACGAGCACCATCTGGATCTGCTCGGTGGTGACATGGCACACGTCCGAAGTCACCTCGACATCGGTCTCGGCGGCCACGAAGCCCTCGGCCTCGGCCACGATGTGCAGGGTGCCAGCCACTTCCCAGCCGCACACGTGCACGCCCTCGGGCATCTCTTCACATGCGACGGGGCCGTCGCCGGCGTCGTAGGTGAGGCTGGCTTCGGGCACCACCGCACCACTTTCATCGAGCACCTCGACCTGCACGGATGCGCGGGCTTCCGCGGTGCAGCCGATGTCGGACGTGCCGCCGGTGTCGCCGTCGTCTTTGGGCGGGCAGCCGGTGAGGGCGAGGGGAACCAGGGCCAGGGCAAGCAGGTGGGGTCGCATCGTCATCATCATTCACCTCCGCGACCGTGTAGTGCAATGGCGGTGCCAGCTGCGTGAACGGTGAGTCACGCGCGGTTTTCGATGAATGCGTTCGGGCAGGGTACAGCCGACTCTGCAGAAGCACGGCATCCATGTCGCGCTGGCCTCAGCCCACCTCGATGAGTCTCCACGCAGCTCCGACCCGGTCGGCGCGTCCGACGGCGACCAGGAATTCGTCGCCTTCTGGACGCCGGAGCTTCATCGCGCATCGGCCGTCGGGCTGTTGCTCACACCCCACGTAGATCGTGCGTGCTGGGATGCACTGGCCGATTGCATCGAGGAGGTCGGCGAGGCGATGGATGCTGTGGGACTCGAGCCAGGCGTCGGCTTCGTTGCCCATGCGGTCGGCGGCCTCGGCACCGTTGAGGAACAGGGCGCGCCAGGTGCGGTCGTCGCCGCTGCGTGCCGCTTGAAACACCATCCGGCCCAGCTCATTGAGAGACAGCGGAGTGGGCCGCTTGAACTCTTTGGTCTCTTCGCGCCGGCGCACCAACAGCCACAGCCACATGCACAACAGCGCAGCGACCACCAGGAGCGCGGTGTCCTGGTCACTCAGCAGGCCCATGTCGGCCTGTGCGAGCAGGATGTACTGCAGGGGAACCTCCAGACGACCACGGTCCTTTGGTCAGCCTACCGCATCGCGGGGCGCCTACAAGAGTCTGATCGAGACATTCCATGACATGTGAAGACATGGAGGCGTGTGTCGTTCGGCCCGGACTACCCTGCCACCGGGGCATCCGGGCAACTCCGTCGGTGTCGACCGGCCAGTCCGCCCGTGACCTGCATCAGGCGAGTGGTTGGCTATCCGGCGGCTGCGGCCTGGACGCCCATCTGCATCAGACCCACCCCGCGCTCGAGCTGGGCGGGCAGCACCGACTCGTCGGCGAGCGTGCGGGAGGCGTGAATCTCGAGCGTGCCGGACTGGTACCGGAAGTCGGCGAGGCGCAGTGCGGTGGGGGTTCGGGCTCCGGGGAGCACCCACGCGCCGTCGGTGGCCCGGTATGCGCGTGCGAGGCTCCAGCCGCCGCTGGCGACGGCTTCGATGGCCCCGCAGATGTAGTCGAACTCGGCGTGGGAGGCGTACCAGGCGAAGTCGACGGCGATGTGGTCGGGGCGGCCCTGGAGCTCGCGGGCCTGGATGCCGAAGACGTCGTCGAGGATGGTGAGCACGAGGTCGGCGGGCATGGCGCGTCCACCGCGCGTGATGGACAGGCAGACGGTCGCCAGGCGGGGCGCGTCCAGGTCTCCGTCGATGCGGATGTCGGGCTGCTTCGACCATCGGTCCAGTGCGGCGGCCACACGCTCGGCGGCACCCAGTCGTGCGCGGTCCGGGTCGAGGGCGGCGCGGAGCTGGAGGACCATCGCGGTACGGAGGACGGCGCCATGGTCGGGCAGGCCAATCCAGCTGCCCTCGGAGCCGGGCTCGGCTGCGGCGACCGACTCGAGGTCGGCCAGGAGCTCGCGTCGGCCCACGAGGATGCCCGGACAGCCCGGTCCGCCCGGACAGGTGCCGGGGTCGATGAGCAGGACGTCGGCGTAGGCCATGGTGCCGTGGCTGCGGTCGGGACGGGGGTGCATGTCGACCGGGGCGTCCGCGAGCGTTCCCGACGCGTCCCAGATGCTCAGAGAGCCGTGCTGGTGCACCAAGGTGTTGATGGCGGCGAAGTCGGCACACAGCCCGGTTCGCGCGGAGAGCATGGGAAAGCACGCCAGGCGGAAGGGCCTGTGGGCGTGGGCCTGGAGCTCGGCGGTGAGGGCGGCCAGCGAGGGGCGGCCGTCTGCGCCTTCGGGAATGTCGACCACGTCGGCGATGGAGTCGATCCACAGGGTGCGGAGCGGGGTGGCGAGGTCTTCCGACAAGAACACAACCGGGCGGTCGTCGACCGGGATGCGGTCTCGGAGCCGGTAGATCTGGTCGATCTGCTTGGGAATGTGGAGGTTGAGCGCCCGCAGCAACGTGTCGAGCGCGCCCGGGACGCCGTACCCGGTGAAGTGCACCCGGTCGCCATCGCCCGCGCCCACCGCTTCTTTGACGATGTCGGCGGCTTCGCACCTCAGGGCCTTGCTGCCGAGACCGAGGCCGCGTGGGGCGGGTCCGGGGTTGCCGAGGCACGTGAGAAGTTCGGAGCGGAGGGTGTCTTCGATGAAGTCGAGGGGACGCGCGCCGCCGAGGTGGTCGGCGAACACGACCCGTCGCGGACCCAGGGGACCACCCACCACGAGGTCGTGGCCGAGACGAGCGGTGCGGACTCGCTGCATGAGCTGGTCGTCGGACCAGGTGCGCGCGGACGGGCCGGTGGCGGGGGACTCGGTGCGGGTCTCGACGAGGGGCAGCTCGTTGGCCGTGCCATCGGTGACAGTCTGGAGCGTGGCATAGGCCAGAGCCACACCGTCGGACAGCGCTCGGTTGATGATGCGGAGGAGGGCGGTGGCTGCGATGGGGTCGGTGGTGCGCAGGGCGGCGTAGCGCGGACGGTCGATCTCCAGGAGCACGGCGGGCTCGCGGGCGATGCACGTCACAGCGCGCGCCTGTCCGTCGACAAAGCCCAGCTCCCCGATGACCCGTCCAGGACCGAACTGACCGATGCGACGGCTCTGGCCCGCCCGCTCCACACACATCTCCACCGAGCCTCGCACGGTGATGAAGCAGGTCTGCCCCCGTGCCCCCTCTTCGAACAGGCGGGTGCCAGCGGGCAGCGACCACTCGCGCAGGAACGGGAGGAAGCGGCGGACGTGGTCTTCGGAGACGTCCTGGAACTGAGGCAAGAGAGGCAGGTAGGCCGCCCAGCTGTCGTGGGCTCCCTGCGGCGTGCCGGGCGGTGTGGCGGCGGGCGGCGTGGCCCGGGTCGGGGGAGGTCCGAGCTCTGCCAGCACGCGTGCGCTGATGGACCGCAGGCGTCGTGCGAGCATGCCGCCGAGGCCTTCGAGCACCGCGAGGGCGTTGGTGTGGCCGTGCTGGCGGAGGTCGCCGAAGCGTCGGAGATCGAGGGCCCAGGTGTCGACCGCGGTCTTGGCCACCACATCGGCGGATCGACGGGCGGCGTGGTTCAAGGCCGTCTGCCCCAGCGCTTCTCCGGGCCCCAGGGTGCCCATCACCCGGACACGGCCATCCGGCGCACGCCACAACACTTCCGCCGTGCCCGACGCGAAGAAGAAAAGGACGTCAGCGGCGTCGCCTTGGCGCACCAGTGGCGTTCCCGGCGCGAAGCGGACCGACTCCAGCAGCATCGCGAACGCTTCGATGCCGGGGTCGTCCACGCGGGCGAAGATGGGGTGACTGCGAAGCAGTTCGGCTGGCCGTTGGTTGGCGGACATCCGTGGCTCCCGTGCGAGACAGCCTTCTTTCGGTAGGGGAGGCCCCGAACCCAAGCCGAATCCGCAGTCCGACAAATCTCGAAAGGCCCGGCGCGAGCGACCGACGGATGGGCAGCGCGTGCGATCTGGCGCTCCGGAGACCCGATGAAACGAACTGCGGCGGTGGTCGCAGCCCTGGCCCTGCTCCTCGGCCTCGCAGGATGCTACGACCCGGGCACCGAAGACTCGGGAAGTGTCATTGCGCTCGCTCCGCCTGGCGACGCCGGTCCCTTCGAGCCGGTCTACTCCGCCGCCGAGCTGGCCGTCGCCCTCGGCAAGTCTCCCGAGCTGCTGGTCGGCCTCGGCAACGACCTGCCCGCCGGCGCAAAGACTCCGCACGCCTGGCAGCTCTCCGAGACACCGCCGCTGCACTACCTCTACCTGGTGGGGCTTCCCGGTCGGAACGGCTGGCCCGGCTGGAACCCGAGCGGCACCTTCATCGACCTCCAGGCCGCCGCCGCCCTGAAGAAGGACACCGTCCCGGTCTTCACGCTCTACGCCATGGCGGTCGACGGGGAAGGCCGACCCGACCTGCTCACCGACCGGGCCTACATGACGGCATGGTGGGAGGGCTTCGAGCTCGCGCTCACCCGCCTCGCACACTTCGGCCGACCCGCCATGCTGCACCTCGAGCCCGACTTCTGGGGCTTCATGCAGCAGAGAGGGGGCGCAGCTCCGGCGGACATTCCAGTGCTTGTGGGCAGCCTGAACCCCCACTGCGACCACCTGCCGGAGTCTCTCGCGGGCTTTGGCGCGTGCATCGTGGAGCGCGCCCGCATCGCAGTGCCGCAGGTGCGCATTGGCTTCCATGCGTCGGAGTGGGCCGACCCCGACCCGGTGGCGGTGGCCGAGTTCCTCTTGGCGGCGGGCGCGGGCGACACCGACGTGCTGTTTGTCGAGACGCTCGACCGTGACGCCGGGTGCTTCGAGGCCCGTGGCGAGGCCTGCACCCGCGACGACGGACCCTGGTACTGGGAAGACTCGGGACAAGGCAGCCCCGGCTTCCTGGCACACCTCGACGCCATGCACACCTTGCACGAAGTGACGGGCTTGCCGCTGATGTGGTGGCAGATGCCGATGGGGGTTCCGTCTGGTGCTCCGGGCGGCACACCGGGCCACTACCGAGACAACCGCGTGGCCTGGTTCTTCGAGCACCCCGAGCACTTCGCCGAAGCGGGGGGAGTGGGCGTGATGTTTGGCCCCGGGTGGTCCGGGCAGACCGACCTCACCACCGACGGCGGCCAGTTCGCATCGCGGTGGTCGGCCTACTCACGCGACCCGGTGCCGCTCCCGGACGAATGATAGAACGGCTGCGCCCACCGACTACTCCGGCCTCCACGTGTGCCCACGCCCTCTTCCCGATGAACAGCCCCGAAGGTCATCGGGCCTCCGTGTGGCCGGGATGGTGGCGTGCGTGGGGCTTGTGGTGGGTGCGCTCAACCTGGCCGCCGAGCGCCACCTCTCTCGGGTGGGCCCCAACTGGAGCCACCGGCTGGTGGAGCACAAATTCCGGCTGGTCGACCAGCAGACGCATCCGGTGGACTGGCTTGTGTTGGGCGACTCGAGCGCGGCCCATGGCATACGACCGGATGCGTGGGAAGCGCAGACTGGGTGGACTGTCTTGAACCTCGCCACGGTGGCGGGGCTTGGGCTCACGGGCGATGCCTGGCTGCTGCAGGACTATCTGGACAGGGTGGGGCGCCCGCGGGGTGTGGTGGTGATGCACACACCGGATGTGTGGTCGCGCTCGGTGAGTGCTGCGCTGGTGGGGCAGATCCCGCGACCGTGGTGGCAGCGACGCCAGTGGGCACCGCGCATTGCACCGGCGTGGGACGTTGTGTTGGACCAGGGGCTGAGTCGGCACCTTCCCTTGTACGCAGAGTCGGGCAGCCTGGTGAGCAGCGTGTTCGGGCATCCGGTGCCGGCGGCGATGCGCTTTCACGCGGACGACCAGGGGTGGGCACGGAGTCGGCCGGCGGATGCGGAACAGCGGGCGGCGGATGCGGTAGGGTTCCGGGACAATCTGCGGGGGGCGGGGGGCCGTGTGTCGGGTGAGAATGTGCGAGCACTGACGGTTCTCGCTGGTGTGTGTGCCCGTGAGCGGCTTCCCCTGGTGGTGGTGCACGCGCCGCTCTGGGAGGAGCTGGCGCGGGAGCCCGAGGTGGTGCGGGCTCAAGACGGCGTGGAGGAGGCTGTTTCCGATGTGCTGGAGGGGGCGGATGTGATCTGGGTGCGTTTCCCTGAAGGTGTCCCGGCGGCAGACCTGGAGGCGACGGTGGACCACTTGCTGCCGGAGGCGGCGGGGCGGTTTACGCGGGAGCTGGCGGAGAAGGTAGACGCACGCGTGGTTCTGGAGTGACCGTCGCCAGGGAGGGCCTACTCGGAGTAGCTGTCGGTGGACGGCGTGGGGTCGACGTTGGTGGTTCCCGTTGCTGTGGTGGCTTCGAGCCGAATGCGTCGGAACCGGCCGCAAACAAGGACTGGAGTAGGGCGGCAGGCGCCGCTTTCGGGGGCGTGCGCATCGTGTTGGCCGGTTGTGTTGGGTGGTCAGTAGCCGATGCCGGGGACGATGTAGGCGGTTCCCTCGTAGTCGGAGCCGGCCCAAGGCAAGCCAACGACGAGGTCGGGGACGCCGTCGCCTGTGACATCTCCTGCTGCGATGTCGCGGATGAAAGCGTCGTCGATGCCATCGCAATGGAAGACGGTCTCTGCGTCCGCGGAGGCTCCGAGGACGGTGCCGCCAGTGAGTGGGCCGTCATAGATGGCGACCTCGCAGCCGTTGCCGTAGGAGCCGCCGGCGAAGTTGGTCCAGCCGTCGCCGTCGAGGTCGCCGATGGCTCGAGTGGAGTTGCCTGTTGCGGCACCGCTGTCTCTGCGGATCTTTACGTCGGCATCGGAGAGGGAGATGGTCTGGAGGGTGGTGGAGCCGAAGACGATGTAGAGGCTGTTGTTGTCATCGCCGGCGATGAGGAGGTCGTCGATGCCGTCTCCGTTGGCATCGTTCAGTGCGTCCACCTGGACTCCGGTGTACGCATATGGACCTTCACCGGCAAAGTGGGCGTCTGCATCGGCGTAGACGTAGTCCCCGCGAACCCGTCCGAGGAATGCCCCCGCGCCGCCCACGCCGCCATGCGCCTCACCCGCACCGAGGACCAGGTCGACAAATCCATCGCTGTCGAGGTCCATCGCCGCTCCGTCCACGCCCATGTTGATGTCCTCCTGGTCACCCAGGATGGTGGCGATGGGGGAGGTGTCCAGGTCGAGTGCCCCTGTACTGGTGCCGGAGATGAGGTAGGCGCCTCCCTCGTCCTCGTAGTTGATTGAGGTGAAGAACCCACCCACCAGTAGGTCTGGTACACCGTCGCCGGTCAAGTCTGGGAGAACGGCGACGGTTGAGCCGAACAGAGGTGTTCCGACAGGGCCGTCCAGCTTCCAGTCGTAGTGTTGTGGTACGACAAGGCTTGACGACGATATGGGGCCGTAGAGGAGCATCCCAGATCCAAGGGCAGTGTCTGTCGGTTCTCCAGCATCCCATAGACCGACCACAATGTCGTCGTACCCATCGCCGTCCACATCTCCGACGTCAAAGTCGCTATGAAGTACGATGCTTGACTCTCGATCGCTCTGAAGTCGGTAGGTTGCATCTGCGTGGTCTTCGCTTGCTAGTGCCGCAGGTCCCAGGCCGACAATCGTTCCGACTCTTGTGTCCGTTTCGTGGTCGAGCTCGTAGTCGATCAGGACCAAGGCTTCGTTGGTCCCATCGCCATCCAGGTCCCCCACTGCTACCTCATCTCCCAGTGTGTCTTCGGAGTAGTTCCCTGAGAATACCCAGTAGTCGGTCAGGTCGGCTGTGCTCGGCCAGGTACAGGTGTTTGGGCTCCCGTCGCAGTTGTTGTCCACACCGTCGTTG
>ENA-OWNT01000454-OWNT01000454.1-seawater-metagenome-genome-assembly--contig:-NODE-454-length-97059-cov-7.019148_pt1 | contig 97059 bp, 97 predicted proteins | sample MGYA00238136_ERZ651165 | MGnify/ENA primary metagenome ERZ651165 (study PRJEB26861, sample SAMN08777766) | seawater metagenome | isolation source: coastal seawater | place: USA: Florida | collected...
TTCTACAAAGGTGATCAAGCTATCATTCTGTACTTTCAGATTGGGATACTCTTCCTTCAATTCCTTACCACCTCCAATGTAAGTAACAATTTTATGCCCATCAGCAATGCCTGAAGCACCCATAAGCTGTGCCCCTGCGCAGTTGCTCACTACATAGTCTACTTCCTTGTTTTTATTCCTTATAAAGTCCACCATTTCCATATTCCTCACCTGGGCATACATATCGTAGCCGCTTGGCACAAACAAGGCCTTTAACTTTGGACAGGCCTCAAATGTATAGTCAGGCACAAAATGCATCCCTTCTTCTGTGGTTATAGGATCCATTGTCTCGGCTATAGCTACCACATTAAAAAGTTGTTCCATTTGGCTATTGGGCTTACCAAAAACGTCGGATGTTGCAATAACCTCCCCTTGCAGAACTCCATTAAATATGAGAAGCCCTATGGTAGGCAATTCAGGGTTGAGTGGTTTCAAATACTTTGAGCGTTCATCAGCTTTGGCTTCGTCTTGATGTTCAGCTTCATTATGCGCTTCTTTTACCAGATGTTTTGAGCCACAGCCCAACAACACCAGACTTGCTACTACAAATACAGATACCTTCATGTTTTAAATTAATCCTTAATCAATGTTTCAGTTTACTTCAGTTTACTTCCCATACTTTCAACCCTCCTGAGCCAATTTTCACGCCACTCTTTCTTTGAATTCCTAAGTGGACCAATAGCAGTTATCCTCACCGGTTTAATCCCCGTAAAATTTAGTATCGTTCTTTTTATGGAGTTGTGGCTTGGTTTCCCGAATACCAGCGAGTAGGTCCATGAAGGCTGATCCAGGGTACAGATTACCCTTGCGCTTCTGCCCCCAAGCATCTTCTCCCACCAGATAGAATTTTCTTTCTTTTTGTAGGCAAAGGGAGCTAATAGCGCCCTATCAAAAAAGCCCTTCATTATAGCGGGAAAGCTTCCCCACCACACAGGGTAAACAAACACAATGTGCTCACTCCATTTTATCTTCTCCTGCGACTCTATTAAATCGGGCTCTAACTCCATTCTCTTTCTATATCCGAATTCCAGATTGGGGTTAAAATCCAACTCTCTAACAGTTATCTCACGTACTTGTCCTCCCGATTCTTCGGCCCCCTTTTTATAAGCCTCACTCAAACCAAAATTGAAACTCTCCTTGTCAGGATGGCCGTTAATTATTAGTATTTTCTTCATCCATTTTTCTTTCCGCAAAGGAAAAAACCATGGTTAGGAGTGCATTTGATCCAGATCAAATTCGTCTTTTGTTACTTCTAATCCTACTCAATGTTTCCAGCGTAATACCCAAATAAGATGCTATGTGAGTAAGTGGAATCCTATTGACGATGTACGGACGAAGTCCTATAAGTTGATCGTATCGATCTTCTGCCCTGTTAAACAGTATGGAAGACAGCCTCTCGCGCAGGCCAAGCATAGTCTTGGTCACCACCTTGCTAATGAGCCGCTCAAAATCATGGTATTTTAAAGAAAGGGAGTTAATAGTATCTCTGGAAAACTCTATGGCTACAGACTCTTCCATAAACTCAATATAATGAGGGCTCGGTTCTTCTGAAAAGAAACTCACTATAGAACTCATAAACTCATTTTCAAAGGCAAACCAGTCGGAAATATCTTTCCCATCTTTCAGGTAATATGCCCTTGCGCAGCCATTTACAATCAAGAAGGCTTTGTCAGAAAATTGCCCCTCACGGACTACAATTTCGCCCTTTTCAAGCGTCCGTGTATTGAAGTGAGCAATGAGTTCTTTTTGACATTCAATAGACAATGGAGAGTACAATTCTCCAATTTTCTTCAATACTATTTCACCATCCATTTTTCCAGGCTGCTGCTACTGAAAGACAAAGCTGATGATTTTATCTCAAGGACAGTTCTGTTTTCTTATGAACGGGTAATTTCCATAATTCAGGGCCAAACGACCACTCTTTATGTCAACTGCAAAACCTAAACGTTTTGATCCCGACCAGGGTATATGAAATACTTTTGGGCCTAATTTCGAATGTTTCAGGAACGCATTTACATCCCCTAAATAAACTAGTCCCAAGAAGAAAATGAGCGAAAACAAACCGATTGAACTTTCAGATGAAGCACTACTGGAAGAAGTGAAAAAAATGAAGTCTACCAAGTTTTATGATGCTCTGATTGTGGGCCTTCTGCTTGGAGTTGCTATCTATAGCACGGTAAATAATGGTTTTGGCTTGCTTACCTTTCTTCCCTTGGCATATGTACCAGTGGCCGCAAAAAACAAGGCCCGAGACAAGGAGTTGGAAAAACTTCTAAACGAGCGAGGCTTGAAGTAGAACCCGTTTTTATAGAAAGTGATCTTGTGAGTGCCTCTAACACCCCATGCAACTCGCCACTTCGAGGTCCGTTACGGCTGGTGATGAACGTAAAACTTGGCCTTGCCATAATTCCATTGCTGCTCCCCTTCGCGCTCATGTCACAGTCAAGCCTGAGTAAAGAGCAAATAGCTGAAGACTATGCCATTTTCAAATCTGTTCTCACTAAAGGCCATCCTGCCCTGTATGAGTACACGAGCCAGGAAGAATGGGAGCTCCTGTTCCAGAGCTTTGAGGCAAAGTCGGTTACCAATTCCGATTCATTCTTTAAGTCCCTTTCTGCCATGGCCAGTCATGCGAAAGACGGGCACTTAAGTGTTTTGCACCCAAAAATGGCCCCTATCCCTCTGCTCTTTCCATTGCTGCTTAAAGTGATAGATGACAAGCTCCACACCGATACCGACGATTTTGGAATACCCGTAGGCTCAGAAATCGTATCCATTGAAGGAGTTTCAAGCGGTACATTGCTCAGGTCCTTATTGAAATATGCCCCATCTGACGGGCATAACCTCAGCAAAAAATACAGACAGATGGAAAGGGAGTTTGGCATACTCCACTACTACGAGTACGGGGCCCGCGCTGACTATGAAGTGAAGTACCTTAATATTCATGGTAAAGTTGATTCAGTGGTACTCGCTCCTGCCTCATTCGAAAGCATTGGCAAAAGACATTTTTACAGAAACTCGCATTATGCTGCCTACCATGGAAAACCCGAAGGGCCCGAGTATTTTAAAACCAGAATAGCGGAAAAGTGGCCAAACGTGTACTTTATTGATTCTTTGGGTACGGCAGTACTCACCGTTAATTCTTTTGGTTTGGAGCCCAGAGAGTTTAAGTCGCGCCTGATCCATATTTTTAAGGATATAAAGAAGCACAAGGCAGCCAACCTGATTATTGACATAAGACAAAACAATGGCGGCTACAGAGCCAATGCTATTAACCTGTTCTCCTTTTTAGCCTCGGAACCTTTTAAGCAAAGGACAACGGAAAGTGCCATTACCAAAGTACTTCCGGAAAAAGAACACGCAATTCACGCCATGTCAGACTATGAAGATTTCTTTGAAATGTACTTTTCAGGAGCGCAGGAAGAAAATGAACGCTGGCTGCTAGATGAAGACCATGCACAGGCAGAAATGATTCCATTCAAGAAGCCCTTTAAAGGCAAGGTGTATGTTTTGATTGGGGGCAACACCTTCTCTGCTGGCTCAGCCCTTGCACTAAGCGCAAAAAATGATGAGGCAATCACACTGGTGGGTGAGGAGACAGGTGGAGGTTACTATTTTCACACCGCACAATATTTGGCTCTGTATAAACTGCCCAATTCTGGAATAATGCTAAGGGTACCCTTTGTAAAAATAGACAAATACGTACAAGATCATTCTGTTCCAAAAGGGAGCGGCATATTACCAGACTTTAAGGTAAGTCTTACGGTTCAAGACCTTGTGAACGGGCGGGATCCTCAACTTCATTTTGTGCTTGCAAAAATTGATCTCGAATAAGTCCGAACCCATCGCGTTTCGGTGCTCAAGTACAGGATGCCAAAAGCAGTGGCCTGAGAATTAATTGGCCTACGGAGTAATCTTTTTACTTCAACCCTGATGCGATAGCTGCAATTAATCCTTCGCGATCTCCTTGTGCCTTACCTATAAAATCCTGACTTACCGCTAAACCGTCCTGGTATTTGTTAGACCAAACAATAAGGTCAACCAGAAGTGGAATTAAATCCATCCCTTTTGGAGTTAATGCGTACTCCTTCTGAGTCTTAAGCTTCTCAAATACCTTCCATTGTATAATCCCATTGCCTTCCAGCTTTTTCAAACGATCGGATAGCACATTTGTTGCTATTCCCTCTTTCGAGTTAAGAAAATCTTTGTAAAACCTCTTCCCTTCTACCAAATCTCTAATAATTAAGAAGGTCCATTTATCGCCCAAAAGATCTAGCGCATAGCTCACCGGACAGTCTGATCTCATATTCTCTGGTTTACTCACTTGCAAAAAGCAAGTGAATGAATATATTTGCTCACTTGCTTTTTGCAAGTATAAGTATTCATTGAATCAAATACCTTTAAAATGACCTTACAAATCAACTTTGACCAACTCAAAAAACAGAACTGGACTGAGCGGGAAACAAAAAATGCATTGCTATTGACCGATTTTGTTCAGCAACTAATGAACAACCATGACTTTGAAGCCGTACTCAAGAAGTTTAACAACTCTAAGTACCGCCAGCACAACAGAGGTATTCCAGATGGAATGGAAGCCTTAATCAAGTACATAAAAGACTTTGTGAAAAGGTCTCCTGATTACACTTATGACGTAAAACACATATACGCTGACGGAGACTTTGTAGTATTCCACTCACACATTACCATGCGCAAAAAGGACCGGGGCAACGACAAAAAGGGGATAAATGTAATTGACACCTGGAAGGTGGAAAACGGCCAGATTGTAGAACACTGGGATGCGCTCCAAGCCATGAATGGCTTTTTAAGATTTTTCTTTTGGCTCATAGGCGGTAGAATAGCAAACAACAATAGCCCCTATTAACTACCATCGTTAGGTACAGTTGTTACCACTACCTTTACTGTACAAGGCGGTTCTTAATTAACAACAAGACCGCAGGCTTTTCTATGAACTTGATCATTTTCGACATTGACGGTACTTTGGTTGATTCGGTAGTAACGGACGACCAATGTTTTATTCGGGCCTTTGCTGACCTCTATGGTATTGATTTATCAGGTATTGACTGGAGCACTTTCAAACATGTAACTGACAGCGGACTTACACGGGATCTTTTCAAAATCCATTTAGGAAAAGAACCTACAGAACAGGAAATATGCGCGTTAAAAAAACACTTTTATGATCTTCTACACATGCGAAAGTCAGAAATGACTGAAATAAGAGGGGCCCGCAAAGCTTTAACCATGCTTGAAGCGCAACCCGAAATTGCCTTGGCCCTGGGCACTGGAGGATGGGAAGAAACTGCCAAATTAAAACTCTCCATTTTAGGATATGAGCCCCTTGATTTACCACTGGTCACTGCCAACCATCACATAAGCAGAATAGACATTACAAGGCAGGCTATACAAGAATCCCTGATAAAAGAACAGGTAACAAGTTTTGATTCCATAACCATTATTGGAGATGGGCTCTGGGACCTGAGAACAGCACAAGACCTTGGTATTAACTTTATTGGCATTGACTACCATAGCAGTGCCAAACTCGTAGAGGCAGGTGCCCGGAATGTAATGACTGATTTAACCAGAACCGAACAAATTATGGAATGGGTATTGCCAGAAGGAAATATGTAGCCAAGGGAGTACCAGGAGGCTGGAGGATATGGAATAAGCAATTGAAAAAGTTTTGGGCCGACTTCTATGAAACCCAACCAGACGACCTGCTTGCTGAATTGAATGGTGAGAAAAGACCTGCGAAGCTGACCGAACTCAACAAGAGGTATCGGGCAGCCAAAAGGTGACCTTGGTTCACTCTGTCAACGTAAGATTCCCTGACTTTCGACATCCTTCATTTTTGCTCTTTAACTTCCATAAACTCCAAACTAACAACTTCCCTCTAACTTCGCTATCCTTGAAATTCCATAAAACCAAGTTGAAATGACCAAGCTGAAACTTTCTTCTAAAGCGGAAAACATCTATGCCCACATCAGCGGAAATTCAACCAAACTGGGCGATTTAAGAAAGATTGCAAAAGAAGTAAAAAGAGACCATGACTTGGCCTTGGAACTATGGGCCACAGGAGAATTCATGCCCAGGCAAATGGCCGTGTTAATCATGGACAAAAAGCAACTCACACAGGAGGTTATCGATGGCCTTGACAGGGATATACAAACCCATAGTCATGACGAACAAAACCACCTTATAGATTGGTTAATGGCCAACCAGCTCACTAAAGATAAGAAAACGGTTTCTTTAATTGAGTCTTGGCAAAAAAGCCATTCACCCTTACAAAGAAGGATTTTCTGGTATTACCAGGCCCGACTAAGATGGATGGGCCAAACACCTCCAGACAATACGCCAACGCTTCTTTCCACCATTGAAAGCAACATATTAGAAGAAGCGCCTCAAGTTCAATGGGCCATGAATTTTACTGCAGCCTGGATAGGTATTTACGATGAATCCTACAGGCCCAGGTGCATAGCCATTGGTAAAAACACCGGACTTTACAAGGATGAAGTAGTAGCAAAAGGTTGTACACCAAGCTACCTGCCCGAGTTTATTGAAATTGAAGTACAAAAGCGTAAGTAAAAACAAAGATGATCTTCGCATAATAACTCCTTTTCGGGGCTCTATGCTGAGATTTAAAAGTACCATTAGAAACATGACACAAAGAATATTGCTAGCACTTGCGCTCTTATTGCATGCCTATAGCAGTCCAGCACAAAAAACCGAGAGCGATTCTTCTAGCAGATTTTTAAAGCGCATCTTCCTGCCTTCGCTTGATGCCGGATACCAGATAAACAGGTCTGATTTGTTGGGCAACTCAGCAAAGTTTACCACATCCATTGAATACCGGATAAGTAACAACAATGACTTTTTTGTTCGACTCAATTACGACACTTACGGGGCCCGGTATCAACTACTCAATTCAGGCACCAGCAATACTATTGAAGGTACTGTACAGGTATCTGATGTTCTCTTGGCTCCCGGGTATCGTTTTGGTGACAATAAGTTCCGAATCATGCTCTCAGTTATGCCGGGAATTAAGTTCTATGAATTCCCAACAGCCAGTTTCAATGGAGTCCAATTTCAAATCAACCAGGAGGCCAAGTCTGTCTTTACCACCTCCTTCCTCACAACACTTGAATACTATTTTGATGAAAAATCAGCTTTTACCATAAGCTTGTTTGAGAATGAAGTGTGGCAAAAAGTTGATTTCTGGGAAGGAAGCGGATCAGCCGTAGGGGTATCTCTGGGCTTTATTACGTCATTACTCTAAGACATCACAGATAACCGAATGCATATGAAAAAGGGCCTTTTCTCTGTCGTTTCCATATTTGTACTATTTAGTTTTACTTCAGTTGACGAAGTAATTCAACTTGAGGAAAAACCAGAAGTCATCTTGAAAAGCTGGTATCCCGAATTTGTAGAATTCCCAAAGCTAAAGGTAGGTGAAAGCAAAATCCTGTTTGCGAATATCCCTTCCTTTGAAAAACTCCCTATAAGGGATAATGACATTGACCTGAAAACTTCAAATGGACAGGTACAAATTGAGGAAACCGAAAAAAGCAATCAATATATAATCACCATAGGAAATACTAAAGCCAAAACCGTTGAATTCGAACTCTGGTTTGACTTGGGAGTCCATACCATCCAGCTCCAACAGGATGATGAGTGGAAAAACATAGAAGACCTTTATCCAAAGGTTGATAACAGGATTTTGATCGCCACGATATCACTTGAATTGATAAGCTAGGCATTCATGTTTTTCCAATGGATCTAAAAAACACTTTTCAGAACGTAAAAAAGTGTGGTCTCAAAACAATCCTGGTTTTGAAGGATCAGGACAGTATGATGAAAAGCAAGGAAAACGTAAAATGGTCTCGCATCGTAGTAACAAAAAAGTAGCACAGAGCAAGCCATCAAGTTATGGATGAACACCTTCATCACATACCATTCATTGAAGGTTAAATTCAAACCACATGGCATTCCCCCCCTGTCTCACCTTATCTTTAAAGCCATGAAGTTCTCTATCCGTTTGTTGATTTGTTCACTGTTGTTATCTCCCGTTCACGCATTTGGTGAAAATACAGAGCCACATATCCAGGATAAACTACCTCAATGGTTTATAAACACGAAACTTCTAAATGGACTTATACTAAACAATCAGTATAGGCTGGACAATAGACTTAACCCAATGTATCTTGAAGCTGATTTCAATGGAGACGGGAGTCTGGATATTGCATTGCCGTTAAGACAGATAAAAGATGGTAAAGCGGGTTTCGCAATAATCCATCAGGAGAACCTTGAAATGCATATTCTTGGTGCTGGTATTGCCATAAAAAAATGGGCTTTCTGACGATTTAAGTTATGTTGACGTGTGGAAGGTTAATAGAAACAAAATAAACGAACCGGGACTTGAAGAATACACGGGGCAAGGGCCCAATGGAATACTCATCCTGACGGCTCCCTCCATTCAAATTGAAAAATCTAATCTTGGAGGAGGCCAACTCTATTGGGATGGAGAGCGGTACGCATATTTTCATCAAACTTGTTAGGCAAACATCAACAAAAAAACATGCCCACATATCAATGGAACGATGATCATCAGGCATTGGAACTTGTTCCAGGCACCTTTAATTACAGAAGTAAATGGGCCTGTTTTGATTGCCGAAAATCCTTTACCAGAGTACGCCCCACCACAGAACCTGATAAAGTGCTATGTCCTGATTGCAAGGAAAAAGCCGTGGACATGGGGCATCTGTTTGAAGCCCCGCCTAAAAGAGATGTAAGAAGCTGGAAAGTGGCAGAAGTGCTGGGCAAAAACCAATTGAAGTATCGTACTGCCGGAAATGTAGCTTTCCTGAATTACATGATCACTGGAAACGGAAAATGCTCGCCCGAAGAAGTGGCAAGAAATATTAAGATCTTTCTTAAGATTAGATGAGTTATCAGGAGTTTTCACCATCGCCCCTTCTGCAGGACTATATAGACACTTTCTGGATATCTCAGGACGAGAATCATTTAGCTACTTTCAGAATTCTACCGGACGGATTTATAGACATTGTATTTGATCTTGAAGGCTCCCAAACCTTTTCCAACAGCAGCATTAGGGTAGTTGGAATGATGACCGCGTACAAAGATGTTGACTACAGGAACATCTCAAAAAAACTTGGCATTCGTTTCAAGGCCGGACAGCTAAATGCCTTTACAAAGCTTCCCGCTTTTCTACTCAAAAACATAGCGGTAAGCGCATCAGAAATACACCCTGAATTCAACACCATATTGCTTGAAAAATTGATCACTCTGGAAAACTGGAGCGATCAAAAGAAAATGTTGGAAAACCTACTGGTGGAACTACTCAAGCAAATAAACGCCCCAATGGACTCATTGCTCAGCTCGGTGTGCAATACTATTAGCCACAATTATCGGGCGATCGACCTGACTCAAATCGCCTACGATCATAACATAAGCCTGAGACAACTTGAAAGGCGCTTTAAAAACCGTGTGGGGATTACTATGAAAGAATATCATTCCATCATAAGATTTAAGAAAGCCTCGCGGAGTCTTTCAAATACAACCAACAGGAGTCTTTTGCTTACCGCATTTGATCACGGTTACTTTGACCATGCCCACCTTACAAGAGATTTTAACAAGATGTCCGGACTGAACCCTTCGCAATTTTGAAGTTGTCGTTTTTATACAAAAGACCATTCCTGCCCTACCACCACATTTGTAGTAAGTAAAAACTACATACAAGAACGTTTGCTGAGCTACCACTACAACGCAAACTATTTATTAAAAGAACGTACGAATGAACTTGGAATCACTCACACCCAATCTTATGGTCAAAGATGTTAACGCTACCGTTACCTACTACACTAAAACTCTTGGTTTCACACTGATAGACTCCAATCCCGAATCAGGTGAGCTTGAATGGGCTTATGTTATGTTCAATAAGGTCGGGCTCATGTTTCAGGAAGAAAGTTCTTTGAAGGAAGAATATCCCGAGCTTAAGAACGCTGGAGGAGAAAGTGCACTCACACTATACATACGAGTACAAGATATTAATGAGCTATACAACACACTACATAATAAAGTGGAAGTGGTAAAACCAATGAACACAACCTTCTATGGCACTGAAGAATTCGCCATTCGCGACCTGAATGGCTTCATCCTTACATTTTCTGAAACTCCCAATGGGCAAGCTTGATGGTACGGTCTACCAACCTTATTTACTTTAAATCTGCATTCCTCCTTCCCTTTTTTCTAGCACAGCCTGAAGAACGGTCATTTTGAAGTAAGTGCACAGGCTCTTCAGAGTATATGGCAACAGGTTTAAACACTTTATTCAAAGGGGTTAATCGTACATTATAGATAAGAGATTCAGACAGTTCGCCTTTTTGACGGCAAATAGGCAAACAGAGCCTTGAGTATTTATATAATAAACCGCTCAAAGCGGCACCTAAAGTAGCTGAATAAGTTCATTCTGGCCTATCTCAATCCAATTTAAACTGATTTTCTCATTCCTATGAAATTCGATGATAAGGTAAAGTTGTTATATTTGGCTGCACAGGCTTCAAAATGGTTAGGGAGCCATATTATTTATAACACAAAAACTATCTAGGTATGGCACAGTATAGGAGTCGTAAGGATTTTTTAGCGAACCACCCACAAGCATCTGCCTTTGCAGCTTTGGCACAGGCTACTGATCAGCAAAAACGTGTTACAGACAAGGCTATAAACCTTACACCAGGACAACTCAAAGGAAAGAACGTGGTTGTTATTGGTGCAGGGGTTGGTGGACTTACAACTGCTTACGAGATTCTGGCTCAAAAATCAGGAGCAAGCGTTACCGTACTTGAAGCACTCAATAGAACTGGGGGCCGTTGTTTAACTCTTCGCACCGGCGACACCTTGGTAGAAGATAAGAACAGTGAATTGTTTGGATCAAGCCCCGGCAAACCACAGGTAGTACGGTTTAAAAGGCCCGTTGGTGATTCGGAACCTTATTTGAACGCAGGCCCCGGTCGCATACCCAGTAGCCATAAGCGACTACTGTCCTATTTGAAAAAATTCTCGGTAGAAGTGGAAGTCTACGTAATGAACTCTGAATCAAATCTGGTACAAAAGGATAAGAGTTTTGGTGGGAAGGCCATGGTTTATCGTCGGCTGGATCATAACACCCGAGGTTGGCTGGCTCAAATGGTTTATAGCAAAGCGGAAGACCTACTCAGCAGCCCTGAGATGAAAATTAAAAAGAAAGATTTAAAGAAACGGGTGGAAGAATTACAGAGCTTAATGATAAGTTTTGGTGAACTTGATGCCAATGGGAAATATGAAGTCACTGCCGGCTCGGTGGGTTTTGAAAACGGAAAAACACGGGCAGGCTATACGGTACTTCCAGGTGTAGCCGCCGGAATTGTTGCCGATGTTTTAAGCTTTGACAATCTTCTGGAGTCAAAATTCTGGGAAGACACTAAGTTTTACCAACCTTCGGACTTCTTATGGCAACCCACCCTATTCCAACCCGTAGGAGGAATGGATCAGGTACAACATGCCTTTGCCCAGCAGGTAGCTGCGCTGGGAGGCGATATTCATTTGAATAGTCCTGTGAAAAAAATTGACTGGTCAGAGAAGCGTAAGAAATTTAAAATCTATGTGAGCCAGGTAGGCACTGAAGACCTAATTGAGTACGAAGCAGATTACTGTGTTTGCAACCTGGCCATGCCCTTCCTAAAAGAAATACTGTCAGATTCATTGATGAAGAAACGCAAAAAAGGATTTGAAAACCGTTTCAAAAGGGCACTCAATGCAGTTTACACAGCACAATTTGAGCCTACCAATGCCCCCGGATATGAGGCACGCAAGGATAAATATATACCCCGCTTCCTGGCAGACACTACTAAAGTAGGTTGGCAGGCCGACAGGTACCTATGGCAAGGAAGCCCCATAAAACCAGGTCCTTCTCCAGTTAGGAAATCGGAAGTAGGCGTGGTCCCCATTTTCGGTGGTATTTCGTGGACTGATGCCGAAATTCAGCAAATCTGGTACCCTTCAACCGCTTATCAAGACGAAAAGGGTGTGCTTACGGGAGCTTACAACTTTGATAAAGTAGCCCACGAATGGGGAAAGCTCTCGGTAGATGAACGGCTAAAAAAAGCCAGAGCAGATGCCAGCAAGTTCAATGTTCGGTTTGCCAAGGGGCTGGACGACGGACTGGCCATAGCCTGGCAAAATATGCCGCACATTAAAGGAGGTTGGGCTTACTGGCAAGCAGTAGGCGATGCTAAATACTCTACCAAACAGTTCAATGCCATTGCGCAGGGAACCGGTATTTATGATCCTGAAACTGCCGACTTTACTGATCCTTGTTTTTTCATTGTTGGTGATCAAATCTCATCTCTTCCCGGATGGCAGGAAGGCGCTATAGCAGCGGCTATCAATGTTATAAGTAGAATGGCCAAGCCAGATACTGAAATTGCTCCATTGGCCAATTTGCCAGATACTCGCCTAATGGTAGAGGGTATTTAATACGGAAGTCAATTCTTCGGTTTTGCCATCGTGGCCTCGATTTCTCAACCTATTCATGCCTGGCTTGTTACTATCAGTAGTAAAGGTTGGATAAAATGAAAATCGTACTTAGCATCTTCCTGTTTATAGGAGTACTCAGTTCATGCATCACTGAAAAAAATGCCCTAAACATTCCGTCTAAAAGTTCAATAGAAATAGACTATCCTGATTTTGAACTTTTCAGAGCTACCATACAGAACAAGAGCAATAATGACCTAAACATAAGCGTCCTGTCAAAAGACAGTAACCAGCTGGTAAGAAGTTTTGGACTTGGTAACAAGGCAAATGCAGAAGTACTGGTTGAAGCTCCAAACAAACTAGTCATCCAAAATGAATCAGATGAGCCAATTGCTATAAGATTAGAAGTATCAGAAGAAAGTGAAGTAATTGTTGAGCCCCTAAGAGCCTACGTCAGTTTCATATTAAAAAACACAAGTGGAAAGTCCATCCCCTTAGTCATTCCAAGTGTGATGAACCCTAACCTGTCGCCCTACTCAACAAGTGGAGTGGATCTGAAGCTGGGACAAGAAATACTATTTAGGGTCAAGGGAAGGAATTACATATTACTCACCGTAGATGAAACAATACGCAATGGGGATGAAATCGATGTAGCTTCTTTACTGAAGAAACGAAAAGAAGAACTTGGATTAGATTAACTCTACAAGTCCACCTTCACCATACGACGCTGTTTGTACATAACCACATCATACTGGCATTATGTCCATCTTTGAAACTTCCGGATATTACACCTTCGAATGATTCAGAGGCTCATAGATACCATTCAGGAATATGTTGAACTAAATCAACAGGAACTTCTATGGCTAGAAGAATCCATTGATAAGAGGTATTTAAAAAAGGGCGAAGTGTTTTTCAGTGAAGGCAAGATCTCTACTGAAATATACTATGTAGTACAAGGATGTATAAGGCTCTTTTACAACGTAAACGGAGATGAAAAAACTGCTTTCTTTTATACTGATGGTCAGTTTATATGCGCCGGAGAAAGTTATACATTCGGTGTACCCGCAGTTGAAAACTATCAGGCCATTGAGGCCGCCGAAATATTTGTATTCGAAAAAAAGAAAACCGAAGAACTTCTGAACAGAGTTCCTAAAATGGAAATCATTGCTCGTGTAGCTACGGAAAATGAACTCATTACCTCACAAAAGATAATTGCTTCCTTCGTCACCCAATCTGCAGAGCAGCGCTACGTTCACCTGCTGAGCAAACAGGGTGCATTGTTACAGCGCGTCCCTCAGCAATACATTGCCTCGTATTTGGGCGTTTCTCCAGAAACCTTAAGTCGCATTAAAGCCCGCGTTGCCCGAAAAGGCCTTTCTTGACGATCGTCAAGAGGCCTCGGTATTTGACAGCTTTTTATTTGCCTTAAAAACATGCACACAAAGAAGGTTCTGGTTGCAGGTGCTACTGGTTATCTGGGACAATACCTCGTAAAGGAACTCAAGCAAAAAGGCTTTTGGGTAAGGGTATTGATAAGAAGGGAAGCCCAAAAAGAGCTTTTTGAAGGCGTTGATGACTACCACCTTGGTTCAATAACAAATGCCCACTCCATTAAGGGAGTAACCCGCGGTATTGATTGGGTCTTCTCTACCATCGGCATCACTCGTCAAAAAGATGGGATGACCTATATGGATGTGGACTATCAAGGAAACTCAAACCTCTTGAAAGAAGCTTTGAAGACCAGGGTTGACCGGTTTCAATATATATCAGCGATTAATGGCGATGAACTAAGGCACCTGAAAATATTTGAAGCCAAGGAGCTGTTTGTCGATGAACTCAAAAACTCCGGGATTTCCTATTCTATTATACGACCCAATGGTTTTTTCTCAGATATGAGAGATTTCCTTGCAATGGCTAAGAAAGGAAGAGTTTACCTTTTCGGAAACGGGCATTTTAAACTAAATCCAATTCATGGAGCCGACTTGGCTCAAGCTTGTGTCGAAAAAATGACCTTGGGAATAGCCGAAGCTTCTATCGGTGGTCCGGAAGTCTTCACTCAGAACGAACTGGCTCAAACTGCCCTGAAAGCCTGGAAAAAGCCTGTTCAAATAAGTCACTTGCCCGACTGGATACGCAAGCTCACTATAGTTTTACTACGCATTTTCACTTCTCAAAAAACGTATGGCCCTATTGAGTTCTTTTTAACCGCCATGGCAAGGAACAACGTTGCCGATCCATACGGTGTTCGTCAACTTCAAGACTTCTTTGATGCCGAAGTACAACGGGATAAAGCTACCTAAACTGCCCAATTGCGTAGGTCTTAACTTTAAAAAGAGTTGATCGATAGGGGAAAAGCTCATTTGAGCTGTCACAGTTCTAAAGTTCAACATACAAAATGAAAGCCCGTCTCCTATTACCATTTGCATCGCTCTTGCTCCTTTTTGTAAGCTCATGCCAAAAACACAAGTTGGATACTCAGGAAAAACTTGTGCCACTTACGGTTGATGAAAACGAAGCCCTACCATCAATTGCTATAAACGGTACTTTGTTGCATGCCCAAGAGTTTGGCAACCCTGATAGCACCATGCTGGTAATGCTACATGGTGGGCCAGGTGCTGATTATAGGAGCTTATTAAAAAACAAAGCATTTGCCAATGACGGATACTACGTTGTTTTTTACGATCAACGGGGGTCCGGATTGTCCAAGCGACATAATCCTGAAGCATTTACAACTCAAATGTTTATTGACGATTTACATGCCGTCATTGACTATTATAAGACGAGTCCTGAACAAAAAGTGGTTTTGGTAGGACAATCCTGGGGAGCGATGTTGGCCACAGGCTATGTCAATCAGTATCCCAATGAAATTGCCGGACTAATTTTGACTGAACCCGGAGGTTTTACCTGGAGCGACACGAAGGACTATGTAAACCGCGCCCAACAGCTAGAATTATTTGCTGAAGGAACCAATGACTACGTATATCTGGATCAATTTTTCACCGCTAAAGACCATCGCGCCTTAGACTATAAATCTGCTCTCGGTACCGCGGCTGACACCCATGTAGGAAATGCCGATTTCACTCCATTTTGGCGAAAGGGCGCCATATGCAGCAGTGCTTCATTTGAGTACGTACAGGAGAACTCTTTTGATTTTACTACCAACCTTAAGGCCTTTGGGCCAAAAGTGTTGTTTGGCTACAGCGAATTGAATGGGGCCTATGGAAGAAAACACGCCCTTTTGGTATCTTCAGCTTTCTCCGATGTAAAGCTCATTGAGTTTAAAAATACTGGCCATTCCATACCCTACTTTGGCTGGGAGCAGTATCACGCCGAAGCCCTGACCTACCTAAATGATATTTTGTAAGATGAAAAGTGTATACATCGCTCTCACAATCACATTTGTTACGTCAATTGCACAAGCTCAAAATTTTAACTGGAAATGGTCAGATGCACAAAGGCCGCACTACATGCATGTTAACCTGGGCTATGATTTTGGATTTAGTACCCAACTTGGATACAGTTACCTCACTGCCGGAAAAAGACCTCTTCTTTTGAGCCTGGACTGTGCCATTCCTATGGGTGAAACACTTTTTGATGATTACAAATTGCGTTTGGGAGGACAATTCAACGCAATTGAAAAGCAAAACTTCATCCTTACAGCGAAACTTCTGGGAAATTTTAACCGACATGAAACTGAGCTTGTGCGGATACAAAGCCTTGGTATTGAAACATCTGTTCTGGCGGGTTACTATGCTTCTAAATGGCACGTTGCCGCTGAACTCGGACTGCTCAAACCTTATACATCTCATTTGAAGCATGCAGATGTAATGCGAGAAAATTTCCCTTCTATTACTGACGGCTGGTACACTTCTACAGGCAGCTATCTCATATATGGTCTTCAATTTGGAAAAGCAATGACACAAGGCCTGGACCTTTCACTTAGACTTGGTATCCCTAAAGCTCTAAACGGCCATAAAGATGCTCTAATAGCCAGGTACGCGCAAATTGGATTGCTAAAGAAGTTCTAGTTGGCTCATTTCTTAATTTAGCTGGCTCGAGCAGAAAAATGAATACATCGGTAGACGGCTATTTTTTAGACGGTTGTGGACGCTGCCCCTTGGGAAGCACACCAGATTGTAAGGTTCATAATTGGACCAGAGAGTTGAAGCTTTTAAGAGAAATTGTGCTGAGCAGTGGCCTTAACGAAGAATCTAAATGGGGAGCCCCTTGTTACACGTTTCAGGATAAGAATATCTTAATGATTGGGGCCTTTAAAAAGTACTGTTGCATCAGCTTTTTCAAGGGAGCGCTATTGAACGACGAACAAAAGTTGCTGGTGAAGCCTGGCCCCAACTCGCAAGCTGCTCGATTGTTCAGGTTTGAAAGCATTGAAGCTATTGAGAAAATTGAAGCAGAGATTAAGCATTACATTATGGAGGCTATAGAGGTAAAGGCCGGGCTGAAAGTTCAATTTGAAATGCAACCTGAGTCCATGCCAGAAGAGCTTCTTGAAAAGTTCATTGAAGATCCTACCTTGAAGACGGCATTTGAGGTATTAACACCTGGCAGGCAAAGAGGCTACATTCTGCATTTTTCTCAAGCCAAACAATCCAAAACCAGAAGGGATCGAATTGAAAAATGTACCCCCATGATACTAAGTGGAATAGGGCTAAATGACAAGTATAAATCCATAAAGAAGAAGTGAGTAACATCCGGATGGTACTAACTGAATACCTGGTGATACTACCAGATATGAATTCAACAAATTGTAGCGGAGCATTAAGTAGTAGCTTTCCCAATACTATCCCTTAGGCCATTTAGCATGAAGTCGGTCAAATACATCTTATCAGCTGCCCTTAACCTACATTGCCTGTTGCTATGGTCGCAAGCCGTAGAAACCATGGCCGGGCCTCTACCCAAGGTAAATAATGGTCTCGTAGTGGCTACCAATGGCCACATCTATGCCTCCGATTTGTTTGGAACGGGATTTAATGGAAACAGCATTTCAAAATTTACGCTGGAGGGGCAAAGTGAAACGGTAGCTACCGGGCTAAGCCAACCTGCCGGGCTTGCATTTGACGATAAGGGGCTATTGTACGTAGCTGAATTTACCAGTGGAGAAATAAGTACTATAAATGAGCAAGGCGAGATTCACCTGTTTGCCTCCGGATTTAATCAACCCGCTGACCTTGTTTTCGATCATCTCTCCAACCTATATGTAAGCAATCACGGAAGTGGCAGTATTAGTAAGATAAGTCCCAAGGGCGAGGTTTCAACCTTTGTTACGGGACTCAACAAACCGGTGGGACTTGCCTACCACAAGAAGTATTTATACTCTGTGAATCTTGACGATGGTAAAGTTTATCGAATAGACAGTTTAGGAAACAAATCCTTGCTAAGCACCCTTAAACATTTACCGGTAGGTTTTATGACTTATGCGAACGAGCATTTATTTGTTACTTCAACAGGAGGCCACCGGATCTATCAAATAAGCCTTGAAGGAGAGACCATTGTGTTATCAGGAGACGGCAGACCTGCCACCACCAATGGTGAACTTTCCAGGGCACAGTTTACCATGCCCGATGGCATTGCCGCGAGCCCTACAGGAGATACCTTGTATGTCTCTGAAAACAACACTCACTTACTCCGAAGAATCTTGCTTAAAACACCTTCAGGGCTGGAAAAGCTTCATTTTGCTTCTTACTCACAAATGGAGTTAAGTCCCTCACCGGCCAACACCCATACCAGGCTCACTCTGCAACTTGCAGAAGGTGATCTGCTGAGTATCAGTATAGCCTATTCTGATGGAAGAGTACTACAACAAAAGGCTTCCCGGTACTTTTCAAAAGGCAGGCACACCCTGACCTATGACACTAGATCATTCCAACAAGGCCTATATTTTATTCGGGTTGAAGGTGCTCAATTTCAAGCTTCGGCCCCACTTTTGGTACTTCGATAATGGGTGACATTTCCTTCCTGAGGTATTTTGTCCCTAAATCTGGTTGTTACCTACTAACTGATCATTGGACCAACATAGACCCCATATAAAAACCTTTCTAGCATTGTCAATGGCTTTCTTGTTGTTCACAGCCATTGGCACAATAAGTCATGAATACGGGCATATTTGGGTTGCGAAAGCACTTGGCTATAAAACTTCACTTCACTATGGGAGCATGGAATTTGACAACCCTACCCTAATTGCACAGCAACAAGAGCTTTATGCCACCCGTAAAACCGCGATAGAACATGGAAATCATTTCGAGCATGAAGCCGAATACGAACACCTTACCAATCGCTTGAGACAGAATGAATTTCTAATTCTTTTAGGTGGGCCTTTACAAACGATGTTAACCGGGCTCTTCGGTCTCTCAATTCTATTTTTTCGCCGAAAAAACAGGTCCAGGTATCAATTGAGGTTCATTGATTGGTTGGCGGTCTTTCTTTCTCTTTTTTGGTTAAGGCAAGTATTCAACCTTGTGTTGTCGGTAAGTAAGGCTATAATTTCCTCAGGTGAAAGCTATTTCGGAGGAGATGAAAAGAAGCTCTCCGAACTACTAAACCTATGGCCGGGAAGCTTTTCGGTTGTTTTAGCCTGTGTTGGATTGTTCATCGCACTCTTCGTTGTGTTTCGGATTGTCCCCCAACACTTGAGACCAACCTTTATTATAAGTGGTTTGGTGGGGGGAACATCAGGATTCATTTTATGGATGCAGGTTTTGGGTCCACAAATTCTGCCATAGACGGCGCTGCTCAGTCATTCTAAAAGGCAATGGAAAAGTGAAGAGTAAGCCGATTACTCAAAATATCAAATATCTCATGTTGATGTCAAGCTAAAAGGGTAACATCATGGCTACAAAGATGAAGTGATGATTTACCATATAATTCAAAGAGCATTTTGGACCATTATGCTCCTTCTTCTCGGCAATCAGCTTTTTGCTCAAAGTGCAAATGAGCTTCAAAGCGTTTCACCATTATCTATAGGCGAACAAATTGAGTTGCATTCGCAAATCCTGGGAGAGTATAGAAAAATCAATGTCTACCTACCGGAAGGCTATTCGAAAGACTCGCTAAAAATGTATCCTACCATCTATCTTTTAGATGGTAGCATGAACGAAGACTTCCTTCATGTAAGTGGTATTGTTCAGTTTGGGTCTTTTTCCTGGATCAACATGATACCAAAATCAATTGTCATAGGAATAGCCAACGTTGATCGCAAGAGGGATTTTACCTTTCCAACCAACAACAAAAAAGATAAAAAAGCCTTTCCAAGCGCTGGTCAGTCTGCGTCTTTTATCGACTTCATTGAGAAAGAACTCAAGCCCTTCATCAGCACAAGATATAAAACCGACTCAACCAGTACTATTATTGGTCAATCCCTTGGTGGACTCCTTGCTTCTGAAATACTGTTCAAAAGACCTGACTTGTTTGACAACTACATTATTGTGAGCCCGAGCCTTTGGTGGGATGATGAATCCCTTCTCGGAACAACCCCTGCCTACCCTATCTCTCAAAAATCAGTGTTTATTGCTGTTGGAAAGGAAGGTGAAGTAATGGAACGCACGGCAAAAGAGCTATATGACAAACTAAGACTCCGAAAGCACGAGAACACCACAATGTACTTTCAGTTTCTTGAAGAGCAAAATCATGGAGATAGCTTGCACTTGGCTGTTTACTATGCATTTGAAGCAATCTTCAATACCAATTAGCGCTCTGTGCAGATGGGAAGTAAAAGCCGGGTAATTTTCCTGACAGGAAAAATGTCCTGCGCATCCTAAAGATCAGGCATTCATTACTCTTTCAGAAATGGCTCCCGGAGGCCAATCATTGAAGTGGCCTTCAACAGTTCCAAGATTAAAAAACAATTGCGTAACCGAATGGCTACCCATATATTTGTAACCAATCAGTTACGCATAAATGAGAAGAGATGTTTTTCAGGCAATTGCCGATCCAGTTAGAAGAGACATTATTGGAATACTGGCCCAGGAAGCCCTCACTGTGAACGCCGTTGCTGAAAAATTTGACATCAGCCGACCTGCGGTTTCAAAACACATTCGAATACTTAATGAATGCGGAGTTATTTCCATTAGCAAAAAGGGCCGCGAACGTTATTGCCATATCGTTCCTAAAAACCTGCTTCCTGTATCTGTTTGGGTAGAACAGTATCGAAAACTATGGGAAGACAAGCTGGATTCGTTTGAAACATATTTAATGAACCTACAAACAAAACATAAAGACAATGAGTAGTACGGACAACAGAACCATTACGATTAAAAGAACTTTTGATGCCCCCTTAAAACTTGTATGGGAGGCCTGGACCCAGCCCGAACATATTGCGCAGTGGTGGGGGCCTAAGGGAGCTGCTATAACCGTAGTAGAACATAACTTCACAGTAGGTGGTGCCTGGAAGTACACCATGCCAATGCCTAACGGACAGGAGTTCATTAGCGAAGGCGTTTATTCCGAAATAGTTGAATTTGAAAGAATTTGTACGTCGGCAGATTTTCGCCCCATGACAGAAGGCGTGGAGTTACAAATAATTCTAGCTGAAAATGGAAACAAAACTGACTTCACGTTCCATGTAATTCATCCCACCGAAGAATACTGCAAGCAGCAGGAAAAAATGGGAATCTACAATGGCTGGGGCTCTGCATTTGACCGTTTGGATGCTCTTGTAAGTAAATAAATGTAGCCTCAATTTTCTTAAAGCCCTTTCAACTATGAAAGGGCTTTTTTTATGCCAAAAAACGCAAAAGCCCCACACTTCTGCATTTCAAAAACTCCCCTAAAAGTGGTACAAAAGCCCTGTGACCGCATCTTAAATTCGGCAATTATGAAAAAAATAATGACTCCTCGCAGCAGTTCATGCCCAGTGGTCGTATAGACCAATAAGACCGGTCGTTTACAATCATCCTAAAAACAACAGACATGCAAAAGTCAATTTTTATAGTACTGCTGCTTAGTATCGCATATATAGGACAGGCAGAACCAGTAAAGGACACTCTTTACACGGTAAAAGTAAACGCCAAAAAACCGGCCAATCGTTTCAATATCTACCTGGGCACTGGTTACCGGCACTCAAGTACAATATCAAGTGCCCATTATACAGCTACCAGTCCTATGTCAATGCTCAATCTACAGTATGCCATCAGTCAAAGGTGGTCGGCTGGATTCATTACTTCCTATTTCTCATTTACAAGGTCTCGTGAAAGTGAAGTGAAACACAGTTCTACACTTGGTTTGGGTTTTAAGCTTGATTATGCCTTTGTGCACAGAGAAGCCTTTCAAATTTTTGTTTCTGGCAACCTGAGTAACCAACATTACAAATGGAAATACTCCTACCCTGACAACAACCCAAATAGCCTCCTAAACAACGACCAGGCGTTTGTACAACTCTCCCCCGGTTTCAACATTGGTTTCAATTGGTTTCCTATTAGCCATGTAGGAATATTTGGTCAGCTAGGTCAGGGTTTAAGTATGGCCGAAGGCGGAATAGCCCTTAGGTTTTAAGATCAAGGCGACACCATCATGTTAGGTATCAAAAAACTTATAGGAAAGTGCCAAAAGGGCGACAACCGCAGCCAGGAGAAGCTATATAAACACTTCTATGGATACGCCAAAAGCATTACCCTGCGTTACGCTCAAAACAATGAAGACGCTTCTGAACTCGTAAATGACGCTTTTTACAGTGCTTTTAATCACCTGGATCAATACGATCATGCCAGGGATTTTAAAAGCTGGTTCAGAAAAATTGTGGTCAACAAGTGCATAGACAAATACAAGAAGAGACTGCCCTTGATAACATCTGATCTTGAGGCTGCTGAAGAAGTTGTTGACATTGACCATATACTAAACAGACTACAGGCCGAAGAACTCCTTCAACTCCTCCAAGAGCTTCCTCACAACCTTAGAATCACTTTTAATCTTTACGAGATAGAAGGTTATTCTCACAAAGAGATTGCTCAGGAACTGGAAGTAAGCGCTTCTACTTCGAGAGCCAATCTTACCCGAGCCAAAATGAAGCTGAGAAAACAACTCGAAAAAACGGAAAGACATGACCAACAACTGGCGAGATACACTCACTAATTATAATCCGGCATATAATGCCCAAGATTGGGCGGCGCTAAACAGTAGGCTACAATCTGCTACACCACTTTCTCCCTGGAAAAAGAGGGGCTTATTCGTACTCTTTGCCGCCTTACTATTTACATCGGGTTTTGTTGTACGTGGCTTGCTTGTAGAGAAGTCGTATGCTCCACTATTAAGTTCTACGGCGATTGACCAAAGCAGTTATGAACCGGGAATCCCCCCCCAATCCCAGGATTTAAATGGAAATGAAGCAGGACAGCAATCGTTCACTACTTCGGAAAAGGAGCCATTTGGTGTAAATGAAAACGGCACTTCGACAAAGTCGGTTCCTTTGAAGGGCACCAGTGAAAAAACCACTTATACCAAGCTATACAGCTCTGTATCCAACCAAACAGTAACGGGTTCGAATACTTTTACTGCTTCATCCCCGAAGAACCCAAAAAATGCAGGTGGTCGTACTCAACTTTCAACTGACCAGTCCGCGGCTCATACTGTCGTGAATCCCACTATTCATAACCCCCTCGAATTCAGGAATCACATTAGCAAAGAGTCACATGAACATGAGACTGTCTTGTCAAATCAAATGACAATGAAAGAACATGAAAGCAGCGCCACGGTCCTTATAAAAGAAACAGTTTTAGCAACCCTACCTGAACGCCAGGACTCATCAAAAGAATCTATAGTGGCCTCTATTGATTCTTTGAAGGCAAACGGAGAACCATCTCAAGCGCGTCAACAGTTGACTGAGAAAGGTGCAGCCCTGGCCACCAGTATTCAAACTCCGGAAATGACAGAGATACGACTTACCTTCTCCCCTTTCTATCAAACTTCCGGAGTGAAAAAAAGGATGTTGGGAGTCCGGACCAATCCGGAACCACCAAAAGCCCTTATGCAAACGCATGAACTTGGACTTGACATGTACCTTGGCAAAAACCTATACACCGGATTAGGCTACGGATATCATTTCTGGGACAATAAATATGCAGGCATTTCCAATTACAGGTCACATGCACCCTTCATAAGGGTGGGAATTTCGGTACCTGTCTTACGAAACTTTGACTTGATTGCACAGGCGGGAGCATCCGTTTTGATTGAAAGCTTTGAATTCGACCAACAGCAATGGGTAGATGGCAGCTTGATTACGGTTACTAAGAGCGGTAGCGCTACTGGCAACATTGCTAATTATGGTCTTGGAGGTAGTTATACCTTTAAGAGAGTGCATTCGATCTATGGTCTGCTTGAAACATCAGGACGAAACTTCACAATAGGTTACAAATACCATCTGTTCGACAATTAAAACTTGGTTTATAGACTCGGCTTGCTTTATGCAAGCACACTGAGAGGCCGTTTGTAACGGTCTCTTTGGGCGTGATATGAGTAATAAATAATTTAGACAAGTCTGTCTAAATTATTTACATTCGTGACATCATTTACTTAAATGAAGCCCTACCAGCGAATTATAGAAACCGCCACCCGCTTATTCCACCGCCAGGGATATAACTCTACTGGGATCAATCAAATTATTGAAGAAGCACAGGTGGCAAAGGGTAGTTTCTACTACAATTTCAAATCAAAACAGGATGTATGCATTGCCTCATTAAATGCCCGTCATGATTACTGGTTTGGCCAGTTGCAACAATTCATCTCTGATCACTCCGAGGAAGAGCCCATTATATGTGCCTTCAGTTTTCTTTCTAAAATGAATGAAAAAGAAGCTTTTAGAGGCTGCAGCTTCCTCAACATTCTTTCTGAAATTTCAGCTGACGACGGCCCCATTCTCGATGTGATTCAAAGTCATAAAAACGATCTTAGAGCCTATATAGCTTCACTCCTGCCACATAAAGATCAGGCCGACCACGTCTACCTACTGTTTGAAAGTGCCATTATTGAAAGTCAGCTATTCAAACAACAATGGCCTGTAGAAAAGGCCAAGAACATTGTCACCTCATTAATTACATAAACCATGGAACAAAAGCATCCACTCCCTCCCTTTACCCTTGAAACTGCCAAACAAAAAATACAAGCAGCCGAAGACGCCTGGAACAGTAAAGATCCCGTAAAAGTCTCAAAAGCCTATACCATTGATACAGAATGGCGTAACAGAAACCAGTTTATAAACGGCCGCGACGAAGTGGTAGCTTTTTTGAGTAACAAATGGGACACTGAGCTTGATTACAAACTCAAAAAGGAGCTTTGGACCTACAGAGACAACAAAATAGCCGTTCGTTTTGAATACGAATACCACAATGAAGAAGGCCAATGGTTTAGGGCCTATGGAAACGAGAACTGGGAGTTTGATGAAAACGGTCTTATGAAAAGACGCTATGCAAGTATTAACGATTTGGCCATAGACGAGGCTGATAGAAAATTATAAAGAGTATTGTGAAAACAGCACAAATAGACCGTATTAGGATACATCCTATAAAGGCCCTGGACCACATAGAATTGGAAGAAACCACAGTTGGTGTACATTCTCTCTTAAACGACCGCATTTTTGCCATAACGGCAGCTGACGGACGCTATGTAAACGGAAAACGAACTGGAAAGGTCAACGAACTCAAAGCTACCTACGACCTGCCCAACCGTAGCATCACCCTTGAAAAAAGAACTGGCGGAACTGCTCAGAAGTTTGATTTGGATGAACACAATAAGGAACTCATCGAGTACTTGAGTGATTTTTTTGAAATGGGAATAATGCTTTTGGCCAGTAACAAGGGTGAGCTTATGGACGTACCAACCAAAAGCAGTGTTACCGTACTTAGTGAGGCATCATTGAGATCCTTACAAGACAACTTTCCAAAGCACTCCTTAGAAGATCTGCGTTTGCGTTTTAGGGCCAACATCGAGTTAAAAGGCGTAGAGTCCTTTTGGGAAGAACAGCTTTTTCAAGAACCCGGAACTGGTGTTCGTTTTCTGGCCGGAGAGGTAGAAATGATAGGCATTAGCCCCAGAGCTCGCTGCAATGTGCCCCCCAGAAACCCACTTACCGGAGAAACTGATAAGCAGTTTGTAAAGCTGATGATGGAAAGCCGTGCCAAAAGCCTTCCAGCCAATAGCATGTTGACCAAGCATGGCAACCTCTACCACCTTTCAGTGGATACCTATATCCCGGCAAGTGAAAAAGGTAAAACCCTGCGAAAGGATGATCCTATTAAAATTTTAGGACCAGTGGACTTGAAAACAGCCTGATACCAGCCGAAAGAGAAAAGAAATTCTCAGGGGCTGGGTACTCTCATGCTCTACCTGTACTGGTTAGACAGGTAGAACTCAAGTATATTGCACCTTTTAATTGAAAGGGTGCTAAAGACTAAACGACTTGTTCTCACTATTCTTCTGGGAACCGCTCTCGGTGCCATATATGGTGCCACGCACTGTCAGTTAACCTACTCTATTTCTGAAGAATACTTCAGTAAGTTTTTATTTGTTCAGTTTAGTCAGGCTTTCTGGGGCTTTGGAGAGAACATTGGAACCTTGAAGACACCCGAAATTGCCACCGACAATCCAAGATTATCCGCAGCCTTTGTTGGAGCCTTCTATACTTCCTGGATAGGTTTCATTATGGGAAGCCTGTTTGGTATTATTGGGCTAAGGAGCAAAAAACAGCACTATCGAATCACTTTAAAGGCCTTTCTAATAACCATGACAACGACGGCACTTTTCAGTTTTATTGGGCTGATTCCTGCTATGGCATTTTTAGGAAATGCTCATCCAAACTGGTACATGCCAGATAACATAGTACATAGAGAAACCTTCTTTATGGCTGGCTCAGTAGACAGCGCCGGCTATATTGGGGCATTTGTTGGTCTTGTGGTAGCCAGTATCTTCACCATCAAACAAATCAGGAAGTACAGGTAACACCTTAAAAATCCCAAGAGTCGTTTTCCTCTACACTTTTACGCAGTAAAGAGCCTACATTGAGATTTGGTATCTGGGTCCAAACCTTATTTTAGTAACCTATCTATGCTGAGACTAAAATATTCACTGGTAATACTCTCCGCCATATTTGCCCTGGCCGGTATTGGGTTCATTGTCCATGCAATGGTTACCAGTCAAATAAACCTGCTACACCTTCTAATCCTTTTGATTTTTGTTTTGCTCAGTTCGTTTTGCCTGAACTTCCATCTAAAAACCCTAAAACTTTACCACCCAACGCTTAAGAATTATGGACCAATAACTGAAGGTCTCTTGGGTTCAGGTACAACTATTGGCCATCACCTTTGGATTTCACCAATCGTTTTTGGATTGGCTTGTATATACCTGGCCATTTCACATGCCTCTATATTCATGAAAGCACTTTTCAATCTCGGCTTTACTGGAAATGCACTGCTCAGCTTATGTCTGTTTTTTGTCTTCATGTATTTTGGTGTATGCACTTTCATTGACCTAAGAAAAACCAACGCTCTCATACCTTTAATGACCAAGTAATATATCCTAGCCCTAATAGGAATAGCCAGGGCTTCAAACCAAAAAGGTAAATCTCTCAAAGAAGATCACTAAACTGCTCAAACTGAAAAGCGTCATTGACAAAACCACCCAAAATCCCAGAACGCTACTATTAGCGGACGGCTGGGGAGCACTACTGTCTGCATTTATGTTGAGCGTTGTTTTGGTACAGTTTGAAGGCTATTTCGGCGTTCCAATTAGCACATTGTACTTTCTGGCCTTCTTCCCAATAGTCTTTGCGCTCTACGATTTTGCCTGCTGTATTTGGATCAGGAACAACTATTCTGCTTCTATCAAGGCCATAGCTATTGCTAATCTTCTGTATTGCTTTCTATCCATTGGTTTTGTCCTGTTCCACCACAGAGAAATCACTTATTTGGGTTGGGCTTATTTCTTAATTGAAAGTACCATAGTAGTCATTTTGGTATACATCGAATTGAAAACTGCCCGTAACCTGAAAACTCAAGCAAAGCCCTGACTCAGGCCAGCTTACTTCCTTCCTAGTTTTTGGTGTGCTTGTGTAAAGTGATCGGCTGACATGGCTGATACAATAGAAAGTTCGCCTGCCAATGCTACAGCGCAGCAGATCTCCGCAAATTTCCTGGCCTTTCCCACTCCCGCACAGTCCATCATCTGCAGGCATTCTCGTTGGGTAGGTAAACTTGTTCCTCCCCCTACGGTACCCACTATAAGTGAAGGTAAGGTGAGCGAAACATATAAGTCACCTTCCTTATTTACTTCCATACGTGTAATGCCTATAGATGACTCTGACACACAAGCCACGTCCTGTCCGCAGGCAATGAACAAGGCTGTGAGCCCGTTTGCCACATGCCCTTGTACGCCAATGGCCCCACTCTGTACAGCGGCCAGGGTAGAAGCCCGTCCATAACGCTCAATGGACTCAGGAGTGGTTTTCAAAATGTCTTTTACCACCTTTCTTGGCAACAGCGCCTCCGCACATACCTTTTTTCCTCGCACATTGGAGAAAGAAACTGCCGTAGCCTTTTTATCACCTGAGTAGTTACTCTCTATGTACCATTCTATGGGCTTTGTATCAAAATGCTCTAATATGTACTTGCAAATTCTGTCCGTACAAATAGTGATCATGTTTTGTCCTGATGCATCGCCTGTTGCATATTCAAAAATGAGCAATACACTATTGCCCTGTATGCTGGTTTTCATTTCATTGAGCTGAGCATACCTGCTATTCTCACTAACAATATCAGTAAAGGTTTGCAAATGCTCATGCACCCATTTGATGAAAGCCCCGACAGTTACCATGCTATCAAATTTGAAATAGGGCGCTCGCTGTACACCTTCCATCAAACAAACTGAGGTGATTCCACCACTCAACCTGCAAGCCTTCATCCCGCGGTTATAGGATGCCACCAGGGCTCCCTCGGTAGTGGCCATGGGTACAAAAAAATCACCCTGCGCGGCAGTACCTCTTACCAAAAGCGGCCCCGCCATACCTACCGGCATTTGGGCCATTCCAATAAAGTTCTCAATGTTTCCTTTAAACTGCTCAGGCGACTCAGCCCCCCTGGCCTGGGTAAGTTCATCAAGCTCTATCCCCCTTTCCTTTAAGTAAGAAAGCCTCTTTTTATAGCCTTCTTCACTGCTATCAATAGCATACCTATTATGGTCCAGCTGAGCTACTTGATCGGCGCTAAGAGGGCCCAATTGATCGGCTACTGACTCAATGGTCTGCACCTTTTCAATCTCGTTGAATTGTTTCCTGGAGTAGGGCGAAGCTACTGTCATATGTAAAGAGGGAAAAGTGGGCTTCGAAGGTACGCCTTCATGCGTCCTTATTACCTAAACCCCAGAAAAGCTACTTCGCTTCTTATTCAGACGCTTTACTCTTCTGCCTTTACCCTTAAATAGCTAATGGTTTCCACTCCACTTACACCATACACAGCACTTACTTCACTTCCATTTACTTCAACCATTTCCGGAGTTATATAACATGGAAACTCTGTCCGCTTTCCATTCTCAGAGAGTATGGCAATTGTATCTGGTAAGTCACTGGTAGTCTCAGCATCAGCACCTTCTAAAACCCCTCTTACATTCTTCCAGCCGGGATCTATCGCTTTTACACCAACAATCTCCTTCTCATCTGCCGTTAATTCAAATAAATTATTCCTCAAATCACTGGTATAGTAGAGTGTTACATAGCGCCCGTTCATGGCCTGTAACTCTTCTACATCGGTATCAATTGCTTCAATATTCAAGTTGAATTCTTTTTCAGTACCCTTTTCAGGAAATTCAATAACTACTATGAACATTGGATATACACCATCCTCAATGGCCAGAACCCTACCATATTCGCGTAGCTCGTTTTCCCTTAGTTCCCTGTCCAATTGATCCTGTTGCTGTTGCAACTCATTTGTCTCAGGCACTGCGGGGTCTGAAGCTTCGGTAAAAGTGGAAACTTCCTTTTTGGGACTCTCACAGCTGGCCATAAAAACTGCCGCCGCTGCCAGTAAGAGTATAAAAAAACGCTCCATTGCTAAATGGTTTTATAGAGTAAAACACCTTCTGAATCATATAATTCGAACTGACCTGATATTGGCTCCCGCAGCGTATAGGAAGCCTCTCGGTCCGTCCACACCTTACCCTTTTTTGTTAAAACAATACCTGCTGTGGATGAAGGAAGAAAAACCTCTTTTTGGCTGTCTTCCTCACCAGAAACCAGTACCGCCATCATTGTGGCATCAACATGTTGCACATCTTGCATACTCACTCCCTTTTCCCAGGGTCTGATACATTCTTTCATCAAGGATGACCAGGAATACCCGGCTGATCCAATACATCCATGCGCATCTCTATCATCCCCCACTACTGCTTCCTCAGCTTCATCGTTTGATACGGTTTTGCGATGACAAGCACTAAATACTGATAGAAGCACCATTAGTGCTCCAAACCCCAGAAATACCTTTTTGAATTGCATTGCTCTCATGCATTCAAATGTAATGCGCAGCAATACTCTTTAAGCACAAACCGAATGGCTTTTGAGAGCGCTTAACAGTGAGCTATTCCCTTACATCAAGAGAATAAGGCTTAAAGCTATTACAGCCATTCCAGCCAACATGCCATAAATAGTCATGTGGTGTTTGCCATACTTATGTGCAGCCGGTAGTAATTGATCGAGCGAAATAAAGACCATAATCCCCCCAATTAAGGCGAATATGATTCCAAATGAAAGATCATTGAAGATTTCCTGTAATAGAAAGAATCCTATAATGGCCCCCACAGGCTCTGAAATACCTGATAGAAACGAAAAATAGAAGGCCTTGCGCTTACTACCTGTAGCATAGTATACCGGAATTGACACCGCAATACCTTCAGGTATGTTGTGCAGGGCAATAGCTATGGCAATTGGAATACCCAAAGCCAGGTCCTGATAGGCAGCCATAAATGTGGCCAAACCTTCAGGGAAATTATGTATCCCTATGGCCAGTGCCGTAAGTACTCCGGTTTTGTATAAGGCTGCCTCTTTACTTTTCCCCAGTACTTTTTTATTGTGATCTATCTCATCAGTTGTGTCTGATTCGGCAAACTCATGAGGGTTTTCATGGTGAGGTATTAGCTTGTCAATGAGTCCAATAAGCACCATGCCTCCAAAAAATGCACCTACAGTTGCCCAGGTTCCCTGAACTTCTCCCAGTTCGGCCGACAGGTATTCCTGTGCTTTGGGAAAAATGTCAATGAAGGAAACATAAATCATTACCCCAGCTGAAAAACCCATTGAAACCGACAACCAATTTTTGTCAGTCTTCTTTGCAAAAATGGCAATTACACTTCCTATGCCTGTTGACAAACCTGCCAACATTGAAAGTCCAAAAGCCCACCAAAATCTATCGTCCATATATAAAGATCGCTGTCTTCGAAAGACAAAATTATGAAATTTCTTTATTTTTAGACATGTCTAAAAATTTAATTAAAGAGTGCCAATTGGATCTACATGAATATTGACATCACCTCCCAACCTATTCTCTATCACTTCTTCAAGCTGGTCAACCAAATCATGTACTTCTTGCAATGACCAGTTTCCGGGCAACCTGATATGGAAAACAACTTCTTTGTGATCTCCATATTCGTGAATCTGTAAATGATGCGCTTGTACATCCCTTTGAGCTACTTCATTGCAAAGTCGCTGTACCAACTTCACTGTTTTCTCATCATGACTTCTCCCCAGCAGTGCATTGATTGTTTCTGCCAATATCTCATAGGCCACATAGCCAATGAACAAGGAGATAAGTATCCCCATTAAACCATCAATAAACCACCAATAGGGACTAACAAAAATGCCCAGGAGTACAATTGCCGAAGAAAAAGCGTCACTTCTATGATGCCAACCGTCTGCTACCAGTGCTCTTGACCCAGCTTTTTTTCCTATTCGAATAGAAACTCTTGCCAGAACTTCCTTTACTACAATGCTTACAACGGTCACCCATAATGCCACTTGTCCATAACTGGCCGACTCATGTTCAATTAGCTTACTTATGGATTCTACTAAAAAATGAAAGGCTACAAAGGCCAATAGGGTTCCTACCAAAATGGCAGCAATCATTTCCGCTCTGCCATGCCCGTAAGGATGCTCTTCATCCGCAGGTTTCTTACTGATGCGAATTCCCAGCAGTACGATAAGCGAAGAAACGCTGTCAGAAAGTGTATGCCAGGCATCTGCAATGAGCGTAACCGACTGCGACACCAGCCCTGCCCATAGTTTCAGGGCAAAAAGAGCCAGATTGGTCCAAATAGATGCCCAGGTATTTCGCTCTACAGTTTTATGATGGTGATGTCTCAATCCAAATACTACTCTCTGAGCTCAGGGAGTCTCCTTAGAGCTGCAAGCTCTTTCTGTACAATGCGTAAATCCCGAGCGGGTGAACCGTAGTACGCTTTACCACCTTCTAAAGATTTGCTTACACCACTTTGCGCACTTATTACTGCCCCTTTGCCTATGCGCACATCTTTGGTAATACCTACCTGCCCCCAGCATATCACATCGTCTTCAATGATGGTTTTACCACCGATACCGCATTGTGCAGCAAACAAGCAGTTTTTGCCAATTACGACACCATGGCCTACGTGCACCTGATTGTCAAGCTTAGTCCCTTCGCCTATTCGCGTAATGCCGCTTACTCCCTTATCAATAGTACAGGCAGAACCTATTTCTACATTGTTTTCAATAAGCACTGATCCGCAGGAATGCCACTTCTCGTAGCGCTGACCTTTCTTGGCAAAATAGAAAGCCTGTCCCCCAATAATGGATCCAGAGTGGATGATTACATTTTTGCCAATACGCACATTATCGTATACCACCACATTTGGGAAAATCACCGTATTCTCACCTATGGTAACATCATTGCCCAATACTACTCCCTGATGAATAACTGCCGTGGGATGCACTGATGCGCTGGGCGATATAACCTCATTGAGGCTAAAAGAATCAAATACCTTATAGAAATGGCTGACCAACTGATTGTATGCGTCGAAGGGCTTGGGATGCACCAGAAGCGACTTTCCATCAGGGGGCGGCACTTCTTTGTTAATAATGACAAAGGAAGCTCTGCTGTTTAAAGCTTTCTTGTAGTACTTCTCAACGTCCACAAAAGTGAGGTCGCCAGTATCCACCTTGTGGATTTCGTTGATTCCTTCTACTTTTTCCTGTGGATCGCCTACAATGTCGGCTCCTATTAAATTGGCTATGGTACTTAATGCTACAGGTTCTTTAAGCCTCATATCTTGGAACTATGGTTTCTTATCAAATACAAGTTGCCGGTTACTCATTCAACGATCATGCTCCAAAAAACCTACCCATTTGTTGAATTCATCTCCTTGCTAAGCCAACAAGTAATCCCATAAGCGTTTAAAAGGCTTGAAGAATACCTGATACGAAGCTTTGAAGTGAAGTTGGGTCTATGGCACAATTTGAAATGAAAACCGTCATTACAGGGTCCGAAATTACAACAAAGCCCTTGCCAACCCAATGCCATTACCTTGTAAAACATTGGTCATAGTAGCTTTAAAATAATACATTTGCCCCCAAATTTTTGAGGAGACAATGTCAGATCGCATAATAGCTTTTAGAGATGCCATTAAGGAAGCCATGGACGAAGAAATGGCGGCCGATGAAAGGGTATACTTGATGGGAGAAGAAGTTGCCGAATACAACGGTGCATACAAGGCATCAAAAGGCCTTCTTGATAAATACGGTCCTAAAAGGGTGATTGACACTCCGATTGCCGAATTGGGTTTTGCGGGTGTAGCTGTAGGTTCAGCAATGAACGGTTTAAAACCTATTGTGGAATTCATGACCTGGAACTTTGCGCTGTTGGCAATTGACCAGGTCGTAAACTCAGCGGCAAAAATGCTCTCTATGTCAGGTGGCCAGGTAGGTTGCCCCATCGTTTTCAGGGGACCAAGTGGATCAGCTGGACAGTTAGGTGCGCAGCACTCTCAAATGTTTGAAAGCTGGTATGCCAACGTACCAGGGCTTAAGGTAATTTCTCCTTCTAACCCATATGATGCAAAAGGCTTATTGAAAGCTGCCATAAGAGATGAAGATCCTGTGGTTTTCATGGAAAGTGAGCAGATGTATGGTGACAAAGGTGTAGTGCCAGAAGGTGAAATCATTCTTGAAATTGGCAAAGCCAATGTGACCAGAGAAGGCTCTGATGTAACCATCGTATCTTTCAATAAAATGATGAAGGTGGCTGATGCAGCCGCTGATGAGTTGGCCAAAGAAGGTATTAAGGCAGAAGTAATTGACCTTAGAACCATCCGTCCATTGGACTATGAAACCATCGTAAACTCTGTGAAGAAGACCAACAGATTGGTGGTGGTTGACGAGTCTTGGCCATTTGGTTCAGTTTCTTCTGAAATAGCCTTCCAGGTGCAAAAACATGGTTTTGACTACCTTGACGCTCCAATAAAAAGAGTAAATGGCGCCGATGTGCCGATGCCCTATACACCTAACTTGATTGACGCTTACCTTCCAAGTGCTGCCAAAGTAATTGCAGCCGTGAAGTCGGCCATGTATATTGCCTAGGTCTTGAAGCGTACCTTCTAATATAAGTTGATGAAAATCCTTAGGATGCCAAACTTCATCAGCTCTCGCGGGTCTGGTGTTTTGAGGCCACTGGATAACAATGAGAACACTACTAATAAATGTTCGTAACAATGAGTAATGGCTTCAGCTAAACACTGGATCTCCGCTGCTCGTCCGCGCACACTTCCCCTCGCCCTCTCAGGGCTGGCTTTGGGCAATTTCATTGCCGCGGGTCATGATTCGTTTGAGTGGAGTATTTGTGTATTCTCTATTCTCACTGCAACGCTTCTTCAGGTACTCTCTAACTATGCCAATGATTACGGCGACTACACCAATGGTGCCGACAATGATGACAGAATAGGCCCTGCCAGGGCTGTACAATCAGGGGCGATAAGTGAAAGCGCCATGAAAAAGGCCATTGTGTTGCTTTCAGTACTATCACTCACATCGGGGATTCTACTGTTGTGGTCGTCCCGTCACAATGTTTCCATTCCCTATTTACTCTTAATGCTGGTATTGGGCCTCTTGGCCATAGGAGCTGCTTATAAGTACACCGCGTCTAAAAACCCATATGGCTATAAGGGTTTTGGCGATATCGCCGTATTTGCATTCTTTGGTTTACTCGCAGTTATGGGAGTGTACTATCTGCAAACGGGAAGTATGCATTTAGACGCCCTATATACGGCCATTGCTTTTGGAGCACTGTCTACTGGTGTGCTGAACCTCAACAACATGCGCGATATTGAAAATGACAAAGCGGTAGGCAAAATCACCATTGCAGTTCGTCTTGGACTTAACAATGCCCGTAAATACCATTACCTTTTGGTGACAATGGGGGCTTTGTTTTTTGTTTTATTCGCAATAATGAGCTACCACTATTCATATCAATACCTATTTTTGATACCAACAGCATTGCTCTTAACTCATTGTGTAAAAGTGCATAAGCGGGATTCATACGAAGGCTTCAATCCTCTATTAAAAGAACTTGCTCTAAGCAGCGCACTGATTGCAATAGCTTCAGGTTTAGGATTCATAGTATAAAAAAACATATCAACCCTACTTTTAACTACCATGGAAAGACTTACTGCTGAGTTTGTAAAGCATACGCTTGATTTCATCAAACCAGCCAAAACTTCAAGAGATACCCTTACCGAAAAAGACTGCTACTACATCGTTCTTCGAGATGCTTCAAACACTGATATAGAAGGTATCGGAGAATGCTCTTACATAGCCGGGCTTAGTATTGACAACCTGGAAGACTATGAAAGCCAACTCGCATTATTGTGCACCAAGATTAACGATGAAGGGACCGCAGATGTTGATTTTGACTTTGATGCTTACCCAAGCATTGAGTTTGGTCTTGAAATGGCAATTATGGACCTGGAGAACGGTGGCAAGCGCTTGTACTTTGAAGAAAGCGAGTTTTTTAGCGGAGACCGCGGTATTGCTATCAACGGGCTCGTTTGGATGAGCTCGCCTACTGAAACCATTAAACAGATTGATGATTTATTGGCTAAAGATTTTAAAACTCTGAAGCTGAAAGTAGGAGCCAATACACTCACCGAAGACCTTACCGTGCTTAAGTACATTCGCTCCAAGTACAAGGCCGATGAGGTTGAAATAAGACTGGATGCCAACGGTGCTTTTACTCCGGAAAATGCCCTTGGTATTCTTAAACAGCTTGCTGAATACGATATTCACTCCATTGAACAACCCATAAAGGCAGGTCAGTGGGAGGCTATGGCTGAGCTCATCAAGCAATCCCCTATTGACATTGCTCTGGATGAAGAATTAATAGGCCTAAGCGATCCTGCTGAAAAAGAAAAAATGTTGAAGGCCATAAGACCTCAATTCATCATCATAAAACCCTCGCTGCTTGGTGGATTTGGTCTTTCAGAAGAGTGGATGGAAATTGCCGATGACCTTCTCATTCCTTACTGGGTCACCTCAGCACTTGAGAGCAACATAGGATTGAACGCCATAGCCCAATGGGTAGCTGACCTTGACCTGACGCGACCTCAAGGCCTGGGAACCGGAAAACTGTATAGTAACAACGTAAAATCTCCGTTGGTAATTGATGCAGGATTCCTTCAATACAACACTGACAGAGATTGGGATTTGGAGGTTATTGACCTCTAGAATTTCCCTATTGCTTTCACATCCGTAAAAACCCTGAGATGGTAAAATACCACTAAAGGGGTAGAAAAATTTTTACCCGCTGATGCAACTTGCGGGTACAAAACTACTACGATGATGAAGGCAGTTAGAAACCAAAAAAACAGTCCTTTTGAGGATACAGATCCTTATTCTAACGATGTATGGGATAAAGTTCTCATTGGAGCTTCTGTGGTGCTGGGTATAGTGGCGCTGGTAGTTGCTGCGGTCTCCCTAAGCCTCTAAAATCTTAAATGGCTGAAGCCTTTATGGGTCTTAGGTCAATTAAAAATATGCACGCCGCTCTGGCCCGGGGTGCAACTTTCATTGTGATATTTATGTCTGTGGTTCTTGGCAAGTTTATTAGTCTTGCAAGGCCCGATAATGAGAGTCAATATTGAATTTCTATACTCCAGCTATTTTGAGTCGCTATACAAGATAGGATATAGCTACCTCAGAAATCAGGAAGAAACAGAAGATCTTATTCAGGAGCTCTTTCTTAAAATCCTGAAGGGAAAAATTGTACTTCGGAAGCTAGACAAGCCGGAAGCTTTCTTAGCAGTGAGCATAAGGAATATGGCCATTGACCGTCTCCGTAAGCAAGATCATTTGGGCCTGGATCCGGAAAATGAGTCGTTGAAGGTTCATAAAGACAACCTTCTTGAGAATCGAGAGCTTGGAAAAGACATTGACCATGCCATTGGCCAGCTACCTCCTAAAACCAGAATGGTGTTTACCCTGAAACAACTGGATGGTAAAAGCTATAAGGAAATTGCCAATGAGCTAAACATCTCAACCAATACCGTTGAGAACCATATGTCAAAGGCCTTGAAGCTACTCAGAAAACACCTGGCTCATCACCTGGTATGGGTGGTTTCTCAAAATCTCAACTTTTTTTCAGATTGGACTAGTGGATTTTGACAGGTCACTCGTCAAGACAGTATGGCACACCCATACACACACGAAGAACTGGTTAGTTATTGCCTTCATGAACTGGAACCTGAAAAAGCCAGATCTATTTCTGAAGCACGCATCAGAGACTACCAGCTGGATGCTGAACTTAAGGAGTTGCAGCAAATATTGCATCTGAGCCGACAAGAAAGCATTAAAGTTCCCCCATCCGGCGAAGCTCTTTCTCGCTTTAGAGAAAACCACAAGACAACCACTAAACGTAGGTTCAAAGTAGCAGCGGCGTTAATTGGTTTTCTACTGCTAAGTTCACTGAGCTTGCTGTTTCTTCCAGAGCGCTCTAAAGCCATTGTGTTGAGTGCACAAGATCAAATGGAGACTTTTGAACTACCTGATGGGTCAGTGATTACCCTTGATGCAGGCTCTTCCATTAGCTACCAGGACAATTTTGTAGAGAACCGTAGCCTTGAGCTTTTAGAGGGCAAAGCCTTTTTTGATGTGGTGAAACAGTCAGGCGATCCTTTTTTGGTAGAAGCGGGAAGCTCTGAAGTTACTGTCTTGGGTACGCGCTTTGATGTACAACTGAATACTCAGGAAATACAGGTAAACCTACAGGAAGGCTCCGTCTCTTTTTCATGTCCGGCTGGTGAGGTACTTCTTGAACCTATGCAACAAGCCCTATTTACCAGTGACGAATTGCATTTGAATAAAAACCTGGCTCCAAGAGTGTTCCACTGGACTAAACACCAACTGCATTTCAATGAGACCCCACTCACCGAGGTTGTTATACTTCTGCAAGAACGCTTTAATGAAGATGTTCAGGTATCCTCTACTTCTGGCAACTGTACCCTTACAGGTTCTTTTTCTGAAGAAAAACTGCAAGACATCCTTGATGTAATTGCTATAACCATCAACGGAGAAATAAGCAATTCACCCACTGGTTTTCTTATTGAAAGCCCAGGTTGTTAAAAGACTGATACTAAAAATGAGACTATTTTATATTGCTCTGGCCCTGCTATGCTGCAGTACTGTAAGCGGCCAAAACCCGGATATCACTTTAGGGCAACTTATTGCTGAAATAAACGCCGACAGCCACTATCAAGTGGTCTATTCCCCATCGCGATTGGATACTACCCAGCAGATTTCAGCAACTACAAAAACATTGAGTTTAGAAGCACTGGCACTCGAGTTACAGGCCAGGTACCAAATTGAAGCGCGCATAAAAGGGAATCGTATTATCCTATCACGTTCGCAAAATGTAAAGCACAGTCTTAGTGGTTATGTGATGGATGCTGAAAGTGGAGAAACGCTTATTGGGGCTAGTATTTACTGCCCTTCTACTGCAGACGGAACCATCACCAATTACTACGGTTTTTACTCCATTACCTTACCAGAAGGATCGCATCAGGTAGTTTGCACTTATGTAGGTTATCAACCCGAAACTCTTGAGGTAGTACTCAATGCTTCTATGCAGCAGGACATCAAGCTGAGCCCAGCTTCTACTGCTCTGGGTCCTGTAATTATTGAAGCTGGTAGCATTGAAGCTTCCGAAACTGTTGCCCAAACCAGTACCCATTTCATAGATGCCCAAGCCATAGAAAGTGCCCCAATTTTGCTCGGAGAATCGGATGCGATAAAAAGTATCCAAACCCTTCCGGGAATTAAAACAGTTGGCGAAGGTTCATCCAGTTTTTTTGTAAGGGGCGGCGGTCTTGATCAAAACTTAATACTCCTGGATGAAGCCCCTGTATACAATCCGTCTCATATACTTGGCTTCTTCTCTGTTTTCAATACTGACGCCATTAAAAACATTGAAGTATACAAAGGAGATATACCGGCGCATGAAGGAGGCAGGCTCGCTTCCCTGGTAGATATCAGAACAAAAGATGGTGACAACCAGGGCTTCAGAATGGCAGGAGGATTGAGTCCTATCTCAGCAAAACTGACGCTGGAAGGGCCCATTTCAAAAGGCAAAAGCAGTTATATCCTTTCAGGAAGACGCACTTTCCTGGATCTTTTTTATAGACTCTCATCTGGTGATGGCGATATATGGTTTTATGATTTGAATGGTAAAGTGAATGCCCAACTCTCAGGTACCGATAAGGTGTTCTTCTCCTTTTATCATGGTAAAGATCTATTTGAACTCAATCCCTCCTATACCATTCGTTGGGGCAATAGTACTGGTACTTTCAGGTGGAATCACATTTACTCTAACAAGCTTTTTAGTACACTCTCACTGGTCACCAGCGACTATGATTATAACATTGGAATTCCACTGGAAACGCAAACAGATATTGCCTGGAACTCAGGAATACGAGACTACAACGCCAAATTGAAATTCACCCACTATTTGTCACCCAAAATCACCTTGTACTATGGCTTTAACAGCATTATACATCAGTTTGACCTGGGCAGTAACATAGCTTCCAAAGACTTATTGGAGTGGGAGAACGCAGGTTTTGCTTCCTTCAATTTCCAGCACCAAGGCTGGAACATTTCTGCAGGGCTCAGAGCTTCTCAAGCCACCCTTTATGGCCCGTTCACGCATTTTGAAATGAATGGAAGCCAACAGGTAATCGACACAATAGCTTTTAAAAATGGAGAACAGGTAAGTTCCTATGGTGGTTTAGAGCCAAGGTTTTCAGCTTCTTACACTACACCATCCTCATGGAAGTTTTCGCTAAGCGCCAATCGTTCCAGACAGTACTTACAACTCTTGTCAAATGCAACTGGTGGCTTTACTTCTTTTGACCTATGGTATCCCATTACCAAAAACACTGCACCACAAGTTTCTGATCAACTTGCTGTGGGCATAGAAAGCCCAAAGTCCAACGCCCTGCAGTTTACTCTGGAAGCCTATTACAAAGACATGCAGAACCAACTCGACTACATTGACCATGCACAAATCATTGAAAACCCAGCACTTGAAGCATATTTGAGACAAGGCGATGGAAAATCATACGGTATTGAATTGGGCGTTTGGTACAGCTACAAAAAATGGAAGATTAACGGGAGCTATTCCTACAGTCGCTCCCTAAGACAGATAGAAGGAATAAACGATGGGAAATGGTATTCGGCCACCTTCGACCGTCCGCATGACCTAAAAATACAAATGCAGCTCACCGGTATTGGAAAATGGGATTTCATGGCCAATTGGGCACTTGCTTCCGGTCGTGCAGTCACACTTCCTATAGGTTTCTATAAGTTCGACGATCGCACCATCCCTGTTTACTCAGAAAGAAATGGTGAACGACTTCCCACCTTTCATCGCCTGGACGTATCCGCCCGTTTTACACCAAAAGGATTGACTGAAAAACGCTGGAAAGGTGAATGGATTTTTTCTGTGGTTAATGCCTATAACCACCACAATACCTATTCCATCAATTTTGGAAGAGCAGTAACCGCTGATGGCAACATAGTAGATCCAAAGTTTGACCATGTGAGAACAAATGCCGTTAGCCACACCTACCTACTTGGAATACTTCCATCCATTACCTATCAATTTAAATTTTAGCATGAAATACACACTTGGCGCATTAACCTTCTTCCTCCTACTGGTAGCATGTGAAGAAGAAATAGACTACGAAGGCAGCATCTTAAATGAAGAGGACAAAGGGATGGTGGTAACTGCCTGGGTTACCAATGAGCGGCTTCCTCAAACGGTGCATTTGAATCAATTGTTAGGTGTACAGGATGTTGACCAGGAAGCTCCCCCTATAGAAGGGGCAGAAGTTTCATTGGAAGTGGGCGAAAAAACCTGGACTCTGAGTGAGGTGGAGCCAGGCATATACCGCACAGACGACAGCTGGCAAGCCTCGCCCGGAGACTCTCTATACTTGAGCATTTCGTGGAACGGTGAAAACTATTCTGCCAGTACTTATATGGCAAAAGCCACGGACTTTGAGCCCTTCCTGGCCTACTCATCAGAAGAGCTGGGTATAGAAGCCGGTGAGGATGTGAAGAACTGGCCGGTTATCCCCTTTCTCACCAATCAATTTGGCTATGACGATGCGGCCCGCTGGCAGCTTCGTTTCACCATTAACATACCAGATTTTCCGCCACAGGATACCAATAAATACGAGGTCTTTTTTACTCATCCCAATCTGGAAACCAACGGACTCCTTTCGCTGGAAAGTATAGATTACAAACGAGTACCTGACAGTACTGTTATGACCTTGCGTAAATATTCATTGAGTGATGAAGGTTATGAGTATTATCGGTCTGTACTCACGGAAACGGACTGGAGTGGAGACCTCTATTCTACACTTCCAGGCAATGTTCCAGGCAATATTTCAAATGGAGCCTACGGTTTTTTTGGTGCGTCGCAAGTCATTCATAAAACCCGGATTCTGCATGTAGAATAGGATTCTTTTGCACTTTTGAAGTCAATTGATTTGCATGCATTACAAGATGCACATATTTAAATGGCTCGGAATTCTCTCCTTACTGGTATTTGGTGGGAGTTGTGGAAACGAAACCTCAAAAACCTCAACACTGAAAAACGGTGATATCTTGTTTTGTGGCACCACGAATAGCGATCTTTCAGATGCGATTAACACGGTTACACAAACTGAGGAAGCACACAATTACTCACATATGGGTATCCTAAGTAGTACGGGAAGTACGCCCACAGTGATACATGCTTATCCGGAAAAAGGTGTTTGTGAAGAACCATTGGATACTTTTATCAAGCATCGCGAAGAAGAAGGTTCAGAGGTGTATGCCTACAGAATAGAAAGCCTTGGTACTAAAGCCCTGTTGAAGGCCGTAGAAACTGCAAGGGCATTGGTGGGCAAACCATATAACGATAGCTACATCATTTCAAAAGGTCAGGAAAGCTATTATTGCTCGCAACTAGCGCATGACGCCTTTGCATCCGAAGAAGTTTTTAAGCTATATCCTATGGATTTTAAAGCTCCCGGAACAGATAGCTTTTACAATACCTGGATAGAGTATTATGAGGACCTGAACATTGAAATCCCACAGGGCAAACCTGGTTGCAACCCTAATAAGATGGCCACCAACGAAAGACTGATACCAATTGGCAAGCTTTCGCTGGTAGACCACACCTTACTCAAGTACTAGACGCTCTGCTACCCTGCCATGAGGATGCAAAAAGCTAAGCGTGTACACTCCCTTTGGTAATTCACCTATGTATAAAACTGCTTGGTTCTCGTTGTAGTCAATAGGTACTTGCACCTGCTTACCCGTAAGGTCTGTTAAAAGCACCGAGAAGTCGGATGTTTTATCGCTGAGTACCTTCACTTCTAGCTGAGCAGGATTGGGAAATAGGCTCCACTCAATATCAGAAAGAGCATGGTATGTCCGTATGTCAGAATAAGACTCAGTACCATCAAAGTCTACTTGTTTCAACCTATAAAAGGCCCTGCCATGCGGTGGATGTTTGTCTATGTAGCTATAGCTCCTTTTCACAATGCTATTTCCTACTCCAGACACTTTGCCTATGGCCTTCCACACACTGCCATTTCGCGAGCATTGAATTTCGAAAAAATCGTTATTGAGTTCCGTAGCCGTTTCCCAGGTAAGTTCCACTCCAGCTGTGCCAAGCCCTTCCACATTAAATCGAATCAAATCCACTGGGAGCGGATTAACAGGAAAGGTATTCACTACCGCAGCTGCCATTTTTGCCCAGCCTGTTGAGTTGGCCCGCAGGGATGTTTTTTCCTGTTCTATATGAATAAATCGTCCTGAGGGAGTTGATGCACTTTGACCGCATGGATCAGAGCTTTGGTTGATAAGCCTACCTTGGGTATTTGTAAAGCCAACCAAACGATCCCAATCATCTTCATGTGCCACCTTGAACGTAAGAGAATTGTCTTCATCGTATAGCTCCTGTTCCAAGGTTGGAATGTAATCTGTGGTAGGTGTTTGATCAGTTCCATTGCTTAGAATAACATAAGGATCAGTCACCTTCTTGGTAAAACCATGTAGCTGTATAAAATAGGTATGGTTGTACTTTGAGAATAGCGTGTCTGTGCTGGCATGAAAGAAAGACGTATCATGGTGGGCCATGTCTGAAATTCTAAAGTCCTGCCAGGAACCACAAACATCTGTGCTACCGGCACAGCCTGAAAACCAGGCATGATTGCATCGATGCGTACCACTCATAGCAAAAAACAGGGCTTCTGATTCAAAAAACACATGCACCCCTTGTTTGGCGGTATTAAAATCTTTACGCGGATGTGGCGCCTGAATAACAAGCTGACGCTGATGACTAGGATAGTAGATGTAGGTTCCCCAATAATTGCTTCCCGTGTTTTCAAGTATATAATAGGTTCTGTTAACCATCCCAGAATTGTCAGTATACTCCACCAATTGATAGTCTACGTTCACCGCTGAATCTGCAGCGTTGCTGTAATTCTTTTCCAATACTTCATGCAGAACCAAAGCCCAGGTAGCCATTTGCCAGTTTTTAGGTACCGAGTAGTCATTGCCCGCTTCCAGCGGCATATTGGAGACTATGCTTGCCACATAGCTTTCAATGCTACCACTCTTTTGCACCTGTGCATGGCCCACCTGTGAGGTGGTCAGCCATATAATGGAGCAACAAAGACAAACGAATTTGTTTCGGGCAGTTAAACAGGAATGAAAGGTCATTAAAATCTCTATTTTCTGGTTTCCAAATACTCGCTTCGCGTACCTTCATGTTTTCACTCCGACCTTATTAACAGGCCTCTTACATGCATGTACATTCTGCTTTATGATTCCCCCAAAAAATCAGTGACAAAACTATGAGCCCACTTTCGCCCTGCAGGTTTACAGAACATTACATGCGGATATTATCAGGTATACAAAATGTTTACACATCATTCAATATCGGCTCTAGAATGCTCCAATGAACGATTCTCAATACAGCACTTTGGCGGTATGCCTAAGTTGGCGTTAACCTTGCAACATGCAACGTTTACACGGTTTGCTTCTTGTGCCCTTATTGAGCGTCTTCTTGTTTACTTCCAATGCAGGCCTGGCCAACACCGTCGATAAGGCTATTGAAGAACTACACAGAGATGCAGACAAGCTCAAAAAACAAGATGCTGTAAAGGCTTTTGCCCTCATACAGAGTTTTGAAGATGCTCATCCAGTTCTAACAGATGCTCAGCACCTCGACCTGCTTCGAATCAAAACGAGAGTATCCATTAGAGACCAGTTCAACTTCAACTATCCCAAATACCTAAGAGACTACTTAATTGAAGCCAAAAGACTAGAGAATGACAAACACATATTTATTTCCAAACGCCTGCTCTTTGTCTTCCATCTTTTTAATGAAACAGCCAAGCCGGAGTGGCTAATGAACGGTCTCTCCTATTTTAAAAAAACAAAGGACACCGCCGAGATACTGGCCAATGAGTCAGTTTTATATATCCACCATTTGCAGCAGGGAGATATGGATAGTGGTTATTACTATGCCCAGCACCTTATAGAAGCTCAACCCTACCTGCTGAGAAACCCTAAGTTGGTAAACCTACTGAACATTCCCTGTGAGTGGTATTCAACCTTTGATCCAAACGACTCTTTGTACCAGCACTATAAAAGTGTTGCCCTAAACGCGGGCTTTATAAGACATCCCAAAGACTCTGCCCATCTCCTCAAAAACGAAATATCGCTGGCCCTAAATCAAGGAAATATGGACGTACTTCCAGGGCTATTCGAAAAGATCTACAAGCTATGCAGTTCCGACTCTTACATTGATACAAGGCTTCGCACTCAGTTTTTAAATATGGAGAAGTACTACTACCATGCCATTGGCGACAAAGGAAAGGAACTGGAAGTGGCAAGTGCCTTCATAAAAATTTCCCGACAGGTAAATAGTCGTTTTCACAAAGCGCTGATGGACGATTTAATGAATGGTGAGTTGTTGAGTGATTTAGAAGTGAGCCAGCAACAGGAGCAAGAAAAGAAGAAGACCATGTACCTGGTAGGCGGCAGTTTGTTTTTACTGATACTGGTAGGGGGCGGTGCCTGGCTTCGCATATTAAAAGCGCGAAAAAAGATGCTGCAGCAGCGACTGGAAATTAGCGAAGCTGAACAAAGAATGCTCAGTCTTCAATTAGAAAACGAAAAGCTGGAGAAGGAACAACTTAACCATGAAGCTGAACGCAGAAAGCAGGAAATTTTATACCTCACCAGTGGCTTAAAGCAAAAGTCAAACCTTTTGCAAGAACTCAATAAAGGCTTAAAAACGGCTCTGGTTTCCAACTCCGAAACAGAATCATCTCAACACGTACAAACGGCAATAAAGAAAATTGCATCTTCTAAAAACTTCACCAAGGAATGGGATAATATCTACGAACGATACCAGGAACTCAATCCGGATTTTTTTAAGAAAGTGAGTGCAGCGGGAGGTCATGTAAGTGTTGGCGATTTAAAGCTAAGCGCACTGATCTCGCTCAACTTCAACAACGATGAAATTGCCTCCATTCTTCACATTGAATCAAGAAGTGTAGTGATCAAAAAACACAGGCTCAAAAAGAAACTGATGCTGGAAAAGGAAGATAATCTTCAGGACTATTTGAGGGCATTGAGCTAGTTCTTTCTCTCCATTCCTGCCCTTGTTGCCTCCAAATAATTCCGTTAACTACACACTTAAGGTTTTTGTTGTGTTTTCTTCTGGTAAGCCCCTAGTCTTCAAGCCTTAAATAGGTGTAGGGTTGTACCTTCGAATTCCTAAAAAATTTTGAATGCTACGGTTTCTACTTTCACTGGGACTCCTGTTTTTTGCCTTTAACCTACAAGCTCAATTTAAAAAGGTCCATACCTTTAAAAACAACGTTGAATATGTTGGAGACTACCAGGGTAATTCAAGCCTTATGGAAGTGGATAAAAGTAAGGGGCGTGTTAATTGGTACAGCCCTCATGACTTCTCCCTGTATCTAAGTGTTGATCTATATATACCCTCTGGTTATAGCCTTGACAGTTTGTATTCACATGATTACATACTTGACACATCCAGCGGCTCAAAGTTTGGCTATGTAGTAAAATCAGGCAGTGGAAACAGCATCGGAATTATTTGCAACGAAAAGGGAAAACTCATTAAACAATTTCCTGATTGTGTTTCTATGAAAATATTCCCTGCCTACTACAGATACAAGCTGGCAGTTGTAAAACTAAAAGGAGGAACCTATACCACAGATGTTTGTCGCCTGGATAGCAATTTCCATGTAGAAAAGAGCTACCCCACATCCAACCTACAAGCGGGCAATACTTTTCAAAAAGACTATTACGACACTCTGTACTTTAGATACTTTTACGTAGATACCAAAAATGAAGAAGTAGTAGTACACGGATTCAAACACCAGAGAATACGTACAATCCCTATTACCGTTCCTGCAGGCGCTACCCTCAGAAATACCATAAACCATTTTTACGCAGCCGAAATCAACTCGGACTATGGGCTGGAATTTGGGGTCTACTTTGTAAAAAATGGTACTTATAGCGCAAAAATCATCAATCAGTATACGGAAGTGCAAAGCTTTAGCAATGCTTCAAGTATGCAGTATTATGAGCTTGATAATGACAAAAAGGCCCTCGCTGTTTCAAGCAAGCCAGTGACCATAGCCAAAAGGGAAATTTTCAAGATTGACGACTCTAAGTCCAATAACATTGCCAGCTCCTGGTTTAGCGTAAACGGACGGTTCTCCTTTAGCGAATACTTCCAGGAAGGCATTGGCCTTGACATTGACAGCATGTCTCTGTTCCATTATGGATACGAAATGAGAAAATATAGACAACTTACCGTAGATCTGGGCTTAAGCAAAACAGATGAAGTTCTTGCATCTACTGGTTATTATCAAGGCAATAGCGATGGGGATGGCAGAGATTACGAAGCCTACTACCTGTGGAAATCCAACACGGGCAAATACACCTTTAACATCAAAAACAATAAGGGGGTAGAGCTCTTAAAAGTTGACAATGCCCGACGCTTTCAGGTAAACAATCGATTCCTTTTCAATAAGAAAAGTCAGTTTTCACTTTTTGTCCCTGGTTCAGGTGTGGAGATTTATGAGTACGACTTTAGTGTAAAGCAACCTGTGAGAATTACACCTGCTCACAAGGCCAAACAACAAGACTTTGAAAAACTCACCTTTAGTTGGAATAAGGTGAAAAATGCCTGGCGCTATATCATTGTTCTTTATACAGACACAGTTAATCTCACTGGAAGACAGGAGTATAGTATATACGACGACACTACTTACACTTTGGAAAATAGATTGGACTCTGCAACAGTTTATTATTGGAAAGTTGTGGCATCCAACTCTGAAACCGGAATGACCAACTTCGCCTACCACCGCTTCAAAACATTTGATGCAGGAGATATTCCATCACCTACTCTGATAAGTCCGGCCAATGCCAGTAAAGACCTGAATGTAAGCCTTAGACTTACCTGGAGCAAAGTAGACGGTGCCGACGGCTATGAATTCCAGTACAGTGAGACCCCTGATTTCACTACCTCTTCTCAAGGCAATGTAACCACCACCTATTCAGATATTAGTGGTTTAAAGAACGATCAAGACTATTTCTGGAGAGTTCGCGCCAAAAAAGGAGTCGCCTTATCGGATTGGAGCAGTTCCTGGTATTTTACCACCGCCAAGAAATCTACACTGGCAAGTCCTGTACTACTAAGCCCAACTAATGGAGCCACTAACACTGGAAATACTCCTATGCTCACCTGGCAAGCTGTGACAGGGGCTACCTTGTATACCTATGAGTACGGCAAAAACAGTGATTTTAGTGACGGGACATCTACCAATACAACAAGCCTATCTGCAACGCTAGGTGCCCTGGATTTTAGCACCACTTATTACTGGCGTGTACGAGCTTCTGATGGTACAGAGACCTCGGCCTGGAGCAGCATCTGGAGTTTCGGTACCGGAACGAAACCCAGTGTGGGCACACCTACCCTACTAAGCCCTTCAAATGGAAATACGAATGAAAGTACCAGCCCTACCCTAAGTTGGGAAACTGTAACAGATGCTACCGGATATACCTATGAGTACGCAACCTTGTCAGACTTTAGCAATGCTACATCAGCTACCACTGCTTCTACTTCAGCCCAATTAAGTGGATTAAGCAACGAACAAGTGTACTACTGGAGGGTAAAAGCCGAAAAATCAGGTGATTTTGGCAATTGGAGTGCGGTTTGGAATTTTGAAACGGCTAAGGCCGGCACACCCGAAAAGCCTGTACTTTCATTACCTGCCAATAACTCTACTGGCATTGATCCTAATAATGCTACACTCGAGTGGAATGAAGCCAATAATGCAGTGAGCTATGAAGTGCAGCTAAGCACTGACCTAAACTTTGCTACATTTTCCACTGGTACGCCCAGTGGACTCAGCATCACCTTTACTGATCTCAAAGAACAGACGGTTTACTACTGGCGTGTAAAATCCATCAATGGAACCAATGAGAGTGACTGGTCAGACATCTGGATTTTTACCACGGATAAGACGGAAAGCATTGGTGGCATTGCTCATGCGATGGTAAAGAGCTATCCCAACCCTGTAAAAGACATTCTTAACATTGAGTGGAGTAATGCTTCTGAAGATATACTCCACATCAAGCTCTTTAATACAACCGGGCAGTTACTTCTAACCGAAGTAACTGGAAGTACCACCTACCAACTTGATATGGCCAAGCTCGAGGCTGGCATCTATTGGTTGCAAATTTCAAGCGGAAGTGAGCAGGTATTACAAAGGGTGGTAAAGCGTTAATAATACTCCCTAATAGGCCAAATTTAACAGAAAACCAACCTGATTGACAGTGGCTATGGGCACCCTGATTGCTCTGGCCCATACTTGCAATTGGCCAACTTTTGAGTGATCAGGAGGTAGATGAATCAAAAATATTCTGAAAACAGAAAAGGAATAAACAGTATACTTTGGAGTTCAAAACATCAATGTCCACTTGAATCCAGGCATGCTAAGCACACTAGACATATCAGCACATTTTGAGAAATATTGGCCACTTGAAAGCGCCACTATTGACCTATTAAAGGAGTGCATTGTAAAAAAAGTGATCAAACGAAAAGAGTTTCTACTCGCTGAAGGACAGTACTGTAACCATGTAAACTTTGTGATTAAAGGAGTTCTAAAACTCTTTCATACCGATGACCACGGTAAACTTCACACGCTGCAGTTCGCTTCCGAAGGCGATTGGCTTACCGACTATTCAAGTTTGTACAACAATAGCTTGAGCCAGCTTAGTATTCAGGCATTGGAACCCAGCCAAGTGTTACAGCTAAAAAAGGAAGATGTATTCCGCCTGTACGACAACTCACCTTTGTTTGACAGAAACATGAGAATCTCAGTTGAAAATGCATTCATTGAGCAACAGCAAAGGGTACTGCAAAACATTAGCTCTACAGCACAGGAAAAATATGATTACTTCTTAAGGAAATACCCCCATCTGTCCAATCGCATTTCCAACGTGCAAATAGCCTCCTACCTGGGTATTACACCTGAGTTTCTGAGTACCCTACGTAAAAAAAGAACTGCATCGGCTTCGTTTTCTTAAACTATCTTATAGGTCATGGCTTGTCCATGAGTATAGGTTTGCATGCTCTTTAGAAGCATAAAAAACGCAACCATGATCATTGAAATAACCTCTTATAGCCCAGCGCCTAATGTAAGTGAAGAAGAGCTCTTACAAGCTTCCAACCATTTCAACAAAACCTATTGCTCCAGAAGTAAGGGGCTTATTCGTCGGCAATTTCTCAAATCAGAAAAAGGCTATTTAGACATCTTCTTCTGGAAAAGCAAAGAAGATGTAGAACGCGTTCAGGAAACTTTCATGCAAGACGAAGACGCCCTCAAGTTTGCCAGTATGATCGACTCAGACAGTTTTTCAATGAAGAACTACGAAGTGCTAGGAACGTATGAATTTGACAATTAGTGACTGAGGGATCCCCAACAAAGAGTCTGCATTCAGTAAACAGGTTGAAGGCAACTTTATTTTTAAATGAGCTGTTGACCCAATCAAAGTGACGTTCAAAATGAACATTCAGATTAGAAAATACGAGCACCCAAGAGACTATGAAGCCTTGTTGGAATTGATTAAATCTGAAGGTGATGAATGGAAGGAGTACCTACTGCCAAAATATGAAGCTCCGTTGAAGAACTCAATTACCTATGTAGCCTTTGCCGATGAAATGCTCTGTGGATACGTGCGTTCAATAGACGATTATGGTATGTACATCTGGGTAGTTGATTTACTCGTGCATCAGAAGTACAGAGGCCATTCCATTGGCCAAAGGTTGATGGAGTACACCTCAGCGAATTTTCCCGGTCAGGATACCTATGTGGTATCAGACGTGGATGAATACTACGAAAAGCTAGGCTACCAAAAAGAAGGCTCTGTTTTTAAGGTTGCCTGATTCAGGCTGAGGGCTGAATGGACAACACAAAGCTATCCTGCCTCTCTTTGTGCGTTGCGGTAAGAGTATATTCACAGGCCCGCTAAATACATGAAGATGACTGAAAAAGAACTAATACGTAAGGGGAAAGGTGAAAACTACAACTATTCTCAAGACCATTGTTTTATCAAGCTTTCTTCCCACAAAACAAATGGGGAACTCTGCTTTGTAGAAGACACACTGAAACCAGGATTCTATTTACCCAGACATCATCACAAAATCATGACGGAAGTGTTCTACATATTAGAAGGTGAAGTAGACTTGATTTTTGACGATGAGACCATTACTTGCCAACCAGGAGATACGCTTACCGTACCACCAGATGTATGGCATGCAGCAAAGTGTGAAAAAGGTGGAAAAATGCTTACCATCTTTAAGAATGGCCAATTTGACCAATACCTGGAAAGGCTTTCTACAATGACCGATACGGATTTTGCTGATGCAGAATTAATGAAAGCCCTTGCAGAGGAATTTGACATCTACGGAGAATAAAACCGCAATACCTGGTAACCAAAGCCCTGCAAACTATACATCTTGAGAAATAGCTAAATAGGGCTTTTTACCATATCTTCATTGCTGATAAAACCGGTTTAATGAAGTATTCTATTACCTTCCTATTAGTTACCCTATCCCTGGCTTCATTAGGACAAGCCAATAATCCAGATTTCTCAAACCTTGTGAGACTAGGTGAAATCTATTCAAGCGATATCAATGTCAACGGTGTCAATTTTAAAAGCTCTGTTGAAGAACTTAGGACCCCAGGCCTCAATCATATTATTGATGCTCTTATTGCAGTGGGAGAAGGTGATCCCAAACTCCTGACAAAAGAATTTCTTTCAAAGCCTTCAGAACGGGAGCTCAAATATTGGTATGTAATAAGAGAGATACACTACAACAATGAAACTGATGCCCTGGAAACAGTGCCCAATGAAGTAATTGCAAAGAGAGTTTTGGAAGACGACATTGATAGCCGCTGGTTGTTAGACAATTACTACTACCGCATTCAAGATGGCATTGCAAGATTGTTTAATGATGCAGACCTGAGCGAACAAAACATTAACCTTGATGAGCTTGGATTGGAAGACAATACTGAGAAGGCCATTCTATTTCTTTCTGTTACCAAAGCACTTACGGAAAGGTTTCAGGTACTTAAAATGGTACAGAACAATGAAAAGCTACTAGAGTTTGCCAGCAAACTCCCCACGTTTAACAACAAACCTTATTACGAGTTTGCAGCCTTTGATTTTGATGACTTTGACTGGATTGGGGCCAGAAAAACTGAATCATACAAGGCCAGACACCTGGGAAGTCTTTATGCCGTATTGGACGCCCATTTTGCAGCATTGGCTGAAAAAGAGAAAACTACAGAAATGAGGAAGCTATATTTTAATTCCATTCTCTTCATTCCTGACTACTTTAAGTACGCTGGAGATTCGGAGAAAGAATTAAAAAGGCTCTACAAGAAATCGAAGGAATAGCAAGCTTTCCCTTTAATATTCGAGTCACAGTCCGCGTGAAGGCATCACATTATCCCAAGGCCTTCCTGTGATGAAACCTACTTAGGCAAGGAACTCGCCACTTATATCTTCTAAGCAGAATAAAGCAGTAACTGTTCCATAGACAATTCAGCTTTTGAAAGAGCCAACAAGCCTTGCTTATAATCACACACGGTGGAAAACAATTCTCCATCGCTTTCATTTTATTATTTTCGGGCATTACTAAATAGGATCATTAAGGCACGAGGGCCAATGCCTGTAAATCTCAAAAATGAAAGAATTTGACATCCCGATAGAGTTAAAAAATGCCATTTGCGACAATCAACTAGTTGTGTTCGTGGGGGCTGGCCTTTCTTTTGATTTCATCAACATCAAAGGACAAAAAGTCAAGGGTTGGGGTAATTTAGTGAGACAACTATTACTCCACTTAAAAGATGTAGGACACGACGTAGACGTTCTCCCCCCCTTGTTAAAGAAGTATGAGCCAATTAAAATCCTAGACCTTCTAGAATCAGATAAAAGCATACCAAAATCTACCATCTATGATTTCACTAAGGACTTTCTTGATCTAAATGCAACAGCTAATGATTTTGACCTACATAAGAAACTCTTCGCTCTATCAAACAAGATAATCACTACCAATTACGACACCGCTTTTGAAAAAGCGGTTCCTGAACTTAGAAAAAATAGGGCCTATAAAGGCAAAAACTACGAATTGACAACTCACAAAGATGAAAACGCTTCATTACTTTTCAAACTTCATGGATGCTTTGAGGACAGTGACTCAATGGTTCTGTTCCCTTCTAATTACGAAGCTCTTTATCAAACCGAAACTAGAGATGCTCAGCACTCATTGGCAGTACTGAAAAACATCGTAGTTAACAAATCAATCTTGTTCATCGGTGCTGGAATGGGTGACTTTCAGATCAATAACATTTTCAAGGAAATAGAGCGTTTGCAAGGGGACTACAACCAAGCCCATTTTATTGTAACCAATAAAGTTTTAGACAGCAGCCTCTCTTTTTTAACCCCCATCTTCATAAAGAAGCACTCGGATATAACGAGCGTTATTGAAGAACTCGTTGCAATCAAAGAAAGCCACGAACCCGAAGATGTCAAGCTACTGAAAGAACAACTACAAGAAGTGACAGAAGAGCTTGAGTCATTCAAAGCAATGGATATCTCTAATAAAGACCGATTGCTAGAAAGAGAAGCTCTTAAATACTACAAGAAGGGCATGAGACTTCAATTGTTCGAAAGATTGGAGGATGCAATGGCAGAGTATAGAACGGCGCTGGAGTTGAACCCCAACCTCCACGAAGCCCTATACAACTGGGGCGTGCTGTTGGGTAAAAAGGCCACCCTAAAAAATAGTAATGATGCAGAGTATTTATATGAGGCCGCCATGAGTAAATTCTCACAAGTAATTGAGATAAAGACAGACCACCAAGAAGCCTTTAATAACTGGGGAATTTGTCTTGCAAATCTGGCAAAAATGAAAAAAGGCGCCGCTGCCGTCACTCTCTATGAATTGGCTTTTGAAAAATTCAATGAGGCTATCCATATAAAACCCGACAAATATGAAGCCATTTATAATTGGGGAACAGCTTTAGGGCATTTGGCTAAGACAAAAAAAGGCAAAGAAGCCAACTCTCTCTGTGAATTGGCTTGTGAAAAATTTAGTGATGTAGTAAAAATAAAACCCGACCATTATAAGGCTCTTTATAACTGGGGAAGCTGTCTTATGAATCTAACCAGAGCAAAAAAGGGCAAAGACGACGATCTATATCAAAGGATATTTGAAAAATACGACAGGGCAATTCAGATTAAACCCGACAGTCATGAAGCTTATTATAATTGGGGACTATCTTTGGGTAAATTGGCTCACACAAAAAGCGGCCAAGAAGCTGACAGACTTTATAAGTTGGCATTTGAAAAATTTAACAACGCACTTCGAATAAAACCTGACAAACATGAAGTCCTCTTAAACTGGGGCAACTTCTTGGGTGAACTAGCCAAAACAAAAGAAGATGCAGATAAACAAGAATTTCATCAACGCGCATTTGAAAAATATTCGATGGCCATCCAGATTAAACCCGACTTACACAGTGCTTTGTTTAACTGGGGAATGCAGTTAGTGGAACTGGCTGAATCCAAACAAGGCGTGGATGTCGATAATTTATTTCAGGCAGCATTTGAAAAATACCGAAGAGCCATATCTATAAAACCGAACGACTATGAAGCTTGGAATATCTGGGGCAATCATTTATGTAAAATTGCAAATTACAAGCGGGATAGAGAGGCAGAAAACTTATATCAAATGGCATTTGAGAAATATAGCAAAGCAGCGGAGATAAAACCAACCGCTCATTCAGTTTTTAATAATTGGGGAACCAGCTTAGGAATACTGGCTCGAAGAAAAAAGGGAAAAGAAGCCGATGAGCTGTTTCGGTTGGCATTTGAAAAGCTTTTCAGGGCGATTGAATTAGGCGCAGGTTTTTACAACCTTTCTTGCACCTATGCGTTAAAAATGGATAAAAAAAATGCTTTTGAATACCTTAGTATGGCTCTTTCAGAGAATGAAATCTCTATAGACTTCATATCCGCTGATAAAGATTGGAAAGGATATCTGAAAGACCGTGATTTTATTACTCTACTCAAAAAGTACAGCTTGTAACTTCAATGAATGAAGCAATAATCTTTATTAGGTTGAAGCCCGTTATCCTAATTTTTATGTGGTCATCCGAATACTGAACTAATCTTCGATTTGTATTTCGCAATTTTCAATCTGCAACCGCGACTTTTCAACCTTCAATTTGCAATTTCCTCATTGAGCTTCCTACCTTAAAATGCCCTACCGCACATACCAGAACCAAAGACAGGCAAAATGTAGCAGTTTGCTAAAACTCCCTACATTCTGAAGGCAATAAACCAAATTCTGCTTTGAAGCTCCTGGTAAAATAAGAAAGGTTATTAAAGCCAACATGAAAAGCCACTTCTGAAACGTTGTGCTTACGGTTCTTTAGTAGTTTTCTAGCTTCAACGAGTCGAATAAACCGAACGAACTCAACAGGAGTTAGGGCCGTTAAGGCCTTTATTTCCTTTTGAAGTTGATTCCTTCCAAGTCCCAATGCCTGAGCCATAGATTGAATGGTCATTTCACTATTTCCTAAATTGGCTTTTACGTAATCCACGGCTGCTTTCAAAACTTTCTCTCTTCCATCTTTGGAAACAGTTTTAGCATTCAACCTTTTACTTCCGGTGCCTCGGTTTAAATAGCTGTGTCTAAAGGTTTCTTTAACCTGTTTAGACCTTTTATACCCATCCAATGAAGGTCTTGAATCTTCTTCACTGCTTGAGTTATGCGAAATAATTTTATCTGCTGTGTTATGAATCTCAGGGAAGGCTAAAACTCGCGTTTCCTCATCTACGATATCCATGTAATCTGGTATTGAAACGAAACCGGCATAAGCTTCATTTTTGCGGTATGCCTTACCTAAAATGAAGTACCTCAGCACCTTCCTTTTCACTTCATCACTAACTTCCAGCTCACTATTGGCAAAGAAGAGTTCTGGCAACTCACCCTTTCTCATTGCCTTTAATTCCTTAAACCATTCTTTCTCAATGGCATGAACATAACTGGTGACGCTCATAGGCCTTACCTCTTTTTTGACATAAGTGCTTTTCATTTTAATCAAGTCTTCTTCTATTCCATGCCCTACACCAACGAACTTTTTAGATGGGTAGCTGGCAAACCTTACCCCGCACAGGGCTGCTACAACACATAAGGCCTGTGTATGAAACTTTTTGATAACTGCTCTTTTTGTCCCCTTGATAGTTGCAACCCCTACTACTTTTCCATTGCTCATAATTGGAGTAGACAAGCCCAAACTATGTGTAACAGGAGCCAATAAGTGGTTTGTTTCTTCACTATAAATGCTGTTGGCAGTTGCAAAGCACTGCCCTATGATTCCCACTCCTGGCAGTATTTCTCGCCGATTCAGTGCTTCATTGCTTTCTCCCTCTTTAATTCGCCTGGCCATTGCCGGAGCAAGCACACCTTTTTGATGATTGTACAAATAAATAATACACTCCCCCACTCCCAACATTGGTACACATTCCTGAGCCACTTGTTCAAACAACTCTTCCAACTCTCCATCAGATGAAAGAATTTCTGATACCCTTGTGCTTATAGTTACCAGGCTGATAGGAGTTTTGAGAGTTTTTTGAGATGGTCGCTGCCTATAATTAAAGGCCACATAAATGATCTGGACAATTAATACTGCTAGTATACTAAGCATCAACAAATTGCCTAACATGGCCATACTGGTAAGTTAGGGGAAAACAGAGCCGGAACGATACAGGCAAGAGTCTGAGTACTTAGAACAGAGTTTGCCCACGGTACGGAATGGCTTACCACAATCATTTTCTTTACATAGCTTATGAAACTCATCCACTTCATTGTCTGTATTCCCAGGCGCCTGAAATAACGTTGAGATGTCATGAACTGAGCACGCTCTATTTAGCACATAAAGCAACCCTACCCGTATCGCACATAGAGTAGGGTTACTATTCAAGTAATAGCCACCAAATTGTTTAAGTGGCCAACTTCAATTCCCTGCTGCTTCCATGTCTTCTTATTTTCGAAAACTGGTTATTGTTTCACTCCTTGAACAGAATACCTGTTCTTGTTTAAACTTCAAAGTGTAAAAGGCAATTCTTTATGAATTACTTACTGATTTCATACCCGCACTTAATTGTTTCTAAATGGCAAGCTTACACTTTGCACTTTTTGCCTTCACCTTATCATTTCTTGTATACGCGTTTTGACTATGCAACAAAGATCACTGGCACAAGCAAATCGCTCGTTACAGCGATCAAACAAAGAATAACACAAATTAACGCGAGCGCATTTAGTGTCAAACAAATGCAATATGTGTTATTATAAAAACCATTGACGGGGTTTGAAAAATTACCATCAGAAGTACAGCATTTTTAGAAACGTCAACTACCCTAAAAACAAGACGGTTTAAAACTTGCTATCAGTTCCCAAATACCTCTCTAATCTTCAATTTACATTTTGCAATTTTCAATCTGCATCCGCGAATTTTCAACCTTCAATTTGCAATTCCCTCATTGAGCTTCCTACCTTAGCCCACCATGAAATGGCTCTACTCCCTCCCATTGTGTTTATTGATTTATGCTTGTTCCAATCCTTCAAAAGAAAGCCCCGTAAGCCACCCTCCTGTGCAGGATTCGGTACCTGTGGCAGAACAGGATACTGGGCCCAAAAAACAGTTAGACAGCAGTATCCAAGCCCTTATGGGCGAACTGCTGGTAAAGGGCTGTGTACTCATATACGATGAGAAGAAGAACACCTACCTATCTAACAGCTTTGACCGTGCGGACAGTGTCTTTCTTCCAGCATCTACTTTCAAGATTCCCAATTCTATTATTCAATTGGAAAACGGCAATGTGAAAAACCTGGAGAGTATCCAGAAATGGGATGGTGAAAAAAGGCATTTTGCCTTTTGGGAAAAGGACATGACTTTTAAAGAAGCCTACCACAAATCCTGCTTGCCTTGTTACCAGAAGCTGGCACTGCAAACAGGTTTTGAAAACATGGCTAAAGCCACAGAGAACTTAGGCTTTGGTAATATGAGGTTTGACAGCACTGACCACCACCGGTTTTGGGTAAGGGGCCACTCAAGAATATCGGGCATGCAGCAAATTGATTTCCTGCGGAGATTGCAACACAAGGAGCTAAACGTTTCAGAAAGAACTTATGGACTCATGCGCAGGCTTATGGTATTGGACAGTGCGGAGTACCACGTGCTAAGAGGAAAAACAGGTTGGTCAGTAAGCGGTGGGCGGCATGTAGGCTGGTATGTGGGTTTTGTTGAAAACAGCCAGGGCACTTTCTACTTCGCTACCAATATTCAGGCTTTGGAGGGCTTTGAAAGGAAAAAATTTGCTCAAACCAGAATAGATCTAAGCTGGCAGGTACTTGAGAACTACGGGATATTGAAACCTGACCGTCTTCAAGCAGAATGATGAGCAATCAATACTACATCAAAGGTCTGGAAGGCGTTTCCATTGAAACCATAACTGAATGCTTCAATAAGGCATTCTCTGACTACAGCGTGCCCATACAAAGTACAGCGCGAGAGTTGCAGGAACGACTCACCGGAAATGGATACGCCCCCCAGTGGTCAACCGGAGTATTTGAAGAAGATAGATTGCTGGCCTTTGTATTGCACGGTATCAAAGACATTGGTGGCAGCTTTAAGCTCTATAATGCTGGAACGGGTGCTGTACCCACAGCACGCGGCCAGTCGCTTACCTTAAAACAGTATGAATACCTCTTGCCCAAAGCCCGGCAGGCAGGCTGTACAGGTGTTGAGTTGGAAGTAATTATTGACAATGAGCCGGCCATTCATAGCTATAAGAAGGTGGGCTTTCATATTTCAAATACACTGGCATCTTTTAAAGCGGGGACAGAAAACTTAGCCATATCAACTCCCCATGAGATACTGGAAGTAGAAGCCATAAACTGGCAGCAAGTGCAAGGGTTCTGGGACTGGAAACCAAGCTGGCAACACTCCAGGAACGCCTTAATGGCCAATTGGAAATTGCACAAAAGTGTGCAGGTGATGCAAGCTGGTGAAGTATTGGGATATGCCATCTTTAACCCTGAAAGTGGTAGAATGGCGCAATTTGCGGTGTCGCAAGCGCATAGGAATCGTGGAATTGGAAAGGCTTTATTTGCCTACGCTCAAAAGGCCTGCCGCAAAACACTTACTGTGGTAAACGTTGATAGCCGGGCACTACACACTTTGGCTTTTCTTGAAAAGATTGGCTTTGAGCCGCTGTTGCAACAATATGAGATGCAGCTAACTCTTTAAAAAGAGCGCCTCGCGAAACACGTCCGCGAGGCACTTCTATCATGGTTTTCTTAATCTGTTATGGCAACTTTACCATCAGGTAGGGAAATCTCCAACTGATCGACAGTAGCTGGATTCAGGCTAACCAATACATGCGCAAACCTATCAGTATAGGCAAAGTTGTAGGCATCGGTAAGTTGAGAAAGAGCAGCCGCCCATTGGTTGTAATAAGTGGTTCCGGGCTGTAAGCCTGAAAAGAAATCACTGTTGGGAATATCGGTAAACCACTTAGAGCTTTCCATGGCTCCGGCAGCTGTACCAGATATGGCTACACTACTGCCCAGGGCGCCAATATTAAGGCCGGAGAACAGATCGCCGCATACCCAACCATACACGTCATTGGCCGGAGTAATAGTACTTGAAGCGCCATTTAACGTAAAGGCCGCGTTACCGCCGTAAAAGCCATCAGAATTGTAGATGCTGTCAGCTGTAAACACCATAGTAGTGGTACCTTCTACACCGCTTACAGTACCTGTTAAGGTTACCGTTAAATCGCTGTCGATAGTAGCTGACAAATCATAAGTTTGGGCTGATTGCGGACCGGTTGGCGGCACATTGGGGCCAACACCTGCAAAGTTTCCTTTAATAGAAGCAATTACACCATTTCCAAGCCCGGCTACAGTAGCTCCTACCGTGGTACCCACACCAAAAGTGGTATTGAGGTAGGTAAGGTAAGCTTCCTGTGTATCATACGGACTCACCGGAATTCCACCCGGCGCCGGAAATGATGGTGGGTAGGACGATGGCCCAATTACTCGGCCAAAAGTGCCTAGTGGTGCTGGTCCGGATGGGTATTGCACAAACTGCCCTGGAACATTTGCGGGAAGTGGCGTACCATCGGGCCCTCCAGGTCCGGGAACATTGGTAACCGGTGGTGTGGTAAGGGCTGTAAGTGTGGTGTAAATGCTTTGTGCAGTAGCTCCATTTAAGAAGCAATTTGCCGTTTCTACTTTTACACCTGCCAGCTTGGTTTCCAATGACATTGGAATACTCCAATAGTCAATACTTGTAAGATCCGCCACATCATTAGGATCGCCTGTAAAAGTGAGCTCCATTTTGTCATAGCGAAGGAAGAAGTTAGGATCAGTAACGGCCTGTGCAGGCTCATATCCGGCATATTGCACTTCCCAGGTAGTACCATAGCAAACATAAATACGTCCGCTAAAAGAAGTTACGTTTACGCCATCAGACAAGTCGCTTAGAGAATACCAATTGCCGGCTGCGGGAAACTCTGTGGTAGAGCCGTCAATGGTATTAATAGCGGCACCGCCATTAACATTGGTCATTGAAGGAGCAGCTGCATCCTTACCTGAAAGAAATCCGATTGACACTTCAGAATCATCGTAGCCGCTGGAATTGGAAAAGGTGATTTTTAAAACTGACATTGTAGTTTTTTTAGGGTTAAAAAAACCAATGCTTTACCCAATTAAATCGCACACGTAAGCTGGTGATAGTAGCCTATATGCATAGAGATCCTAACCGATCCTCAAAAATATTTTCTACCTAAAGAAGCCTAACCGGCTCTCATACTGCGCTCTAACCATCGAAGCATTAGCTGCTCCGAAAATAGAGAATTAGGTACAGCGAGAAGATTGCCAGACTGAGAATGTGACGAGCCAATGCTCACCAAACACGAACCGGCGCTATTGAGTGATCAGCAATGTAAATACAGTGACCAACACACTCAGGGCTAAGATGGAGATTTACGTAAACGGGTCCTGGTAGCTAAGTAGAACAGGTGGACCTAGTGCACCAACAATCTCGTAGTTGAAATTAAATTTCCCTGTGAATCGCTCATTGAAACCAGGTACATACCCATTTGTAATTGTTGGGTACTTAATTGACTTCTGTGGGTTGAGATGTTGCCTGAAAACACTTTCTGTCCTGTAAGGGCATGTACGTTTACTTTAACGTTGTTACTCATATCTACCTGCTCATTGAGCTGGATGTATATTTTGCCATTGCTGTATCTGAGCGACTCAAGGTTGCTCACCTTATCAGGCACAGAGTTGGTGCCATCAAATATGAAGCAGGGTCTGCTATTTACAGAGTTTCGGTCTTTGTAAATCTGGCCATCGCTCCATATCACGTGTATACAATACTCTTTATTCTTAACCGTGTCGCCTTTTGCAGGACGCACCTTAAAGTAGTACACTTCTGACAGGTCTGGCTCTATGGTTTCTCCTTCGTAAGTCTGCAAGAAGGGCTTACCGCTATTCCAGCGTAAACTATCGTTCACAAAAAAGAAGAACTGCACCTGGCTGCCTCTGTAAAAAGTATTACGCCCTACGTTTTTCAACTTTACCGTAAGTCTTGTAATATCTCCCAGAGTATCGGCTTTCTCATCAATGCCTAAAATCTCCGCCCGTAAGTCGTAGGCGTACTTTTTTACGTAAGTAAGTTCTTTAGTAATGGTATCATTTGATGCATCCACGTCTCCTTCAACGGCCACCTTCCAATGCATCCAAAATTTATCTTTATCACCATCTGCCTTGGTAAAGGCAGCCTTAAAACTAGGTACAGGATAAAAGTTGTTTTTTGCCAACTCAGGCAGTGTATCAGAAACTGCAACCACCGGATCTCCGCCGTTGATAGAATATGAAATAGTATACTTAGTACCACCTGCCACGGCAAGTTGTGTCTTAAGCATCATGTTGTAGTCTATCTCAATTTTCGATCTTATTTCATCGCCCGTTTCCGGCTCCGCCCACTCCAACGACACGTCCTGAGCCGAAATGTTTGACCATGTAAGTGAAACGAAAAAGAAAAGTAATGTAAGAATCCGAGTCATAGCGTAGCGTTTGTAGTCTTCAAAAATATCGATTCTGGCAGAATGTCCTCCTCCATACGTAGGTCATTAACACTTAAAAACAAAGCAATTACATAAGTGGAATACTTGCAAAAAGAGCTTTGAATCACATGTTGGCGCTCCTACTTGTTTCCAATACTTCTGTACATAAAGTTCCATTTCTAGATACGCCAGGGTCTAAATGGGTTGCATGTTCCGCCCATGGCTGAGTTAAATGCACGGAAGCAGAAAAACAAATGACCAGGTAGTCACATTGATGAAAATTAAATACATTTGTGACCGATCAGTCACAATATGCCGAAACCCACTTTTGAAAAACTTAAACAGGAGAAAAAGGAAAAGATCATTGATGCTTTCATAAGAGAGTTTAGCAGCCACCGATACGATGATGCTTCCTTGAGTCGTGTGGTAAAACAACTTGGAATTGCCAAAGGAAGCGTATACCAATACTTTGAAGACAAACTAGACCTTTACTTATACCTCAAAACCTACTGTGAGAAAGCCAAACTTGCCTATATCGTACATGTAAAGCGTAGTGATCATCAGGATTTTTGGTCGTACTACAGAGCGCTTTTTGAAGCCGGTATCGAGTTTGATCTAAAAAGCCCCAGAGAAAGCCGCTTCCTATACTGTATCTCTAAAAACGAGCACTCTCCAAGTGTGAGAGCTTTTCATAACCAATGGCGCGATCAGGCCCTACAGATGTTTGAAGCCATGCTTCAGCAGGAAGTAGATCAGGGCTTCCTGCGAGAAGATGTTCCGGTAAAAGCCATGAGCTTTTTTATGATATCAGCTACTGTGCACATAGGCGACTATATGCAGTTGTACCATGGAACTGATTTTGACAAAAATGTGAGTGAGGGTAATCCTGTTTTTGCCCACGAGAGCAAAGTACTCATGCAAACGGCCGATGATTTTATAAAAATGCTCAGAAACGGATTTGATGTATAAACCCAAGAACACTCTTGTATAAAAGCAAACTCAGGCACTATGATACATGTAAAAGACTTATCATTTACCTACCCTAAAGGCAACTCCCCCACCTTAAACCACCTCACTTTTGACATTGAACAGGGTGAGATTTTTGGTTTTCTTGGCCCTTCAGGAGCAGGAAAAAGCACCGCACAAAAAATACTCTACAAACTCCTTGAAGGCTATACCGGCGATATTTCTATTGCCGGCAAAAGATTAGAAGACTGGGGCAAAGAGTATTATGAACGCATTGGCGTAGGCTTTGAACTCCCCAACCATTACCTAAAACTCAGTGCCAGAGAAAACCTGGAGCTGTTTGCATCCTTTTACCCCAAAGAAAATTTGCTCAACATCCCTGAGCTGTTTGAGCGTGTGGGTTTAGAGGAAAGTATGAACAAGCAAGTGGGCGACTTTTCAAAAGGCATGAAAATGCGGCTCAACTTTATTCGCTCTATCATGCACAATCCTGACATCTTGTTTTTTGACGAACCCACATCAGGGATGGACCCGGTAAATGCCCATATTATCAAGGAGATTATTTCAGAACAAAAGCAACAGGGTAAAACCATATTCATTACTACACATAGCATGAGTACGGCCGATCAACTGTGTGACAGAGTGGCCTTTATAGTGGAAGGAACATTGCAGGTTACAGATGCTCCAGAAGCCTTGAAACATGCTCATGGTGAAAACAAGGTAGTGGTACAACTTGCCAATAAAGAAGAACGCTCCTATTCTTTAGATCAACTAGGCCACAACCAGGAGTTTCTGGAATTCATAAAAACAGGAGAAGTAGAGCGTATAAACTCACTAGATGCTTCGCTCGAAGAAGTATTTATCCAGGTAACCGGTAAAGCTCTCAAGGCATGATGAAACAGTTTTTCACCCAAATGCGCTGGCAGTTTCTCATTCTGCACAAAAACAACCTCATCAATATTAGCATAGGCATTACCGTTATTTATGGTCTTCTTTTTTACGCCATCAAAGACCTGGGCGATTTGAGCAAACTGCTCACCTTACTCATTTATAACGATCCTGCTTTAATTGGATTACTCTTCATTGGCCTGGCATTTATTGTTGAAAAGAACCAGGGAGTAACCTCAGCCTTACAGGTGCTCCCCTACAACCCGCACATACAGCTGTTGGCTCGTATGCTTTGTCTATCTCTTATAGGCTGGGTTTGCGCCTTGGGAATGACCCTACCTGTAATGCATTTTGACTTTAATGTAGGATGGTTTAGCCTGGGGGTGTTAAGTGTTTGCCTCATATTTAGCACAATGGGCATCTGGGTACTGAGCTACTCATCAGAGTTTCTTGTATTCCTTCTTAAAAGCATTCCCATCCTGTTGCTCAGTAGTGCTCCCTTTCTCAACTATTTTGAAGTAACCAATGTGTGGTGGCTTTCGCTTTCACCTATCAACGGAAGTCTCAATCTTATATCGCACGCATTTCAGCCACATTTAAGTACTGAAGCCATCGCCCTCAACATTGCCGTGTGCATAGGCTGGTTCAGCCTACTTTATTACTTCTCTTCAAAAACCTTTATAAAGCGTTTTCTACATGCAGCAGCTCATTAATATCACCATATCCGATTTCAAACTCATTTTTAGAGATCCATCGCTGCGGGTTTTCCTTTTTTTACCCATACTTATTTTAGGCGTTGTGTATGTATTCCTCCCCTATTTAGCCCATAGGTTTGAAGAGGTAATGCCTTATGTACCTTATGTACTCATGGCCTCTACAGTACAGGCGGGCACTATGTTTGGTTTTGTGTACTGCATGGTTTTTATTGATGAAAAAGATACACAGGTAGCACGCATATACGGCGTACTGCCCATGTCAAGAGCCAACTTCACCGCCTTGAGGCTATTGATTCCCATGGTAGTGGCCACACTCTTTACTCTGGTGCTTCTGCTCATTCAGCCCTTTTATTCAATTTCAATGCTGGCCTCGTTTCTGGTGGCATTAAGCACATCCATTCTGGTGCCCATCATGGCTTTGAGCATTTCAGTATTGGCCAGGAATAAAATGGAGGGAATGACCTGGTATAAGATTATCAATCTGGTGGTTACTGTACCCTTGGTTGCTTTTTTCGTTCCCGACTTTCAAATGTATTTTGGTGTATTGCCCACTTACTGGGCCTTTGTAAGTCTTGGCGATATCATTGAAAACGGTATCTCCATTAGCCTGCTTGTAGCTTTTGTTTACCTTATCGGTCTTAGTTTATTCCTTCTCAAAAAACACCTCCAAACCCATTTTAGCCAGTAGCCTATCGGCCAGTTTTTGATGGAACATCACAATATTTTCAGCTAAGGAAAGTTTATTCGCCGTATCAAAACACTTGAGCAATGAAGGCAACAGTAATTATTGGATCTATTTTTCTTGGGCTCATAGGTATCTTCCTCCTGGTATTTGGAGTGCCTATTATGAACGTTCAGATGGACGGCTGTGATGTGGTAACCGCTGAAATCAATGGCATTAACGGAAACACTGCTACAAAAGACATCTCAGTTTCTTTAAAAGGAGACCACAACTATTACTACATCAACAGAGGTTTGGAAGCTGGCTTACAGGTTGCCGAACTCAAAGACAAAACCCTTCATCAAACAGCTTCTATCCACTATGCAAGGCACTGGAGCCTGCTCAACTATGAGCGTAAATACCGTCACATTTCACGTGTTACGGTAGGCGATGAAATCATTTATAACGAGATACAGGATAATTGAGAGTACTTTTTTTGATTCTGGCATGTGGTACACTACTGGCTTCATGTCAAAGCAAGGAGCAACAAATTCTGGGAAAATGGAATATGCACCTGGTAAGCAATGATGGCACTGACGTAACTGAAGAACACAACCCTGAAAACAACCGATGGATTGACTTCAAGGACAATGGAGCCTATATAAGTGATGGCGATCCATACGGTAAAAACAGCGGCAAATGGTCTTTCAACGAAGAAGGATTTCTTTTTTTGGATAGTGACGCCGATGAAGGTGACGACAGTTACTGGGAAGTGGATATCTCCAAAAACAAAATGGTATGGAAAGGAGCTGTTTTTGAATTCACCAAAACCTTCTCTTTAGAATACCGTCGTGCTGAAGACCCAACATAAACGAAAAAGCCCTGCTTCTACATGGTAGAGCAGGACTTCCGTCACGCGAATATGACTGTTGGTTATGATGTTTGAGGTTATTAAAAGCCTACAATGGTGATCCCTACTTCGAAAGGATACACTTCTGGACCTTTGCCTGTTTCAAATAAGGAGGTAAGGCCGTAGTTGGCAAAGAGTGTAAAGTTCTTGTAACCTATTCTGCCTACGGCATTGAGTTTCCAGGGTCTTACATTGAAGTGACCTTTAGCATCCACTTCATAATCTTCTCCTTCAAACTCGTATTCCTGAATGGTTTTTGAACGCAGTTTAAAACCACCTTCAACACCACCCGCTACGTGAAAACTCTTTTTTGATTTCAAACTTGTATTGAACTCCAATAGCAGAGGAATCTTCACATAGGTGGCGCGTAGTTTGTTCTTTCTATAGGTTCGCCCTGGCATTTCTGTAACCCAGGTTGAATCATTATTGGCAGACAAAACGGTGTTTCCTTTAAAGGAATAGTTGTTCCAGTTAAAACCCAAACCTGTAACAAGGCCTGCATAGCCACTGAAAAAACTGATTTTGGTTTCAAATAAATTCAGATTGTAACTGAAAGACGAAGAGTAGTCGAGGTCGTATAGATTGTCTTCCATCTCCAGGCCTCCGTCTTTATTTAACAAACCGCTTATCCCCATCTCAAAACCGCCCCAGTGAGCTATATTTCTGTTCCCATTCTTTTCTTCTATTTCAATGTCGTACGTAATGTCTTCTCTTAGCAATGAGTCAAAAAACTCATCAAGTTCCACAGTTCTTGTCACTGATGAATCAGAAGGTTCAACTATGATCACAGTCTTATCTCTTACTTGTATTTTGGTGCTGTCCTGAGCGTGGGCAATTGATGAGAAACATAGGCCTAGTACGCTTAAAATTAAAAATGATCGTTTCATGATTTTCTTTTTTGGTTGTTTAGATAATGTTTCCTCGGCCGATAGAAACATTAATTTGTTGGTATATAAGTGTGACGGAAAGGGCTTGAAAAATGTTACACTTTTTCTGAAATTATTTTCACCCCTACAACTTTAACACTACCAAAACCAAGCTTAGGAACCCCAAAAGACACATTTTTCGTTCAAACACATCTTCAACGAATGACTACACTTATTTCAACCCGAAGCATCCACACTTCCACCATTCTATTATAAAAACACATTATTAATAGAACCAACGAAGCACAAGCCAATAGGGCATGGCAATTGGCTACCTACACAATAACGCTATTGAAAATTCGCTCCAAATAAAAAGCCCCGCTCTACATGGTAGAGCAGGACTTCCGTCACGCGAATATGACTGTTGGTTATGATGTTTGAGGCTGTTAAAAGCCCACAATAGTTATTCCCACTTCAAAGGGATACATTTCTGGGCCTTTGTCTTTTTCAAATAGAGTGGTGAGACCGTAATTGGCAAAAAGCGTAAAGTTCTTATAACCTATTCTTCCTACGGCATTGAGTTTCCAAGGTTTTACATTGTAGTGGCCCTTTACATCCACTTCATATTCTTCTCCTTCAAACTCGTATTCCTGAATGGTTTTTGAACGCAGTTTAAAACCACCTTCAACACCACCGGCAATATGTATCGTCTTTTTTGACTCCAGACTTGTATTGAACTCCAATAGCAGTGGAATCTTCACATATGTAGTTCTTAATTTGTTTTTGCCATAGGTTCTTCCTGGCATATCAGTCGCCCAGGTTGAATCATTATTGGCCGATAAAGTGGTATTTCCTTTAAAGGAATAATTGTTCCAGTTAAAACCCAAGCCTGTAACGATCCCTGCATAGCCTCCAAAGAAGCTGATTTTAGTTTCAAACAAGTTCAAATTGTAACATAAAGAGGACGAATAGTCCAAATCATAAAGATTGTCTTCGAGCTCAAGCCCTCCGTCTTTGTTTAATAAACCACTTACTCCCATTTCGAAACCGCCCCAATGGGCAATATCCCTATCTCCTTTCTTCTCTTCAACTTTAATTTCATTTTCAAAATCCTGGCTCATTACTGAGTCAACAAAATCACCCAGCTCCATACTGCGCGTTACTGCTGAATCTGAAGGTTCAACTATGATCAGCGTCTTATCTCCTATTTTTATTTTGGTGCTGTCTTGAGCATTGGCCACTGACGACCAGCAAAAACTCAAAACGCTTAAAATTAAAATTGATCCTCTCATGATTTTCTTTCTTTAATGCCTTCGGAGAATATTCCTTGGGCCAATAAAAACAATTGATCTCTTATATATAAGTGTGACGGGAGACTCGCGAAAAGGTTACAGTCTATTAAAATTATTTTCTTGATGTGCTTCTGGAAAAGCCGAATTTCCCTATTTGGAAACCGTACGATATCCTCTTCTCTTTCGATTTGTCTTTAAACTTAAGGTCCTTATTCGTAATCTTATCCAGTCCTTTTCCCACTGCATTGGCTAAATCATTCTCACGCAGGGTACCGTCAGCTACATCTTCCTGATCGAGAATTCCTGTTTTAATTTTCATTCCCACATACTGCCACACACTTAAGGCATCATCTTTAGGTACTCTATGATGATCAATAGCGGCAATGTTTTCTTCCAGAGGTGCTGCAACACCTATAGTGTCAGTCAGAGAGTCCATTTGACTCATCACAATATCAGATGCTATGGTATCAGGAACAATCGGCTCATGTGCAGGCTGCAATTCTCCTTGATCTCTGCCAATGGGTAGCATAGGTGTTGGCACTCGGTATACATCCTTTTCTTGCTTTTGTACACCCGCCACTTCCAATGGTGCCTGCTCAGTAACTTTTTCCAGCTTATTTTGAACAGGTTGCGTGTTAAACTCTGATCCTGATTCCAACTCAGCATCTACAAGGCCTTCAACCGTATTCAGTCTATCGGTGCTTTCCTTATCAATGTCATGTTGGTTAGGCTTCAGTATTTCTTGTACGGGCTCTACGTTTACCATATGTCCATCAGTTCCATTCTTTGATTTTGGCCAAAAGAATAGAATAAGCAAAGCCACTGCCTCAGCTGCAGCCAAGCGCACAAACATTGGAATTACCAGTGCTCTCTTCTTTTTAAGGCTGCCTTTATTCGCAAATACAGTTTCTGTGCTCGCTTCCAATTTGAGCTTCGCATATACAGCCCTTTCATTTTCAAGAGCAGGATTTGCCTTAATAAATCCCTGCAAGGCCAACAGGTCTTCAGGAGCAATAACCCCTTCCATCTCAGCTATCAGGAAATCTTCGTAATTCGTTTCATTGATACCTGCAAATTCATTTCGCTTTAGGTCGTCTTTTAAAGTAAAAGCAACATCATTAGCTACTAACTCTAAGTCATCTAGCCCGTCTTCAAGATCAATACCCAACTCGGGGTGTTCCTCCACAAACAACAACAGTTCGTCAACCTGCTGCGCATCAAGTGCCCCTTCGAAATAATCGAGGAGCCAGGCTTCGTAATTGTTCTCGTTTATATTCATCTAAATAACTGCTTCAATACTCACCAGGTAGGCCTTCATGGCTTTTCTGGCTCTAAAAATATAGACCTTCACTTGCGACTCTGAAAGACCGGTAACTTCTCCAATCTCCTCATAAGAATACCCTTCGTAGTCGCGCAGCATAATCACATTCCGCTGTATGTCGGGAAGTCGGTTGGCTGCCTCGTGAAGAATTTCCTGCAATCCTGAATACTGTTCCGTGCTAGAGTGTTCATTCTCATTCACTTCACTAAAATCAGTTTGCTTACTGTCTTTTCGTATCATGTCTATCATCGTACGGTATCCCGTTGTAAACATGTACGACTTGGCTTTGTCAAAAGGTATCTCATCTACCTTTTGCCACATTTTTTCAAAAGTGTCTTGCACCACGTCACGCGCTTTATCAGTATCTCGTACACTTTTCAGGATAAATCTATACAGATTATCCGAGTACAAGTCAACTGTTTTGTTAAACTCTACCGTGTTCATTTCGCGTGATTATTGGTACGACGGGCCGGTTACAGAAAAAGTTACAGGGAAAGTAAAAAAAAATTTCACAGCCCTTTTTATGCCGGGAGTGGCATCATATAGATTGCACAGATATGTATACCAGGGGTTCATCTTATAGATATTCACAAATACCACAAAAGAGTGAGAGGTGTATTCCCAATTAGGCCGAAATTGCGCCAGATTTAAAAGCATTTTTGGTATGAAGAGAAGTGCACTCACTGGTAATGACGGAAGTAGATTCACTGAAACATTCTGGGAAAACGTAACCCTCATTACTGCTATTCTGCTTGGCGTAGGTGGTTTGATTGCTGCCTTTTGGCAATAAGCGATATGCTTGGTTTAGTTTAGGCTTCTTAGGAGCTACTTTTACAGGCTGATGAGCAATTTCAAAATATTCTTCATTGGCCTTTTAATAAGTACCGGAATTGGGTTTCTGGTAGGTTATCTGTTTGACTATTGGCTCATTGGCTTAATAGCAGGCCTGGGTATTGTTATAGGCATTTTACTAGGCCTAAAACCTATGGCTAAAACTAAATGACTGGTACTATAGACCATGAAAAAAGACATTTTACTCCTACATGGCGCATTGGGAGATCACAAGCAATTAAATTCATTGTACTCCACACTTGCCCCTCACTATACAGTTCATTCTTTTGATTTTGACGCGCATGGTGCATCGGAAAATGTATCTGGTTTTGGCATAGCTCAATTCGCTGACAACATTGAAGGCTACCTGCAAAGAGAACAGGTGCATCGCCCACTTGTGTTTGGCTACAGCATGGGCGGCTATGCCGCACTTCAATTGGCTTTAAGGAAACCGGATGTTTTTGAGGCCTTGATCACTCTGGGAACCATGTTTGACTGGAATCCTGAAAGTGCTCAAAAAGAAGTGAAAATGCTAAATCCCGAAAAAATACTGGCGAAAGTGCCTCAGTTTGCAAAGGCCCTTGAACGGAGACATACAGGTGTTGGATGGCAAGAAAACATGAGGCTTACGGCCAACATGATGTTGGAACTTGGAAACGGTGATGCATTTAGTATGAAAGACCTCTCCAATATTCAATTTCCAGTTTTTGTTTGCCTGGGTGAGAATGACCATATGGTGAGCAGGAAAGAATCAGAAGTTGCTGCCGAAGCACTTCCCAATGGAAAGTTTCATTCAGTTAAGGCCTGGCCACATCCAATTGAGAAAATTGATCCTAAAGCCTTGTCCCAATTGATAACTGAGCTATTTGAATAGATATTGGTCCTATGTCAAATGAGCGGAAGGCATAGTTTTGCTGTAGACTGAAATTCTATATGAAACAGCCTTCAACTTTGATAATGGGATGTATGGGCTTTGGGTCCTGGAATAAAAGTCCCATTGATAATAAAGATAGAAGAAAGGCTTTCCTGGCAATAGATGCAGCCCTTGAACATGGCATCAACACTTTTGACCATGCTGATATCTACACTTATGGCAAGGCTGAGAAAATTTTTGGTGAATACTTAAAAGCCCATCCTCTTATTAGAGAGCAAATATTTCTGCAAAGCAAGGCTGGAATTGTATTGAACTCAAGCAACACCAAGTCCAATACCTATAACAACTCATTGGACTACCTACTGAAACAGGTTGAAAGTAGTTTACGCAACCTTGGTACAGACTATCTCGATTGCTTTTTGGTACATCGCTATGATCCGTTGGTAAGCCCTGAAGAGTTGTCAGAGAGCCTTTGCATTATTAAGGAAAAGGGACTGGTAAAAAATATTGGTCTCAGCAATATGCCTCCGTCTATTTGTCAACGCATTGAAAAAAACTGCAATTTCACTTTAACATCGTGGCAAGTACAACTAAGCTTAGGTCAGTCGCAATTGTTACAGGCAAATACCTTTTACAACCTTCGTGAGGATAGTATGAATCTCCCTTCATTGCACGAATATTTTAGCTCAAAGCATACTGAAGTGCAAGCCTGGGGTGCATTAGACAAAGGAGCCTTTTTAAACCATGAGGCAATTTCTGCCAAAAACAAAACGGCCCTGCTTTTAAAAGAACTTGCAGAGGAAATGAATACTAAGGCCGAAGCCATACAGTTGGCATGGCTATTACACCTTCCCTTTAAGATAAGACCTATCATAGGCAGTACCCGACCGGATAGAATTGCCGCTTGTAGTGCATCGCTTCAGGTAAACTTAAGCAGGAATGAATGGTATAACCTTTGGATCAATGCTTTGGGCAAAAGCCTACCCTAGTCAATGTGATTGCGTTATGACAGAAAATCCACCCAATAAATCGCAGCGCAGTTTTTTGCCGTTCCTACATGAACACGGCATGTTGTTTTTACTTGCGGGTGTTTCCTCTATTTTGCTTTTACCGAATCTGCTTACCAGGGGGCTTTTTGTTGATGGATTGGTTTACAGCTCTATTAGTAGAAACCTGAGTAAGGGGGTAGGAGATTTCTGGAAGCCCTACTACGCAGAAGTAAAGGGTGATGTTTTTGTTGAGCACCCACCCCTTTTCTTTTGGCTGGAAGGCTTTTGGTTCCAGCTCATTGGCGATCATTATTTTACTGAGCGATTGTTTTCTCTCGTTTGCTATTTAGTTACAGTAGTAGTACTATATAGGCTTTGTAAGCAGCTCTTCAACTCTAAAGACCAAGCTCACTTCGCCATACTGTTAGTTACTATAACCCCCATAGTGTACTGGGCCTTTGGCAACAACATGATGGAAATGCTCCTGGTATTACCCGTTGTAGTATCCGTTCATATCCTATACCGCCGTTTCGAAGGACTTACCTACTGGTGGCAGCTTCCTTTTATCGGCTTACTGTTCATTTTCTTTCTACTAATTAAAGGACCAGTAGCCTTGGGTATTGCAGTTCTACCCTTTGTTTTCATCTTCAACAGCCCTTTCAAAAAAGTGCTTCGGGAAGGCTTGGTACTTATAGGTATTTCAGCCTTGTTTTTATTGATACTACTTCAGTTTGAAGGCCCGGCCGAAAACCTGAAAGCTTATATGGATGCACAGGTGATGGGGGTACTTTCCGGAGACCGTTCCAGTGAATTTGCTTCAAGCCGATTTAAGTTAATGCGCGACCTCGCTCAACAACTCATTCTCCCTTTGGGCATTCCTATTGGGCTGTACTTGCTAAGTCGAAAGAAACCGGAATTCACAAAAAGCCATAGCCCACTTTTATTGACTGCACTACTATTTAGCCTGCCCTTTCTTATTTCCAGAAAACAACATGCCTACTACCTGGTGCCCGCCCTCACTTTTTTTGCCTTATATGGTATAGCCTGTTTCAAGCCTGCCTTTGATTCCTTGCTCCAGCGATCAAATCCATTGGCCAAGAGCATTGTTGGTGGCCTGGGAGTGTTGGCCCTTGTATCAGCCCTTACGCTAATGACTATGCAAAGTGGCAATCAATCACGCGATAAAGCAACACAGAGCGACCTGGCACTTATATCAGAATACAGTGCCAAAAAAAGACTGGCTCTTGAAGACGATCTCCATCAAAACTGGTCGTTATACGGTTATGCAATGAGGTTTCACGATCTCGATCTATCAAGTAAGGACGGGCTTTTCTATTGTGTAGCTTCTAAAAACGAAGTCCCGGGCTATGAAAAAGTGAACCTCCCAACACAGAAATTTCATTTGTTTCAAAAGGTCGGACGCTGAACCTTTCCCTAACTCCATGAGTCCACTAGCTATTTTCATAGCTCCATATACTCTGGCAAGCCGTACCTTGGCTCGTGAAACGGTATAAGGATTGAACAGGCGAAAGTTTGTAAAGGAAACGGGTAAATTGAGTCTATTGGGCTTGTTTTTGCCCGGTGTTTTAGCGTCATGTCAAAAGATTGATGACTGGACCGAATTTGATGGAAAAGTGCTCATTATTGGTGCCGGGGCTGCCGGTCTCTACGCTGGCTACCTGTTAAGTGAAAAGGGGATTGACTTTCAAATTTTAGAAGCAAGTAATCATATCGGCGGGCGAATTGAACAGCTTAAAGACTTCGCCGATTTTGCCATTGACCTGGGCGCCAATGGCCTGTACGGTAATTACTCCCTGGCATCTGATTTAGCACACACGGCTGGCGCAAAGCTTGTACAGGAAAGCAGGAAACGGTCCTATTGGCAAAAGGACCACTTTATTCCAGAGCTCCCTTTCGAGTTTATTTTCCATTTTGATACTATGGCAGAAGAAGCCATAGATGACGATCTCACTTATAGCGCCTACTTTGATGAATATGGTAGCGAGGAAGAAAACGAGTTCTTTCATCACTATGCTGCCGCCCAAGCTGGCACATCACCCGGAAGGGTCTCAGCAAAGTGGGAACCTTTAATCAAGTCGAAAAAATCTTCAGGTAACGGAAAACATATTTTCAAAAAGAGCTGCTATGATTTCCTGGATAAACTCCTGGTGTCCAAAGTCTCCAGTCAGGTGAGCTTAAATACCATTGCCACCCACATTAATTATCAGGAAAACACGATCAAGGTTACCGATGCATCAGGCACTATTCATGAAGCCCAAAAGGTTCTTTTAACGGTTCCCATATCTGTCCTCAGGGAAGGTGCAATAGAGTTTACACCTTCTCTTCCTTCGCAAAAACTAAGTGCCTTCAACAAGATTGGCATGGACGCATGTATTCATGTGCTCTTAAAGTTTTCTGCCCCCTTTTACCCTGAGCAGATTATTGGAGGTACCACCTGTGCTCAATACTTTGATACTACATATGGCAAAGAAGCAAGTAATCATGTGCTAAGTGCCGTATGCATGGGCGTGCAGGCTGAAAAACTCAGTGGCTTAAGTGAAACGGAAATTGTCGACGCCATTATTGCTGAACTTGACGAAATGTTTGAGGGTGTTGCTTCAAGCCGCTTTCAAGGGGCGCACGTTAAAAACTGGTGGAACATGCCTCACATTCAAGGTGCTTTCTCTTTTTGTAAGCCTGGCCACGGAGAAGATGCTCGCCTCGATCTGGCCGAATCGGTAGCAAACAAGCTTTATTTTGCCGGAGAAGCCAGTCATTGCAACGGACACCATGGTACGGTACAGGGAGCCTTTGAAACAGCCTATCGGGAAGTATTAAAACTGGTATCAGATGGCTAAACTTCTAATCAAATCCATGCTCTTGCTGCTGTGCATGATGGCACTTCCGGCTCAGGCACAACATTACGGAGGAAGTCTGGCTTACGGCAGGGTGTCTATCCCTCAGTGGAATAGGGCGATTGAAGTGTACAACTTCTCTCGACCATATTTATTGGAGCCTTTGGAAACATATAGCAGTAACATACACCTTCAAGGATATTGGCTTCAAAGACCCTATGAAAAGGTATCTCTGGGCCCAATGATAAACTACACCAGAAACTGTCTCAATGGCAAAGCCCCTAATCTGCGGGTAGATGTTCATGTACAAAGGCTAGAGTTAGATGCTCTGGTTCGCCTTCGGAAAGTGGCCTTTAAGAAGGAATTGAATTCTTTTTTCATGGACTTAAGCCCAGGCATCCACCTTGCCTACCTTACACGTAGACACAATGGCAAAGCCATTTTCACCGTATCTGATGAAGCCATTCTTAAAAGAGTAAGGAGTTTAGGCATAGGTATTGGGCTTGGGTTCAAAATTGGCTATAGTCTCTATTTCAGCAGACAATTATTGGTTTCTCCATTTGCCCTCATCAAGTATACTCCTCTCATGTATGCCAAAAACAGCATCAATGTACTTAATCAACTGACCATGGATGGATTAAGAGATCATAGCATGGTATACGACTTCCGTGTAGGAATTGAAGTTTCATTCTGCTGGGCCGTAGAAGATTAATTCACTCTTAGGGTTGTAGGAAGTAGTGGCTATACAATTAAATCGTAATATTGCGATGTAACAATTATGGGAGTCACCAAAAAAGAACTTTTCACATCCCAACAAAATGAACTCGCTTCTTTGGCGCGAGTACTGGGTCATCCGGCAAGAGTAGCCATACTTGAGTATTTAGTTCAGGCAAACCAATGTATCAATAGCAATCTGGTAGATGAACTTGGCTTGGCGCAAGCCACTGTTTCACAACACCTGAGAGAGCTCAAAGAAGCAGGACTTATACAAGGTACCATAGAAGGTACCAGTGTGTCCTATTGCATTTCTCCGCAAAAATGGAATGCTGTAAAAGACCTCTTTGGTTCTTTCTTTAAGAGTTATACTGAGGCTCAAAATTGTTGCTAAAAAAATTTCAAACCATCAATCGCAATATTGCAATGAATGAAACAACATCCGCTCAAGCTACCAAGGAAATGGTACGTAGCAAATACGCGGAAATAGCCGTCAACAGTAAAGCACACAACCAATCATCCTGCTGCGGAGCAGGTGGTTGTTCAGAGGAAGTCTACAATATTATGACAGATGACTATAGCCAGTTAAAAGGCTATGAGGAAGGTGCCGACCTGGGGTTGGGATGTGGGTTGCCCACTGAATACGCCGGAATAAAAAGGGGAGATACAGTAGTAGACCTTGGATCCGGAGCGGGCAATGACTGCTTTGTTGCAAGGCATGAAACCGGTGACAGCGGAAAAGTAATAGGCATTGACTTCACTCCTGAAATGATTGAAAAGGCACGTGGAAATGCTGAAAAGCTAGGCTACAATAATGTGGAATTTAGACATGGAGATATTGAAAACATACCAATTTCGGCGGCTCAGGTTGACGTGATTGTAAGCAATTGTGTACTCAACCTGGTACCCAATAAGGATAAGGCCTTCTCTGAAATGCACCGAATTTTAAAAGTTGGTGGTCATTTTAGTGTCTCTGATATTGTTTTAGAAGGACATCTACCTTCAAACCTCAGAAATGTTGCAGAAATGTATGCCGGTTGCGTTTCCGGGGCTATTGAAAAGGAACATTACATCGCTAAAATCAAGAAAGCCGGTTTTCAAAATGTAAGCATCCAAAAGTCCAAACCCATTTTCATTCCAGACGATATTTTATCAGGCTACTTAAGCCCTGAAGAAATAAACTCTTTTAGAACCGATGGTGCCAAAATCATGAGCATCACAGTTCGTGGCGAGAAAATTTCTGAAACTTGTTGCGAACCTGGCTGCTGCTAAAACCACCAATATGTTAGATGCACTAAAAGCCTTCTGTGTAGAATCGGTGACCAGGTTTAATACCATTCCCAGGGAACGTCAGGAACAATTGTATGCGCTGGCTACACTTCTTCAAAGTTTGGAATCCAGGAAGCTTATTTTTATTTGCACACACAACAGCCGCAGAAGTCATTTTGGGCAGATATGGAGTCAAATTGCGGCTCATTACTATGGAGTCGTGAATGTGCAAACCTACTCTGGTGGAACTGAAGCGACTGCTTTCCATCCCAATGCCATCGCTGCTCTGGCAAGAGCTGGTTGCCGGATACAAGACACCTCTTCAGGCCCCAATCCAAGGTATGAAGTATTGTTTGATGAGAAAACGCCTGGCATGCAATGTTTCAGTAAGGTCTATAATCACCCATCAAACCCATCAACTGACTTCGTTGCCATTATGACTTGCAATGCGGCGGATGAGGCTTGTCCTATTGTACAAGGTGCTTCTCACCGTTATGCTCTCACTTATCTTGATCCTAAACTTTCCGATGGCACCGAAACCGAAACGAACGTTTATGACGAACGTTGTCAACAAATTGCCACGGAAATGCTGTTCCTTTTCAGCCTGATACAACAAAAGACTACAAGTGGTGTATAGCATTCAACAGAAGGTACTTTCGGAATTCCTTGGAACTTTCGCTTTGGTTTTTTGTGGTACCGGAGCTATTGTAATCAATAGTGTGAGCAATGGTGCGGTGAGTCACGTGGGGGTCGCCATTACCTTCGGATTGGTAGTTACAGCTATGATATATGCCTTTGGTAAAGTTTCAGGCGCACACATCAATCCTGCTGTAACTCTGGCCTTTTGGTTGAATAAATCTTTTGACCAATCATTGGTGTTGCCCTACGTACTCAGCCAACTTTCCGGTGCTGTTGCTGCATCTGTAGTACTCCGTTTGTTATTCCCTGAGGCTATTACTCTGGGCGAAACGCTGCCTTCAGGAAGTAACCTTCAGTCATTCATTCTTGAGATGATCCTTTCGTTCATCCTTATGCTGGTGATTTTTCAAACGGCAGCTGGAAGCAAGGAAACCGCTCTTGCGGGACTTATAATTGGCTTTGTGGTACTCTTTGAGGCCATGTTTGCAGGCCCTATTTGTGGAGCCTCTATGAATCCAGCACGCTCTTTGGGGCCAGCCATTGTTTCCGGAAACATCCAGTCACTATGGGTCTATCTCATTGCTACTACAATGGGCATGAGTTTGGCAGTTCCCATTTACCGTATTCTTAGGGCGCCAGCCAATTCAAACTAAGGGCGTGGTCTCAGGATTCTATACCTATATGCTCTCAATTTTCGAGTCCCCGATCGTCCATACATCAAGTGCTTTAGCCCTATTCTAAAAGTTCCCTTAACATGGGGATGCAACTCTTTATCTCCTTCAATGGCAAAGGCCGTGTAAGCGGTTAGTCGATTCAAAAACGTGGGTGTTGACAATTGTATTTCATACATCGGGCTCTCTCCTTCAGCACCATACAGCCAGCCCAACTTGGCTCCAACTCTTAGTATTGGAAGTTTTACTCTTCCGTTGTGTACTCGCCTAAATAGAATAGTCTTATGCACGGCGACTCCCAATTCATTTTGCCCTTTCCCAAAACCTTTCTGATAGCCAAACTCTAAAAGTAATTTCTTCCTGAACCAATGAGTGCCTACTCCAATGCCAAGACTGCCATTATTCACGGCGCTCACATTTTCATAGTCAAGAAACAAATAATTGGTAACAATCTTCAATGGTGGCGGTTGTAGATAATAACCACATAACCCTCTGAAGAGCGAATTCTTAGGGACATAGGTCACGTAGGTCCAGTCCATTTTTCTGAGCCCGCATTCAGTATAGGTCTGTGCCTCACGCACATAAATTGTAGATACGGTATCGCCTGTCTGTGCGAAAACCTGAGAAAGCATACATAGACCGATAGAAATTAGCACAAGAGATTTCATACATACAGAAACGGCCTTTTTACAAGGTTATGTTTTCAAGAATGCCAAACGTCTAATTCACTGAACAATCTTACATTTTACACATGTAAGATTAGCACTTCAAAAGTCTAGATTTAACCTTACCAAATCGCGCCTAACAAACCATAAGAAGACACTAAATAGAATTACACTCAAACATCAAACAGTTTGAACAAGTAAGACAGCAGCACCCTATGAATGTTGAGTGAGATTTCACTTCTTAAGTTAGATTCATAATCGACACATCCTGAAAACTCTGTTAAATACTTCCCTCAGGCTAGCAGTAGAATTTGAAAGTGTTCTGCTGTGAACTGCTCATTTCATAAGAATGGTCTGTACTTACAGGCCATTCTTCCTGTGAGCTATTTAAACAGGCGTAGCAAGGTTCCAAAAAACCATTTTTCTTCTGCCTTCACAAGCTTCTCTACCGCCTTATCCGCATTCTGAGTAAAATCTGATAGGCTACCCACCATTTTCTTGAACTCGGCTACGTCTTCGTCTTTCGTATCGCCTTTTACACTTTGAAACTCATCCAGCAACGCTACAACGGGTTCTAATTCACGCTTTCTTCTCTCCTTTAGAATACGCATGGCCACTTTATACATGTCCTTTTCGGCAACAAAAAAGTCCCTTCTTTCTCCAGGAATAATCTCTCTGTATACCAGGTTCCAATCAATAAGGGCTCTGAGGTTCATGTTCGCATTCCCTCTCGATATACTAAGCTCCCCCATTACATCTTCTGCTGAAAGTGGCTTGTGGCTTATTAACAGCAATGCATGTATTTGTGACATTGTTCGATTTACCCCCCATTTATTCCCCAGCGTTCCCCATGCCTGTACAAACTTGTCCTTCGCCGTTTTAAACTCCATCAATCTGTATTAATACTTTCAAAACTAATTGAAAGTTAAACAACTCCCGTAAGTATTAGTTTCACATTAATACTCTCCGCCGAGCACTCTCGAATTAAGTGACTCGTCGCCAGCAAATTGGGGCAGACTTTTGGGTTTCCTGGTAAGGCCTGATGTATCAGTGAGAGCCTCCATAAATAGTATTAAGTCTTGTTTCTCACGTTTGGTAAGGTTCAGTTTGTCTTCGGGCAAGGTTTGATTGGGTACGTCAAGACCAAGTCCCTTCCCCCCTCCTTCGTCATAGAACTCAACTACCTTTTCCAAGCTGGAAAAAGCTCCATTGTGCATATAAGGTCCAGTAAGCGCAACGTTTCGAACAGTAACAGTCTTAAAAGAGCGATAAAATATGGATGCATTCTGTCTCCAGGTTTCATAGCGTCCCGCGTCATCATCAAGAATTGGTTTCTTAAAGTCTTCATTGGCCAAAACACCCAGCACTTCAGACTCTGACTCCATAAAATTAGGAGGCACAGTACCGTTAAATACTGGAATAAAGTGACAGGTGGCACAACCGGCCTTTCCTGCAAATAGATTAAACCCGCTCTTTATCCTATGATCTATGGAGTTTGTTTCCCCTCTGGCATATTTGTCAAAATCCGAATCAAAAGCATTGAGAGAACGCACGTATTCCGCCAGAGCATAGGTAAGGGTATTCCTATTTATAGCCCCATCCTGAATATCAAATGCCCTTTTAAACAGGTCCTGATATTCCTTACTTCGAGATATTTTAGATACCACTTCCTTATAGTTGGTAGCAAACTCATTGTGAGAAGTCACCACCATTTCTGTCTGATCTTCAATATTCTCCACACCAAAGTCATAGAAATATCGATCACTGAAAGCCGAATTAATAAGTGTTGGCGCGTTTCTGTCAACTTCCCCAATACCATCAAATGCTAGGCTCTTTGTTTTCCCATCTGTAAAGGCTTTGGCTGCGTCGTGACAGCTGGCACAAGCCCGCTTATTGTTCTTGGAAAGTATAGGATCGTAGAAAAGTTGTTGTCCCAAGTTCAGGACTTCTGGTGTGGAAGTTCCATTGAATTTTGAATAATAGGATGGGTTAAGAAAGTCTTCGGCAAACAAAGACTGAGATTCATAATTGAAAGCAGAAGGAGTAGAATAGTACTTTGAAGGAATATAGGCTCTGAGCAACTTCTGGGCTTCAAGAGTTAATGCAAACAATGGGTCAACGTACTCTCGCAGAAAATAGAGCCGATCGAAATCATTAAAATCAGTTTGCTCACTCAGGTACATGACAGCACTTAAGAACTTACTACTAATGGTATGAGACAAATCCGCATTCAGATGCTCTAGTTCTCCTTGGTATATTGAATAAGTGCTTAACAGGCTCCTAAATACAACCCTCGCCTCCGGAATGGAATGCAACAACACGGGGGAATCAAAACCTGTAAGCCCCAGTGTATATACCCTCACTAGTTCATATCTAAGAGCTTCCCAAATTTGGTAATTATACATGGGTCTCTCCAGGTGTCTTTTTCGATATGCGCTTAGGAGCTTATGCATATCGTCTAACTCGGCCATCACTTCCCCTTTGTTTGCATGGGCATTTCCTGTAAACAAAAGCTCTTCAATAACCTGGAGGCCATGCGGCGCCATTTCCTCAATCTCCGGCACTCCCTCATTGAGCCAGTATAAATTGGCTCCATTTATTCTCTTTTTCACAAAGTCAGCATCATAGTATTCAAGCAGGTACTCCACCCTCTTAAAACTGAGTCGTAACTTCTGAAAAGCCATTTTCACCTTATCCGGACTCGAATTGACTTCATCAAGAGCCAGGTCAAGCTCGTCAACAGACTGAATCACCGCATTCAAATCCGAATTGAAGATGGTCCTTACTTCATCGGCTTTGTCAATATTAGGCGAAGTGGGAGGCGTGGCAAAGAGGTGAATCCCCAGTAAAGCCACGGCAATGGAAGCTAGTAGAACAAACTTTTTCATAAAAAAAGAGAAAACAGGAAAGAGGGCCTTAAGCCCCCTTTCCCAGTTTTATAATGTGTTAGCCAATACTATTCAACAATAAACTTGGCATTAGCGCCGCGGTCGTTCTGAATTACATAAGTGCCTGCTGGAAGATCAGCAATATCAACTTGTTTTGTGTTTTTCATCTGTTTCACTAACTGACCGTCAATATCGAAAATAGAAACATCAGATGCTTCATTGATATGAAGAAAACGAGTGGCGGGGTTAGGGAAAATAGAGAAGCCTTCTTCTTCAAATTCAGGTTCCTGGAAGGAAGTCCATACAAACTTATCTAAGCCGGTAATGGCTACAGTCATAGAGTGGTTGTATGGATATACCTTATAACCGATACCAAATGCGGTGTTCTCGTAAGACCTTCTCAATCTTGTTGCTTCAGTAGCACCAGTCATAGAACGGTAGGGGTGCTGTACGTTAAAGAACAAGGTTCCTCCATCAGAAGAGGCTCTGGCACCAGTTACCTCAGCCCCCATAGTACCTACGGCTATGCGTTTCAAATCATCAACGTTTGGATTAGCAAGACTCATGTCCAATAAGAACATCTCACAAACAACTCCCAGTGCATGATCAGGATTTCTTCCTTCAGAAATACCATTGAGGTCTTCCTGGATGACCATAAACTCCTTGCCTGATACGTTTAAGAATGTAAGTCCATCAGGGTTGGATAGGTGAAGCCCGTCGTTTTTAGTATTTCCATCTCCTGCTTCTAAAAATACCGTCATGCTATTGTCAGCAGGGTCAAATTGCATTACTCTTCCGTAAAAGTCATTGTAAGTGTCATCGGTATATCCTCTGTCAATATGGTGCTGAGAAGTTTGTCCAGGGAAGCGATCCAATCTTACACCAGCATCATCTCTACCAGTCTCAGCCCAGTACACCTTGCCATTTTTTGAAACTTCAATCCATTCACCCCTCATGAACATAGTAGCTCCCATTCTCGCTGCTATGGATTGCACATTAATAAGAGAGTCAATATGATCCATAGGTAGTTTGATCCATGATCCTGTATACTTACCAGCATCCTGCTTATAAGCATAAAGTTGGCCGTTAGTAAAGTCATTGGCTGCAGCACCTTCAAACTTGTAGAAACCTCCAGGAGATGAATCATCGGTAAGGTAAACTGTTTTCAGGTCGCTTGACACCGCACCGCCTTCGTGGCCAAAGCGTCCCATATTGTACTGTTTTCTTATTGCCTTGGCATTCACCGGGTCAACTTCAACCATCCAGTTAAAGTTTTGATACTTCTTAACCACTGCACCATTGGCCAGTGTAATATCAGAAGTAATAGTATAATCCGTAGTGTCACCAATACCCGGATCACAGGGGTCTCCGTAAATACCTGCATTTGAAGATTGCATCCATTCTTCTGCCGTCCAAATTCTTCCATTTGGAGCTTGCATACCACCGCAGTTCGCCAATGTGCCTCCAACAGCGCTGAAGTCTACATTTTTAAATTCACCTACGCGCTCCCAGGTTCCGTCAGTCTTTTGCTTCACTTCCCATACGGTCATTCCACCGCCATCGCCTAAAACATCACTTCCTACAATACGCTCATGGTTACAGATCAAATACGTTTTACCTCCCTTTTCAACGTATCCAAGAAAATCATGCCATTCTTTGGCAAGAGAGTACTCGTCGTTATGGTTTTTAACTATGTCAACTCCCCCTGTAAAAAGGATTTGAAAACCAGCCGGATTTCCAGGTACAATTACAGTTCTTGGGTTGTAATTGGTATCAATCGCCGCAAAATCAATTTGACTAAAGCCTCCCCTTGCAACGAGCACCAGCGCCATTAAAAAGTAAAATTTCCTCATTTGTTTCTTTGTTTCCGCAAAGGTCAAATTGGGGAATTACGACAGCTTTACTGCTCTATAAAGCAATTCTTAGCAGTAGTTTAAGAAGCTCAATTTAATGTTATGAATACCCACCATCTGCTGTCAAAGCTTAATAGACTCTTTACCCTGATAAGTCTACTCGCTTGCTATCAAGCTGTTGGCTATTAGCTTGAGCAGCACATCTTTTTTGAACGGCTTTTGAAGAAATGCGGTAAGCCCCATTTCCAAAAGTTCCTTTTCTTCTTTAACAGTAGAACCGGACAAACCAATAATTGGCATGGAAGCAAATTTCCCACCCATGGCGCGTATCCTCTGGGTAGCTTCAGGACCATCCATTTTTGGCATATGCATGTCCATTAAAATTACATCATAGTCTTTACCTGCTGCTATGAGCTCCAGGGCTTCTTCACCATTTGATGCCACATCAATGTCAATACCCACACCGGAAAAAGTTCTCACTACCAGTTTTTGGTTTACCCTGTTGTCTTCGGTCAGTAGCACATTGATCTCAGAAGGAATCTCCAAACTATCTTCTTCAACGAAGTTGGGTTTGGACTTAGGTATTTGACCTTTGGCAAGCTCAATGGAAAAAGCAAAAGTGGATCCTTTTCCTACCACACTGGTAACCTGAACTGAAGATCCATACAACTCAACTATTCTCTTGGTAATGGCCAGCCCAAGGCCTGTACCACCATACTTACGGGTAGTTTCTGCAGAAGCCTGTGTAAACCGCTCAAATATGTGGTCAAGCTTATCAGAAGGAATGCCTATCCCTTGATCAATCACTGCAAACTTTACCAGGGCTTTGTCTTTGTTGCGTTGCTCTTCAAGAGACACTTCCAGCGTAACTGAGGCATCTTTGGTAAACTTGATGGCATTGCTCAAAAGGTTATTGATAACCTGCCCAATACGAACCGGATCGGCAACCATCCATTCACATAGTCTGTTATCGTAGTTAAATATGAGCTCTACACCATTTTGTCTGGCTCTTGGTTTTAACGCTTTTACCAGTTTGCCCAAATTTGCTTTGATATCATAGCTGATATACTCCAACTCTATTCTACCACTTTGAATCTTATTGAAGTCAAGAATATCATTTACCAAGGCCAACAAATTCTCTCCCGAAAACTTGATGATCTCCAAGTTCTCTCTCTCCGCCGGTGACTTCGCATCAATAATCAATTCGTCCGCCAAGCCAAGAATTGCGGTAAGTGGTGTTCTGAGCTCGTGACTTACAGAAGATAGAAAGACATCCTTGGCGCTAGATGCTCTTTCAGCGGTGTCTTTCTGAGCAATGAGAGCCGCCTGTATCCTTACCAGCTTACGATTGGTTTCACCTAAACGGTCGGAAGTCTTCTTAATTTTATCACGACTATCCCTTATCTCCTTGGTGAGTACTATAAGTTTCTTATTTGCTATTCTGGCTCTTCTCAATGAAAAAGCGGCAAAACCTCCCAAGCCTAAAAACAGGAACAGCCCTACCAGGTATACTTTCGCTTCAAAGTCCTTCCGGGAAAGCTCACTCTGTTGGAGTTCTGCTTTTTCAAGCAGTAGTTCGTTCTCCTTCTTTTGCCTGTCAGCATCTTGTACTGCTTGTAATTGCGCAATTTCACGCGATTTGTTCTGTCCTATAAGGGTATCGCGCAGAGCACTGTATTTCTTAAAGTAAGTAAGTGCTTCTTTATTCATTCCCCACTCTTCATGCAGTTGATGAAGGTTGTCAAAGGTCCTGGCCCGCTCCATGAGTGCTCCTGTACTTGCTGATAACTCCAATGCCGTGTTCGCGAAAAACATGGCCGAGTCGCGTCGTCCCATCTTCCCGTAGATAAACGCCAATGAGTTATAGGCCCTGGTCACATTCAATCCAGATTTTTTCTTTCTGGCAACTGCCAGATACTGCTTTCCACAATCCTTGGCCAGGCGTACCTTACCTTGAACCATATACGTCCGGCACAACAAATCGAGGGTTTCTAACTGCTTGCCTGTAAGACTCATTTCATCAAAAAAGACCAATGCCCGTAAGGCACTTTCATAAGCCAAACTGTATTTACCGCGTGCAAATGCCAATTCTCCCTTTAACAGATACACCATTGGCATTATTGAATCACTTCTTACATTCTTAGCCGCCAGTTGTGCTTTGTTAAAATGTAATTGTGCCTTCTCCAGGTTTTCTTGAAGAAGAAAGAGCTTGGAGAGTTGGATTTGTATCTCGCAGCCAACAATTGCATCATCGGTTTTGAGAGCTTCTGCCTTCGTAAGGTGCTTTAGAGACAACGGGTAGTTTCCCAAAGTAAGCTCGAGTTGGCTCAACTCCACCAGGGTTGCCACCAATAAAGTGGAATCCGATGCTTCCTCCGCTTGCTTAAGTTTTTCTGTTTGCTTAGCTACCCTAAGTTCAAACTCATTGGAACCACTCACCGTGTAAAGGCAGAGCACCCATAAAGTTAAAAGTAAGAAAGCTTTGAGCCTAAGCATGTTGAGTTTGTATTAAATCCCCTTTTGCACCGTTTTTTTCTTAAGTGCTATATGAGAGAATTTGATACCCCATATCATATACCAGTCATTATTGTTAAAGCCTCCGCGTACTACAGGATCTTCCGGGTCTAGTTGGTAGTACCTCTCAGGTGTATTAGAATCGTGTAAGTCAAATGCGATTTCCGCTTTAGATACACCTTCTATAGGATCTGCTCCCTGAAATTTATCAATAAAGAACTGTTCATCAACGTAATAACTCGGTGAACCTACGTTGTCTAACATATCTGTGAAAGTATATCTCCAGGAAACAAACAAGTCAAGCATGTACCTTCTCTTGACAATAGTCTTCAAGTGAAAACCAAAAGGTACACACCATGAATATCCAGGAATAGGCTCATCTAGTCCGGCAACATGGTAATCTCTCAGCGAAATTCGCTTAGGTGCTGACCAGTTGGGATGTTCATACATTACATATGGATCAAACATGAAAGCCCCTAAGCCAAAAGAAACAGCTGGGGTAAACCTGGCGCGCTCGCTTAGAACTCCAATTTGACTCAGGTTGTACTCAGCATTAAAACATATTTCATAGAGTGGGGAATCAAATTGAAAGCCTCTGTCAGGAAAAGCTGTTGATCGGTATACATTGTCTGCTTCCTGACCTTTGAGATGTCCATAAAGAAAGCTTCCTCCTATTGACCACCTATTGCTAATGTTGTATCCTAAATCCCCTCCAAAGGCAAAACTCGCATCCTGCGGATCTATGAAATCGTTTCCTGTAAGGTCTCCAAAATAAATTGATTGTCCCAAGAACAATCCATATTGGAACGAGCCTCTGAACTGCTTCATATAAGCTACTTCCACTTCCTGTTCAGTAAGCTTATCTTTCATTATATCCTGCTCTGACTTTATTTTGTTCAACTCATTCAATAGTGAGTCAATCTTGGCCATGTCAAAGGGATTCTCTTCTTCTCCAAAACCAGCAGTACCCGGGTTCTTTGGTCTGTTTACGTTATTAAGACCTTCGCTAAAGTTGTTGGCCATGTAACGTTTATGACCGTTCTCTCCAAGAACATAACTTGGAACAGAAAAATTGTTTCGGTTCTTGAAGCCCTTAAACGTGAAGAAAATGTACTTGTACTGCCCCAAGATGGCATCTGACACCGAAACCCGTACTTTCTTATCGCCTTCCCAGGTAGTTACAGGTTTGAGTTCTCCTTTTACAACTTTCTCAGAAGTGGTGTCAAAGGCTTCGTAGTATACCGACGGCTTAGAACCGCTTACGTCCACCGGCCCACTGAAAGCTAGTGTCATTTGCATATTCTCCTGTGGGGTAACCACAAAATCCGGATCGTTCGGCTCTATCTTTTTTGAGTTAATCTCCAATGACTCTACAATGGCAGGCATTCCTTCCGGCATGCGTTGCAATTCTGGTTTCAGATATAGAATTGGCGCATCAGAATTATTGGAGAAATGATCCATTCTCCTTGCCTTTTGATCATCAGATCCCTTACCCCAGTAATTGTGTGGTATTTTAATGCTGCTTGCATCTCCACCTGCCCCCATATTTACTTGTTGCAGGGTAGTATCGTACTCATGATCTTTGATATAATTGCCTATCAAAGCATTATGACTCATTTCAAAATTCTTGGGCGCTTGTACACCACCATAGCGAATGAAAAAGGGAGAGGTTAACAAACCTTCCAAACCTGCCCCATAGGCCCGGTTGCCATAGATAAAATTGTTCTTTACTACAATCTTCAAATTATAGGCTCCTATATCTTCAAAGTATATTCCACCAATGTTGTCGACAAATGAGTTTTTGATGAATGTGAAATTGCAGACGGCGGTAGTTTCTATATCGTCTGGTATTCTTACAAAAATCCCAGGCATATAGCCTTCGTTTTCAATAAACTCACATCCTTCTATAGTTACGTTCGGCCGGTGCCAATCAGCTTCAAACTCAAGCGGCATTACCAAGTGGCTAAACTTCACCCGTTTCAAAAGAATTGGTTTCGTGGCAACGGCTGATATAAGCAAACCCTTTCCTCGCTTGTCGGGCGATTCGCTTGTAATCTCTGCAAAGCTTTTATCAGCTCCCATAAATTCAAGCCCACCTTCAATTTTCAGTATTCGGCCTTCTCTAATAATCAACTTGCTTCCAGGGCTAAAACGAAGGACCGCATCCTTACCCACAAGCACATTATCTTCTACTATATAGGTACCTTTTGCAAGGGTGGTATCCGAAAAAATAACCGCTGCCAGTTTCTTCTGCCCATAGCTAGCACTGCTCATCGCTGTAAGCATAAGTGCTAAAAAGAGTTGTATATAGGGCCTTTTAATCATTATATCACTTTAAAAACCAGTGCCTGGAGTTCCTTTCTTTCACCACTGGCTCCTACTACTTCAATTTCATTAAAAATGTACATATCTCCCCTTTCAGCTTTACTTACCAGCTCCATCACAGAAGCACCAAAGTTGGCCGTTCGGTTCTGGTCTCTAAGCTTGTTTACTGTATAGCCATCACTTGATATTCGAGTAAGGGCAAACCGGGTTACGTTGTAATAATTATCTGTTTCATAAATATCAGACTTCACTAAGAGCTTCCGCTGAGACCTTAGGTTAGCTGACAATATCTCACCTCCTCTAAGCGAGCTCAAGAGTGCGTACGGAAGTGGAAGTTCGCGCACATAGAATTTGCGGCTGCTCACCAACATTTCTTGTGAACCGTTCTTGACAGTTGCCTTGATCACCACTTCACCCTTCTGGCTTGGTTTGATATAGTAGAGGTCGTTAATTCGCCTTACTGTACCCACAGAGCTTGTAATGGTTAAGTCGTTTAGGTCAAAATTCTCTGTTTCAATACGCAAAGGATTCCGAATACCTATGTAAAGCGCTTCTAATTCTTCTCTGTTAATAACTGGATGAGGATTAAACACGGCTACACTTGTTTCAGCAGATGCATTAGTGCCTTTAGCCGTAACCGTATAAAGCCCTGGTTGTTTTGCTGCAAATTTGATTTGCCCATCTTTTGTCACCTCAGCTTCTTCTTCTTTATCTCCAATTTTGAAGGTAGCTGCTATATCAGAAAAATCAGTTCCATCATCACTGGTTGTATCCATCACAATATCAACAATCACACTGTCCTTGACAGACACATTAGGCATCCTGGGACTTAGCTGAATGATTCTATTGTCTCCTTGTTCGTTTTCCAAAATACTTATGCCATCAGCCTGAACAAAAACTTCTTCGAGAAGACTTCTCTCGAATCTGTCAAGCAATAAATACTCAACCAACCTTATCTCGGTTTGAAACTTTGAAAGCATCATTTGAGTAACACTCAAAGGCGCTTTCTTAAAGTAAAACTCTTCCCAGCCCACAAGCTTTCCCTTTGAGGAGAGAATTTGTTCTTTGATGATGAGAATTGAATCTAAAATACCTTTTTGATCAACTGACATAAAATCTCCAATGTCTCTTCTGTAAGCCATTATAGCCTTCTTCAGCTTTTGGGCTCTATCAGTATTGAGCATTAAATGATCGGTTACATCAAACTCCTTACTCTTTTGGGGATAGCCATATTTGCTATATCCACCAGTTTCTTCCACTAAAAACTCCTTTACATCTTCAATTTGATTGTAGATGGAGTCTGTGAGAATACTTATCTGCTTGTATTTGAAACTGTCTTGTAATCCTTCAATATCAAATTGCACTCCTGATTTTTCGTACATCAGGAATTTGTCTTTCTTAAGCTGGGCAAGCTCAGCAGAGGTTTTCTCCAGCGACCTATTGGTATCATTGATTGAATCCAAAAAGTCAGCAGGCACATAGATAAATACCAAAGCAATAAACACCAAGTACAAAAGGCTGATGGCCTTTTGTCTCAATTTTTGACTTGTGCTTTGATCACTCATTTTTATCCTTCTGTCTTATTACCTGTTACCCAATTCACCTGTTGGTAAAAGGTATTTAACTTGCTCATTTTCTCTCTGAGCTCATCAAGCTCCTTCTCATATAGAGACGTAGCATTATCTATCTTCTCAAGACCCGTTCCAATCCGATCAACACTCTCAACCAATTTTCCGGTGGCTTCGTTCAACTTCCTCATTGTATCGTTAAACTCGCCCACACTATTGGTTAACAGCTCAGTATTTTTAGAATAAATTTCTTGAACCTCACTCAGATCAAACTGTTTAATCTCTCCACGGTACTTTGGGTCTAGCTGAGGAAACACCCTTTCCCATTTGAGGGAAGTAGTTGTAGTTTTAAACTCGATACCGCTAATAAGGAATACAAGCGCCTCAGTGGTAAGTCCAACAAGGAACATCTCATTGGCTCCCCTCCAGCCCAAAAACTTAAACATTGCCCCCACAATTACAATGGCGGCTCCAGTTCCATATGCAAAGTTCAAGTAATCGAAGCTACCTTTCTTTTTTGCTGGCATAATGCACGTACTAGTTAGACCCCTAATTGGACAACAACCGTGCCTTGAGACCAATTGAATTTGTATACAAAACCCAATGCCATCAATTGGATAAAAAAACAGGTTATAGAAGAAGAAAAACGCAATTCTATTCAACTGAATGCTTTGAATCCCCATAACTTGCGCCGTGTATTTTTTTCCATATACGGGAATTTCAATACCTCTTGGATGAAGAAATTGCGCCCCAGTCTACAAGGATCGTTTCACATTGATATGTCAAAACACAAGGGAGTAACAAAGGCTTCTGTTATAAGCTCCCTAACTGAGTATATACGCTCTCAATACCCAAGCTGGCATTCGCAAAAAGGCCAAAAAATCTTATTCTCGAACAAAGTCTTTAGATTCAAAGTAAGTAGAGGAAGAAACTTTATTAGAGCCTTTAATAAGGGAGAGTTACAAATTACTCAGGAAGATGGCATTATTTACATTTCATATGAAGGTTCGTTGTACCGAGGGCTCTTCATTGCGGCCATTCAGGCATTAATTGCCTTCCTATTGATCATATATGCAGCTCCGTCAGCCTGGTGGTTTGCAGTATTATTCTTTGCTTTAGGCTACTTTTTACAGGTTTATGCCACACATATAGTGTTTCCGCAAATGCTTGGCATGCACATTCACGACTTCTTAACCAAGCAATCAAAGTGATCCTTAGCGCACAACAGCAACGTAACTGGGATGCACAAACGATAGAAGTTGAACCTATAAGATCAATTGATCTTATGGAAAGGGCCTCTAAAAGATGGCTTGAGCATGCCAGGCCTTATCTAAACAAAAATGCAATTACAGTATTTGCTGGTTTTGGTAACAACGGAGGAGATGCTCTGGTCATAGCCAGGTTGCTTGCTACAGAAGGCTACGAGATAAGCGTAGTGCTTTGCTTCTTTGGTAAAACTCCTTCTCAAGATGCGCAAACCAACTTAGAACGACTATCCAGAGTCAACGTCAAGCTACTGGAGCTCCAATCCACAAGTGACTTGGATGCACTTCTTATCAATCCGAACAGCTTACTAATTGACGGCATCTTTGGTACAGGTTTGCGCTCAGGTCTACAGGGTGAATTCGCCCAACTCGTTCATAAAATCAATGCTTCTCATTCATTTGTACTAAGCATTGACATTCCATCAGGACTGCTGTCAGATACACTAAACACTAAAGGTGATGAAATTGTCAAGGCAAGGCACACCATAAGCTTTCAGGCCGCAAAACTTAGTTTTTTGATGCCTGAATCAGAGCCTTGTTTTGGATCCTGGACGGTAATTGACATTGGTTTGCATTCAGGCTTCCTGGAGGAGATTACTATTGAAAATCACCTTTTGACTTTAGGGCAAATTAAGGCGCTAATTGTACCGCGGCACAAGTTTTCGCACAAGGGAAGCTATGGACACGCTATGATAGCGAGTGGTGTTTCGGCCACAATCGGTGCTTCTATTTTGGCTTCAAGAGCCGCAATTTCTTCAGGAGCAGGTTTAACCACTTTACTGTCTGATGAAAAAGGAATTAACCTATCGTATCCCGAGTTAATGATTTCCCGACTTGACTCAATTAAGAGCCCAGATAGAGTTACATTTTGTATTGGTCCAGGACTTGGAACAAATGAAGTTGCCCGGACGAAACTCGTAAACGTCTTGAAAACGGCAACGAAACCAATGGTTTTAGACGCCGACGCCTTGAATCTTCTTTCTAATGAAGTGGAGCTTCTTAAAACACTACCGAAACAATCAGTGCTTACTCCACACCCGAAGGAGTTGGAGAGGCTAATAGGTACAACCGATAGTAGTTTTGAACAGCTGGAAAAGGCCCGAGAATTTGCCATAGAACACGATGTCGTTCTTCTCGTTAAACGAGCTCATACCGTTATCATTGGAAATGATGGACAGGTCTATTTCAATAGTACAGGCAACAATGGCCTGGCCAAAGGAGGCAGCGGCGACGTTCTATCAGGAATAATATCGGCGCTCTTGGCACAAGGATATAAGCCCGTTTCCAGTGCTCTAATTGGGGTATATGTTCATGGTTTAGCCGCTGACCTTGCAGTAAAACAAAATGCTTATAGTTCCCTGACACCTGAAAAGGTCATTTCCCACCTTTCTTCAGCCTTTAAACAATTAGGAATTTAGCTGCTGTATTTGGCTCAACTTCCAGTACAAACCTTGTTTCTCAAGAAGCTCAGAATGCGTTCCTTCTTCCACAATCCGTCCTTTGTTCATTACAAAAATGCAATCCGCATGTTGAATGGTACTAAGCCTGTGTGCAACTACAAGGCTGGTTTTTGATTTCATCACGGTATCAAGAGCCTTTTGAACTTCTTGTTCGCTCTCTGCATCAAGTGATGAAGTAGCTTCGTCCAATAGCAATATTGGCGCCTTCTTTACTACTGCCCTGGCAATACTCAAACGTTGCCTTTGTCCGCCACTGAGCAATATTCCGCGATCTCCTATCTCAGTATGATAGCCATTGGGCAACGCTTCAATAAACTCATGGGCATTGGCAATTTTGGCAGCTTCCCTTACTTCTTCTTCGGTAACATTGGTCTTTCCAAAGGCTATGTTGTTGTAAACCGTGTCATTAAACAGGATTGGTTCCTGAGTTACAATTGCCATTTTTTCTCTTAAGGAAGTCACGCTGTATTCCCTAATGTCTTTGCCGTCAATTGAAATCTGACCATTTTGAGGGTCATAAAAACGTAAAAGTAGTTCAATGCTCGTCGATTTCCCACAGCCAGATGGTCCTACCAATGCGTAGAAGCCCCCCTTCTTCATATCAAATGAAACACCTTGTAAAACCGGCTCCTTCTCATAAGAGAAATCCACAGACTTGAAACTGAGTACGTTTTCAAATGAAGCCAGATGTTGGGAGTCCTTCCTATCTCGAATGAGCACTTCTTCATCAACAAGTCCAAAAATCCGCTCTCCTGATGCAATTCCCTTGAAAATCCTACTTACTGAAGTAGACAGCTCTTTGGCAGGTTGCAAGGTTTGGAAAAACATAAAAATGTACGCCATGAACCCAGTTGCTTCTAACTCTCCGTTGAAGACCAAATTACCACCAAACCACAGTATGCTGCCTATGGCTATAACACCGGATGTTTCTGAGAAAGGACCTGACAAATATGTCTTAAGAAGCTGCTTATTGAACAACCTGGTATAAGCTTGGCTGTGCCTATCAAATACCCCTTCAATGTACTTTTCCGCTCCAAAGGCCTTTACCACGCGCATTCCAGTAATACTCTCTTCTAAGACCCCAATCATCTTGGATTGCCTTTTCTGCCCATCGCGTGCATTCTTCTTCAAAGACTTTCCAATAAAACTGATAAAGATGGCCGAAATAGGAAGCACTATAAAGATGATACCAGTCAGTTTAGCCGAGTACTGAAGCATAAATGTGAGAAACAAGGCTATCTGAAACGGGTTTTTCAGAATGGCCTGAATGGAGCTCACTATAGAACGGTCAACTTCATCCACATCTAATGTCACGCGGGTAATGAGGTCGCCTTTCCGCTGCTTATCCAAAAAGGAAAGCTGTTTGGATACCAAACTTCCTATAACGTCTTTCCTGAAGTCATAAATAGATCGTGTCCTAAGCCTTGCTGCAAAGAGGTTACTGATGTACCTGAATGCATTTCCAATAACATTGAGCCCTACTATGATGAATATAAAGGTAAGAAGGGCTTGGGTTTTGCCTTGGGCTTCAAGAATATCGTGTACCAGGTAAACGGCGCTATCCTTAATAGAATGTATGTTCAATTGAATATTGACACCCGTGGAAGATGTCTCTGTTTCACCCAAAAACAACAGCCCTAAAACAGGGTCAATAAGAGCAATGCTGACCCCACTAAATATGGCCATTAGCAGTACAAAAACGGCATAACCTAAAATATACTGGGGATAGCGTCGAACGTAAGTAAGTATGCGTAAGTATGTTTTCACTATAGCGAAATATGGCGCAAATATGCGTCGGCTTTAAAGAACGATTGTTTTTTGAAAAGTGATATTATCAAGTATCATGATATTTGCGCAATGGAATCAAGAAGACAGGCCAAAGTTTCGAGACTTATTCAGAGGGAAATTGCGGTCATACTGCAGCGAAACTCACAAATGTGGTTTGCATTGCCCTTTGTTACCGTCAGTAAAATCCACGTAACTCCCGACCTGTCCTATGCTAAAGTTTATCTTACCTTTCTCAATGAAGCCAACCCTCAGGAAAAGATTGACTTGGTACGTGCCAAAACCGGTGAGATTAAACTACAGCTTGGAAGCGCTCTAAAAAACGAAATGAGAAAACTTCCTGCCATCAATTTCTTTTATGACGATACCATGGACTATGTTGAAGACATGGATAAACTATTGAAAAAGCTCAATAATCCTGATTCTTCATCGGCCGATAGTGAATGAAGTATGGCCCGGCAATAGAGCAAATTGATGAGCTTTTTGGAAACTCAGCCTTTGGACATTTTATCTTGTTCAACGCCCTTAATGTATTGCTTCCCCGCTCCTGGCATTTGCGTCGTGAACTTAAAATATGGCAGAAAAAAACGTCTAACGGACATCAGCATATCCTTGACTCGGGCTCTGGACTAGGGCAATACAGTTATATGCTTTCGGGCATTAATAAATCATGGAGTGTACACGGAATTGACATAAGTGGAAAGCTGGTAGGCCACTGCAACAAGGTATTTAGAAAACTGCGAAAGGAAAACGTCTTATTCAAAGTGGGAGACCTTACGGAAGCCATTACTAAAAACAGTTACGACCTTGTTTTAGGAATGGATATTGCCGAATATGTGACGGAAGATGAACAAATGTTCCGTAATTTTCATGAGTCGTTAAGGGATGGTGGTGCACTGCTTATGTACGTTCACCTAATAGACGAAAAGAACCCTAGAAGGAAGCGAGCAAGAATGAAGCTTGTGGAAGAGCAAGTACGCAATGGATACACCAGTAAGGGGATTAAGGAAAAATTGAAAAATGGAGGTTTTAGCAGGGTAAAAATCCGCTATGTTTTCGGTTTCGCTGGATATGTCAGCTGGCATCTTTCGGTACTATATCCATTGGCAATGGTCAATGTATCGTTTCTAAGCTTTATCCTTCTCCCTATTTACTACCTCATTTTACTTCCGGTAATTCTCGTTTTAAACTATATAGAAACCAGAACAGGCCATCTTACGGGTAGTGCCATGTTTGTAAAAGCTTTCAAGTAAGGGCCGCAAATGAACCTTCCATTCAAAATAGCATTTCGATACTTCTTCTCTGGAAAAGTGTCTGGCGTGGTCCATATCATCTCTGGTATTTCAATGCTGGGGGTAGTGGTTGGTAGTGCAGCCCTCATTATAGTGCTGTCAGTTTTCAATGGTTTTGAGAACCTTGTCGTATCGATGTACGACACTTTTGATCCAGACATAAAGGTACTTCCCAGGGAAGGGAAATTCTTTGAGCAAGATGATGCTCTTATTGAAGAAATGAGACTCTTGGACGGTGTATTGGCACTAAGCCCGGTACTGGAAGAAAATGTGCTTGCACGCTATGATGAAAACCAAACTTTTGCAAGGATAAAGGGCATTGAGCCCGAGTTTCTTCCCACACTTGGTTTGGACACCACTGTATTCATCGGCGAACCCGTAATAGCCAATGGGAGCTTCCCTTACGCTTTAATAGGAATGGGTGTATCGGGCAAACTAGGAGTAAATGTTCATAATGATTTTCGGTTTCTTCAACTATACATTCCCAAAGGAGATAAAAGAGTTCTACTCAATCCACGTCGGGCATTCAATAAGCAGTCCATTAGAACTTCTGGTATTTTTTCCATCCAACGTGAATTCGACGATAAATACATCATTGCCCCTTTGAGCTTTACCAAGGGGCTAGTAGGTAAGAAAAATGAACTTTCGGCTCTGGAAATAAGCCTCGCACCAGGAACTGATGTTGCGCAAATTCAGGAAGTTTTAAAGGAAAAACTTGGAGGCGATTTCAAGGTGCTTAACAGATTTGAGCAACACAGTTTTCTTTACAGGATACTCCGGTCTGAAAAAACAGCGGTCTTTATGATATTGACCTTTGTACTCCTTATCGCTGCTTTTAACCTTGTGGCTTCGCTCAGTATGCTGGCCATTGAAAAGAAAAAAGACATTACAATACTGTCAAGTATGGGCATGGACAGCGAGCAGATAAAATCTATTTTCCTGCGTCAAGGCTTGATGTTATCTATCTCAGGTGCCATAATCGGCATTTTTCTGGGCTCAGTAATATGCCTGCTACAAGAGCACTTCGGTCTCGTTAAGCTTGGCGGAGATTCTTTTGTGACCAATATATACCCCGTGGTACTAAG
>ENA-OWNT01000455-OWNT01000455.1-seawater-metagenome-genome-assembly--contig:-NODE-455-length-96816-cov-12.072680_pt1 | contig 96816 bp, 74 predicted proteins | sample MGYA00238136_ERZ651165 | MGnify/ENA primary metagenome ERZ651165 (study PRJEB26861, sample SAMN08777766) | seawater metagenome | isolation source: coastal seawater | place: USA: Florida | collected...
GCTCCTTCGGAGCGACTACCGCGGCGCCTCCTGTGCGCTTCGCGCCCGGCGCCTTGCTCCCCCAGACACCCCCTGTTCTCCGGGGAGAACTCCGTCCTCCCCGGCCCCCTCCGGCTGGGGGACTACTCCGTACGTCCCCCTGGCCCCCCTGTGCGGGCCCGGTGCCGACGGGCGATGGTTCGCAGGGTTCAAAGGCTGGTGTCTGGTCCCGGGCCGGCTGTCGGGCCTGGGGTTCGATGGGCTCGGGGGACGACGAATCGATGGGTAGGTGCCAGATTCGTCGCTTTGTTCGCTCGCGCTCACGCTCCGAACGACTCGGTCGAGGCTGACCGAGCTCGTGGCCTCAACAGTCCTTCTGGCACTTGTGCGGGTTGGAGACCCCTTCAGGGGGAGCAAGGAGCAGGCGGAGGGGGCCCTCCACCGAAGGTCCACACCCCCACAGACGTGGTCAGCGCCCGGATGACGCGGTAATCGCACCGGCCCCCGAGTCCCCCACCGCCCGTGCTCTTCAACTCGTTCGAATTCGCCGCGTTCTTCGCGGTGTTCTACCTGCTCTACCTGATGTTGTTCCGGTGGCGGCGGGCCCAGAACATGCTGCTGCTCGTGGCTTCCTACGTGTTCTACGGGTGGTGGGACTGGCGCTTCCTGTCGCTGCTGGCCCTGAGCACCGTGGTGGACTTCAGCGTGGGCCGGGCGCTCACCCGCACCGACGACCCCGCCGAGCGCAAGCGGCTCGTCACCATCAGCGTGGTCGTGAACCTCGCGGTGCTGGGCTTCTTCAAGTACTTCAACTTCTTCGTGGGGTCGTTCACCGACGCCATGGCCTCGGTAGGCTGGACCGTCGACGCGCTCACGCTCGACATCGTCTTGCCCGTGGGCATCAGCTTCTACACCTTCCAGACCCTCTCCTACTCCATCGACGTCTACCGAAAGAAGATGCCCGCGGCGAGGAGTCTCCTCGACTTTGCCGTGTTCGTGGCCTTCTTCCCGCAGCTGGTGGCCGGTCCCATCGAGCGAGCGGCGCGCTTTCTGCCCCAGGTCCAGCAGCCCCGCAAGCTCTCCTCCGGGCAGTGGGAGGCGGGGCTGTACCTGGTGGTGTGGGGGCTGTGGAAGAAGATTGTGTTGGCCGACAACGCCGCACTCATCGCCAACCGCGTGTTCAACGACCACACCAGCTACGAAGGCCTCGACCTCCTCGCAGGTGCTCTGGCCTTCACGCTCCAGATCTACGGCGACTTCTCCGGCTACAGCGACATCGCCCGCGGCCTGGCCAAGTGGCTGGGCTTCGACCTGATGCTCAACTTCCGCCTGCCGTACTTCGCCCGCGACCCCTCCGACTTCTGGGAGCGGTGGCACATCTCGCTGTCCAGCTGGCTGCGCGACTACCTGTACATCCCCCTCGGCGGCAACCGCGGCGGCAAGGTGTTCACGTGGCGCAACCTCGCGCTCACCATGCTGCTCGGTGGCCTGTGGCACGGCGCGCGCTGGAACTTCGTCATCTGGGGTGCCTTCCACGGCGCCATCCTCATCCTCTACCGCATCGTGCGGCCCAAGCGTGGCGCCGACCCTCCCGGCATCAAGGGCTGGGCCCGTGCAGGTGGCGAGTGGGCGGTGATGAGTGTGTTCACCGTGGTGGGTTGGATCATCTTCCGTGCCGAGACGGCCTCGCAGATTGGCTACTTCTTCGCGCACATGGGCCCGTCCACCTCGGCGGTCACCGGTGAGCTGTTCCGTCAGCTCGCCATCCTCTGGACCCCCCTCTGGCTCGTCCAGATCTGGCAGCACCGCACCCGCGACCTCCTGTGCTTCGCAAAGGCCCCCGCCCCCGTGGGCTTCGTCTTCCTGAGCCTGTGTGTGCTCACCAGCTTCCTGTACGGCGTGCAGGAGTCCATCGAGTTCATCTACTTCCAGTTCTGACCCCTCCGGAGCCCCCTCCCCATGGCCAAGCCCAAGTCCCCCCCTCGCCTGCCCGAAGAGCGCCTCGGCTCCCCGAGTGTGGGTCGGCTCGTGGGGATGGTGTTGGGACTGCTGGGGCTCGTGGTGGGCGCGAACATGGCTGCGCGCGCGTACCTGCACGACCACGGCACCAACCTCGGCTACCGGATGGTCACCGCCAAGTACGACCTCCTCGATGAGCTGGCCGGTGGCGAGCCCGCAGACTGGCTCATCCTGGGCGACTCCAGCGGGGCGCACGGCATCGTGCCCGAGGTATGGTCGGAGACCATGGGCGGCGGTACCACCCACAACCTCGCCATCCTTGCCAACCTGCTCGCAGTCAACGACGCCTGGATGCTGGGCGAGTACCTCAAGCGGGTGGGGGTGCCCAAGAACGTGGTGCTGGTGCATGCCCACGACGTGTGGCACCGGGGCTACAACAGCGCCCTCATCGGCCAGATCCCTCGTCCGTGGGGCTTCTGGGAGCGTCGGCTGCCCAAGGTCCACGTGGCCGACAAGCACCTGCGCAAGGTGGCTCTGAGCCGGTACCTGCCGCTGTATGGCGAGTCCGGAACGCTACGGGCGCACATCCAACACATGGGCCCCGACCGCAACATCAACTTCGAGATGGACGACGGCGGCTGGATCCCGGGGCAGGCCCACACCCCCGGGCGGCTGCGCTCCGACACCGAGCGCACCATCACCTTCTTGAAGAAGAACCGCTTCAAGATGTCCAAGCACAACGAGCGCGCGCTCGAAGTGATGGCTCGCTACGCCGACCGCCAGGACTTCCACGTCTACGTGGCCCACGCCCCCATGCTCGACAGCATCGCCCGCTCCCGCGACTTCCAGAGGTATGTCGCCGACGCCGACGCCCGCATCACCTCCGAGACCCGCGACGCCCGCAACCTCTATGCAGTGCCCGGCGTGCTGAAGTTCCCCTTCCGCGACCTCGAAGCCTACGCCGACCACGTCACCCCCGACGCCGCGCCCACCTACACCCAACGCCTCGCCACCCACATCCAGAAGTTCCGCGAGGAGCAAGGCCTGGCGGGCGAACCCCTCGACATCCGCACCGACTTCACGCCGCCGAGCGGTGTGGTGCTGGAGCGACCGTCCGACGACGACACCGTCACGCTGCTGTTCGGCGGCGACACCAGCTTCGCCCGGGGCATCGACCACACCATCCAGCAAGCCGACGACGACCCCACCGTCGTGTTCGAGCAGCTGCAGCCCCTCTTCGATGCCGCCGACCTCACCTTCCTCAACCTCGAGTGTGTGCTCAGCGACAGCACCGCCCAGCAGGCCAAGAAGCGCTGGAAGATTCGCGGTCCCACCAAGCACGCCAAGGCCCTGTCGCACGCAGGCATCGACCTCGTCTCGGTGGCCAACAACCACACCCTCGACTTCGGCAACCAGGGCTTCTCGTCCACCCTCGACGTCCTGGAAGACCAAGGCGTGGCCTACGTGGGCGTGCAGTATGGCGACGTCGCCCAACAGCCCGTCACCATCGCCAAGGTGGGTGACCAGACCTTCGGCTTCCTGGCCTACACCGACATCTCCAAGTGGAAGCCGGTGAAGCCCGACCACTGGCAGTACTACTGGCCCAAGCCCGCAAACTACGACGTCGACGCCATCGTGGCCGACATCGAGCGCGCACGAGGCTCGGTCGACCACCTCGTGGTGAGCCTGCACTGGGGCGACGAATACTCGATGACGGTCGAGGACGACCAGAGAGAAGCCGCCCATCGCTTCATCGACGCCGGCGCCGAGCTGGTCATCGGCCACCACCCGCACGTGCCGCGCATCATCGAGACCTACAAGGGCGGGCTCATCGCCTACAGCCTCGGCGACCTCCTCTTCGACAAGCAAACCCCCTTCAAGAACGTCCGCAACCGCCGCCGGTACGTGCTTTCGGTGGACTACACGGCGGGCGAGCGCTCCAACGTCACCCTCCACCCCATCCACAGCCTCGACGACCACATCCCCTACGAAAAGCCCGACCTCGACGTCGCTTCGTGGATGCCCGAGCCCGTGGACACCCCCTGGCGGGCCGCCGACCACCTGAAGCAGGCCACGGTCACGCGTCGACAGGGCAAAGATGCCGTCCCGTGCGACTCTTGGAAGACCGGCAGCCCCACCCGACGCAACAATGGCTACCTCCAGTGGCTGCGTCCCCGCTGGGCCTGCGCCGACGACGTCTCCAAGCCCTGGCTCACCGTTGCCGTCAGCGGCGACCGCTCCGACGCCATCTACAAGCGCGCCATCTGGGCCCACCCCCACCCCGAGGGACCCCTCACCCTCTCGTGGGACGACGTCCCGCTCGGGCGCACCATCGGCGGCATCGCCGGCATCCCCGACTGGCCGCTCCACCTCGCCCGCAAGGACTCCCCGGCCCCGGTGGTGGTGAAGGTGTCGGTCGGTGGTGAGTGGGTCCACTCCGTCGAGGTGCCCTACGCCCCGGGATGGGTGCCATTCACGGTGGACACCAGCGCGTTCTCGGGCACCAAAGGCGCAGTGGAGGTGTCGGTGCACGGCGGGACGGCCTACGAGACAGGCTTCACCTTCGACCTGATGGTGGACGCACAGCCGTAGGGCAGCAGAACGGGGAAGGACCGGAACCAGTCACAGGCCTTCCCCTTCAGGGGAAGGTGCCCGAAGGGCGGATGGGGCCCCCGGGCAATCCCGACCGCGTCAGTCCACCGACCCCGCAATCACCCGCTTCGGGTCGGTGGCCTCCAGCACACACGCCTCGAGCTCTGCGCCCGTGTGGCCGGCGTTCTTGCAGGCGTCGAGGCCCACCATGCCCGAGATGGCCGCGAGTCCCGGCGTGTAGAAGCGGTCTTTCGGAGCGACCGAGATCTGCAGGCTGCGGACCGGACGCTCGGGGGAGCCCCCAGACGCCGAGACCACCGCACTCTTGGCGGCGTGGAAGCCGTGGGCCGGATGGGCCAGACGACCATCCTCGAAGAAGGCCAGGGCTTCGGCGCGGGCGTCGGGGGCGGTCCAGAGCGAGTGGACAGCGGCTTCGACAAACGCCTTCCGGTCGGTGTCCGCGAACTCCGACGGACCGATGGGCATGGCGCCGAACGCCACCTTCTCGAGCATCAGGCCCACCATCGGTCGGGTGAGGTGTGAGCCGGTGAGGTCGACCTGGTCGATGCCGTCGTGGCAGTGGGCACAGTGGTTGTCGACCGCCTGGACGAGGTCGGCCGACAGGGCGACTGCATCTTCGGGAATGACCTCGTCGCCGTCGTCTTGAAGGCCCGGTCGAGGGGCGCGCTCGGGGGTGGACCCGTCCATGGGCGCGGCCCTGGCGTGGTCGGCGAAGCGGTGCAGAGCCACCCGCATCATGGCCTTGTAGGTGTGTTCGTCTTCGAAGGCCAGCAGGACAGCGTCGCGGTCGTCGGGGGTGGCGGAGTCGCCGAGAACGTGCCCCACCACCTTCTCTGCCATGCACTCCCCAAACTCGGGCTGGGACAGGGCGATGCGCGCGAAGCCTTGTGGGGTGAGGAGGTCGGAGCCGCGGTCGTCGCCGATATGCGCGCCGTAGAGGGGACCGGTGCCCGGCAGCGCCTTGTCGGGGCGGAAGTCCACGCCCATGGTGGACGAGGGGTAGCCGGCGAAGAACTGCATGCCGTAGTCGAGGCGGGCGTGGCAGTCGGTGCAGATGTCCATGGCAGCCAGCTGTTGCCAGCCGTCGCCCACCCGCAGGTCGACCACATCGAGGCCGAGCACGCGCTCGGTGGTGACCCCGGAGCTCGACGTGCGCGCACACCAGATGTGGCCGTAGTACTCGCGCATCACGCCCCGGAGGGCATCGGACGAGAAGATGAGGCCCGCGGAGGTGAGGATGCCGGCGTGTTGGCCTTCCACGAGCTCATCGCGAGGGGCCAGGCGGTTGTCGGAGGTGAAGCCACGGGCGTCGAGCAGCTTGGGGTCGGCACCCGCAGCAACGGCCGAGCGTCGGTAGATGGTCTCGACGTGGCGGTTGCGCACCGTGGCATTCATCAAGAACAGCTGCTCGAGGGGAAGGTCCTTGTTGACCACATAGGCCACGGTCTCGTCCACCTCGGCACGAAGCGAGCCGAGCATCGCCTTGCGCTGGTCTTCGTCGCGCACGCACCACATGAGGCGTGGTCCGCAGCCGCAGCCTTCTTCGGCGCCGGGCAGCATGGTGGATGCGCCGCACATCCGGCCGTCTTCAGAGGTGCGGACTTCGGGTCGGTGGGCGTGGGCGCACACCTTGACGGTCTTTTTCCGACTCCACCACGGCCGCACCTCCTCCACGTCGTCGAGCGTGCACTGCGACCCCACGGTGTAGATGGTCTCGCCGTCCTCTTCGAAGGTCTTGAGGGTGCGGCGCGGGACGGGCTGGCCATCCTTGACGACGCCGGCGGGGGTGAGGATGACGTCCTTGGCCTTGCGGCCGAGGCGGTGGGCGTCGAGGAGCTGCTCGATGAAGGTGTCGAGGTCGAGGCGACCGTCGTCGAGGGCAGAGGCGACGTCGCGGGCGTGGGCCGGTCCGGGGGGGCGGGCGTGGGCCAGGATGGTGAGGTCGGTGACCAGCTTGAGGGTGTGTGGGTCGGGGTCGGGTGTGGCGCAGGCGGTGGTCAGGAGGGCCAGTGCGAGAACGGCGCGGGTCATGCGTTCTCCAGGAAGGCCATGCGCCGGCCGCGGTAGCCGAAGCGGTCGGGGGTGAAGCCGGTCATGTGGAGGAGGGTGGTGCCCACGTCGTCGAGGATGAGGTGGGTGCCGGTGTCGTGGGGGGCGCCCGTGGCCAGGGACACCGGCAGCCCCTCCATCATCTTGCCGGTCTGGCCGTAGGTGGCGCCTCGCCCGTTGGTGCGAATGCCGGGACCGCTGAACAGCAGGCTGGTCTCGGGGAAGTGGTCCTTGCCCTGCACCCCGTTGAGGACGGGGAAGCGGCCGAGCTCGCTGCCGGCGACGAGGAGCGTGTGGTCGGCCAGCACCCCGCGAGGGCCGGTCCGGGTGGTGAGCTCATCGAGGAAGCGGGAGAACAGCGACACGAAGCGCCCCGACGACACCCGTTGCTTGCCGGCGTTGTCGTAGTGGCTGTCCCAGTTGAGGTAGACCTTGAGGTACACGCAGCGGGTGAGGTCGTTCTCGAGCAGCCAGAGGGTGCGCTGGAGGTCGCGGGCGATGGGCTGGGTGGACGCGCTGGAGGTCCACTTCTCGGGCTCGAACGGGGGGACCTCGGGCATCCGGGCGAACAGGGCCTGGACCTGGGCGAGGTGTTCGCGGGTGCGGTCGCGCCGGGTGCTGGGTGCCCAGCTGTGGGTGTCTTCCAAGTGCTGGGCGTAGACCCGCGACAGCAGGGCGTAGTCGTCGGGGCTCACATCATCGAGGAGGTCGAGCACCGTGTGCTTGGAGGTGGTGGTGGGGCCGCCGAAGGCCGCGGGGGCGAACTCCAGGCTGCTCACCTCGCCCATGGTGACCGATGCGAGGGGCCGGTCTCCGCGCTGGCTGCCGATGATGTCGAGGATGCCCGGCACGCGGGTGCTCACGCCGGTCTTCAGCCGCAGCATCTGCTCGGCGCCGCTCTCGTGGTTGGCGGTCTTGACCTGGATCCCGTGCACGACGGCCAGCCGCTCGGCATGCCTGGAGAGGAGGTTCCAGTGTGGCCCCATGCGCAGGCCGCCGGCTTCGGTGATGCCGACCGGGCCGTAGGGAACGTCGACTTTGGGCGCGACCTCGGAGCGGGTCTTGGGGTCGAAGGCGTACACCCCGTCGACGCCGCCCCGGAGGAAGAGAACGACGACCGAGTGGGGACCGGCGCCAGCGACCGGAGCGGCTCGGACCCCTCCCGGGATGGCAGCCAGTGCCGCGGAGGCGGCGCCCATCTGCAGGAGGTGTCGGCGGGTCCACATCAGGGTGACCTCGGGGTGGGCACGGCGGTCGGAGGCTGCCGCGTATCCGAGATTGACACCTGCCGTCGACCTGCGTACCCCGTCCCACCTCCGCGCTTCCCTCGAGTGTCATGCTCCACTTCATCGGTCAGCTCCACCCCATTGTGGTGCACTTCCCGGTCGCTCTGCTGGTGGTGGCGGCGCTCGTGTTGCTGGGCACCCGCCTGTCTCCGGGCGACCGGACGTGGCATGCGGTGGGGCTGCTGTTGTGGGGCGGCGCCATCGGTGGGGTGGTGTCGGCGGCGGTGGGCTTCACCCTCTCCAGCCAGTCGTTCTACGGGGGGGCGGACCGCGCAACGCTCGATGTGCACGCCATCCTCGGGTACGCCACGGCGGCGCTGGCCTGTGTTGCTGTGGCGCTGCGGGCCCGCACCAGGCGGGGCGACCGTCGGGCTCTGGTGGCCCATGTGGTGGCGGTGGTGGGTGCGGTCACGGTGTCGGTGTGCGGGTACTTCGGCGGTGAGCTGGTGCATGGCCACAACCACCTGATGGCGGGCTTCTCAGACGCCCCGGCCGAGCCCGAGCTGGCTTCGCTGGAGCCGCCGGCCGAGGTGGCGGGAGCGTCGCGAGCGGAGCCCGACACCCTCGTGTTCCGGCGGGATGTGCGGCCGATCCTGAAGGCATCGTGCTTCAAGTGCCACTCGGCGAAGAAGCGAGAAGGCGGCCTGCGGCTCGACACCCGCGATGGGGCTCTCGCCGGTGGAGACACCGGTCCTGCGGTGGTTCCGGGCGACCTCGCCGGGAGCCTGTTGATCGAACGCATCCGCCTGCCGGCCCACCACGACGACTACATGCCGTCGAAGGGCGACCCCCTCACAGCGGTGGAGGTGGCTCGGCTGGAGAAGTGGGTGGAGCAGGGGGCTCGCTACTTCTGAGTGGGATGGCGGGCCTCTGCCGCTTCCCTCGACCGCTCCCCCACCGCACGGATGAAGTCCACGTACGTGTCGGCATGGCGGACGAAATGCTCGGAGTTGCCCTGAACACCCTGCAGCACGATGGCATCCACGTGCTCCACAAACTCCATCACGCCGGGGTCGGCCTTGGCGACCGACAGGCGATGCACGAACACCGAGCGCTCCACCTGGCTGGCGATGGCGTAGACACCGCCCCCTTGGGCTGCCTTCGGCTCGGAGTAGGAGTAGTTCAGGAAGCTGTCGCGCACGACCACCACGGACAGGGGGGCAGGGGCAGGAGTGGCCCCCTGTCGGTGCGTGTGGAGGGAGGTGGGACCGTCTGGCAAGGACCGCCGGCGGGTGCCGAGGCGGACGGTGTCGGGCAGGGTGAGGGTGGTGTAGGGCTCGGGCAGACCCAGCTTCAGGTAGACCGACGACAGCTCGGACTCGGCCTCGATGTAGGTGTCGCCCACCACCGGGGCGAGCTGCTGGTTCCAGTCCACGCCGTCGAGGGCGTCGATGATGGCTTTGCCCTGCAGCTGGCCCGTCTCGACGTTCCAGTGGCGGTCGGTGCGGCGGAACAGCGTGCGGAGGCGAGGGTCTGCGATGTGGGCTTCCAGCCGCGCGCGCTCGGCACGGAGGACTGGCCAGATGTTGAGCAGCGGAGAGCTCGGACGGGCCGCGTAGGCTTCGAGCTCGGCCACCTCACCGAGAACTTCGTCGGCGTACCACTCGGCGTAGCCGTCGGGGATGTGCTCCGGGTACATCGTGGCCTTGTTGGGCGACACCACGATGAGGAGGTCGAGCCCCTCGTCTTGCGCAACCCGGTCGAAGCGCTCGAACACCTCGATGAGGGCCGCGGCCGACGGCGCCACCTTGCAGCGTGGGCCGATGATGCGCTCGCGGGCCCACACGAAGCCGTCGGTGCCCAACACAGCGGTGTCGGGCACCGGGGAGTCGGAAAAGACGTGGTAGTCCACCAGGTGGTCCAGCTCGAGCCACTGTGTGCGCAAGGGAAGGTGGTCTTCCAGCCACTTCTCGAAGCGGATGCCGAAGCGGGCGTTGCCCAGGTTGTGCAGCGTGGGGACCGGGAGCTCGGCCAGCGAGCGGTTCTGGAGCTTGGCGTCGGGACCTTCGACGCCCGCGAGTCCCGCGAGAGCAGGCGACAGCACCCAGACCGCGAACAGAGCGGTCAGCAGGGTGGTTTCCCAGATGGGGAGCGCTCGGGAAGGGGACATCAGAACCGGAAGTAGATGAAGGGGCTGAAGTTGGCCGTGGCCAGGATGGCCGACACCGCCACCGCACCGGCCGTCGCGACCGCCAGGCGGGTGATGGACCGGGCCGTGGATGGGGTGTCGGAGGACAAGAACCGGCCCATCGTGAACGACCCTGGCAAGGCCACCGTGGCGAAGGACAGCACGAGGATGCCCACGTTGCGGTGCGACAGGGCAGGCAGCATGCGGGGCGGCAGCTCGGTGCCGGACGGCCACACCATGTGGGTCCAGAAGGCCAGACCCTGGTCGAGCGACTCGGCCCGGAAGATGGTGAAGCCCACCACCACGAGCAGGAAGGTGATGAGCCGGCGCACGGGGACCGGCAGCTGGGGGAGCTTGCGGCGGCGGGCCATGCGCTCGAGGCTGAGCAGGCCGCCGTGGAACGCACCCCAGATCACGAAGGTCCAGGCGGCGCCGTGCCAGAAGCCCGACAACAGGAACACAATCCACAGGTTGCGGTAGGTGTGCCACGAGCTGCCGCGGGAGCCGCCCAGGGGGATGTACACGTAGTCGCGGAACCAGAACGACAGCGTCTGGTGCCAGCGCCGCCAGAAGTCGGTGATGGAGACGGCGGAGTAGGGGCGGTCGAAGTTCTCGGGGAAGCGGAAGCCGAAGATGCGCCCCAGGCCGATGGCCATGTCGGAGTAGGCCGAGAAGTCGAAGTAGATCTGGAAGGCGTAGGCGAAGGCGCCCAGCAGGGCCACGCCGCTGTTGAGCTGCGCGAGGGGGACGTTGAAGGCGGCGTCGGCGATGGCGGCCACGGAGTCGGCCAGCCACACCTTCTTCACGAGCCCCCAGGTGAAGCGGGTGGCGCCCAGAGCGAGGTCGGTGCGGGTGGTGTGGCGCTGTCGGAGCTGGGCGGCCACCTCGCCGTAGCGCACGATGGGGCCGGCGATGAGCTGGGGGAACATCGAGATGAACAGGGCGACGTCGAGGGGGTTGTCGAGGGCCTCCTGCTCGCGGCGGTAGATGTCGACGAGGTACGAGATGGCCTGGAAGGTGAAGAACGAGATGCCGATGGGCAGCCCGATGTGGCGCCACTCGACGGTGCTTCCGCCCAGCCACACCGACACGATGGACGCCTGGTCGACGAAGAAGTTGGCGTACTTGAAGAACCCGAGGGCAGCGACCTGCAGGCCCACTCCGGTGGCCAGGCCCGCCCGACGCCAGGCCGTGCGCTCGATGACCAGCCCGGCGATGTGGGTGATGGCCACCACACCCAGCAGCAGGAACAGCTGGTCGCCCGACCCGAAGAGGTAGAACGCGAGGCTCAGCGCGAGCAGCACGAGGTTCTGGACGGTGGGGCGCTTCCGACGCAGCCGGTCGACCAGCGCGGCCCCACCCACGAGCAGCAAGCTCAGCGGGAGGAACAGGTACAGGAAGACCGGTGATGAGAAGACCAAGTGGAGCCCAAGCGGCGATGGGGGTGAGTCCGTTCAGTCCCCGTGGCGCCCGCCGGTATGGCGTTCAACGAGCGCTCGCAGCTCTGGGAGCGTGATGGGCTTGCTGGCGAAGCCGTCCATGCCCGCTTCGAGGCAGGCCTCCCGGTCCGAGGCGCTCGCACCGGCCGTGAGACCGATGATGGTGCCGGCATACCCCACCGCTCGGAGCCGCCGGGTGGCTTCCGTGCCATCGAGGCGTGGCATGAGGCGGTCCATGAACACGAGGTGGGGCGGGGTGCCTGTGCGGAGGGCCTCGATGGCCTCGTGGCCGTCGGAGACCACCTCGACCGCGCACCCCATGCGCTCGAACATCATGCGCAACACGTGCTGGTTGAGGGCGTTGTCTTCGGCGACCAGCACACGGGTGCCCGCGACTTCGGGGGTGGTGGTGTGGGTGGGGGCGGTGCTCGCTGCCGCAGGGAGGACCAGGCGCACCGTGAACGTGGTGCCCCGACCCGGTGCGCTGTCGAGGTGGAGGGTGCCGTTCATCTCTTCCACCAGCCGCACCACGATGGACAGCCCCAGGCCGCTGCCCCCGTTTGCGCGAGGAGGGGCCCCGGCCCCGTGGTTGAAGGGCTGCAGCACGTGGGCGTGGCGCTCGGCTGGGATGCCCACGCCGGTGTCGGAGACCGTGAGCGTGACCGCGACTTGTTTGGACTCCGCCGCTTCCCCGATGACCGACACCCGAATCTCGCCCTGGCGGGTGAACTTGACGGCATTGCCCACCAGGTTGAAGAGGATCTGGCGCAGGCGCAGTGCATCGCCCGCCACCCATCGCGGTCCGGCCTGGTGGGCGAAGAGCGCCACACCACGGGCTTCGGCCCGCAGAGAGAGGCTGCCGGAGACGTCGTCGAGGGCGGCGCCGAGGTCGAGCGGGGCGGACTGCAGCTCGAGCTTGCCGGCTTCGATGCGGGCGATGTCGAGGATGTCGTCGACCAGCCCCAGGACGGTGCGACCCGCCCCACGAAGCAGCCCCAGGCGACGCTTCTGTTCCTGGTCGGCCTCGGAGGCCTCCAGCAGCTCGGCCAGACCGGTGACCGCCATCACCGGGGTGCGGAGCTCGTGGCTCATGGTGGTGAGGAAGGCGGTCTTGGCCTGGTTGGCCTCCTCGGCGCGTTGGCGGGCCTGTTCGGCTTCGACCCGGGCCTGTTCGGCTTCGATGCGCGCGGCTTCGGCGGCCTGCCGGGACCGCTCGGCCTCTACTCGGGCATCTTGCAGCGATGCCTCGCGGTTCTGAGCGACCCGTTCGTACGCCAGGGCGGTGGCGGTGAACAGGATGATGGCACCGATGGGACCCATCATCTGCATCGCGACCAGGGTGTCGCCGGTGAGCGACGATGGCGGCAGCAGGTGGTCGAAGGCGGTGAACACCACGGCCGGCAGGGCACACACCACCGCCCACCCGACGGCGGCCCGCGCACCCGCCAGCAGCGCGACAATGGCGGGCAGCACGGCCAGAGCGTGCATCCCCGGGGCCCCGGCACCACCGGCGCGGTAGGTGAGGGCCACCACCACCAGCCAGATGACCGTGGCGAGGGCGTGGGCCTCGTGTCCGATCCGACCCCGCCTTCGGACCCGGACCACCAGCCCACCACACAGCGCCGAGCCCAGGGAGAGCCCCACGGTGCCCCACAGGTCGCCCGTGATGGCGTTGACCAGAGCGGACACGGCCCCCACCATCACCACGGCCCCCGCGCCGCGGACGAACACGGCCAGGCGGGTGGGGTCGGTTGGTGTAGACATCGTCATGGTCGGCAGAGTCCGCGAGCGGCACCGGGGAGGCGAGCGGCGCCACCTTAGCGGCTCGAGCGCCGAGTGTGCCTCCAAGCGCCACATTGTGCGTCGACCGTGACCGACGGGGACATCCTCGGGGAGGGTACTGCCACAATCTACCGTTGGTCGGGCGGGACTGCGCCCTCCGAGCCTCCTTCCGGGGTGCGCACGCCGGTCTCGAGGTTCCAGCTGGCCCGCAGAGTGGTGCGGAGGTCGCCGCCATAGACGTGGACGGCGCGGAGCCGGACCTTGCTCGGGTTGTGGATGTGGTGGATGTCGGCGGCGGCCATGTGGATGAGCCCGGGGGCGGGCACCTCCACCACACGGTCGACCTCGGGACGGTCGTGTCGCAGCTCGTAGAAGGTGTTGTCTTCCTGGCCTTCGTAGACCGAGATGACCGCCCAGGTGCCGTGGTCGTGCACGCGGCTGGTGAAGCCCGGCTCGAGGTCGACGTGCATGACCGTCACCACGTCGTCGATGTGCAGCAGAGCCACCCCTCGCTCATCGGCGGTGGTGACGTCGCGGGCGAACACCGGACCCCACACCCCTGGCGCCTCGGTGACGTCGCGGAGCACGGCAGCCACGGCTTCTTCGGGATGAGCGGAAGCGGCGGCAGCTCGGCAGGCGGCAACGAGCGAGGCGAGCGAGGCCATGGTCATCCTCCGGTGTCTGCAGACCCCGTGTCGGAAGAGCCGGTGTCGGCATCTTCTTCGGTCACCTCGCCGGGTGTCCACTGCAGCCACTGGCGGAGCGTGGCCGGACCATCCGCTTCACGATGCAGGCACCAGTGGGGGTCGTAGTCGCTGGTGGCAGCGCACCGCACGAGCTCGGAGTCGGGGAGCGCGGTGTCGAGGGCGAGCGTGGTGAAGTTGGGCACCTGGTAGTCGCCTTCGCCCAGGAACACGAGGCTGGGGGCGGCCTGGTCGCGGGCCACGGCCATGGGGTCGGAGGGGTCCATGGTCCACTGGAACAGCTGGATGACCGGATGCAGGCGGTCGATCTGGCCCCAGTCGTCTTCCGGGAGGCCCAGCGCCGCGCCGAGGGCTGCCGGGGCGGTGATCTCAGCGGGGGCCTCGGCACCGAACAAGGCGAAGAGCGACTCGATGAGGGAGTCGTCGAACTGGCCGATGAGACCGGTGTCGAGGAAGTAGTGGGTGAACACACCGCCGGTGCCCGACAGGAAGGTGGCTTCCCATTGGTCGGCGGTGGCGGCCGTGCCCAGGTTCACGGTGACCGAGCCGAGCGAGTGACCCAGCCGCCGGACGGGTGCGGTGGTGTCGATGGAGCCGCCAGACCCGGCCGCGAGCTTGTCGTTGAGGGCCTCGAGCAGGAAGCGCTTGACCTGGAGGCCCTCGATGGCGCCCTGGCGCTGGTTGTCGCGGAAGGCAGGCAGGTTGACGATGTTGTAGAAGCCGAGCGACGCGCCGTACCCTTCGTCGATGAGGGGGTAGCGGGTGCCGTAGAGCGGCTGGTCGCGGCCCACGATGGCCCAGCCTTCATCGGCGAGAACACGGGCCAGGGCGTCGCAGTCGTCGTACTTGTTGCGGCGCTGGACGGCGTGGTAGGCCGTGCCGCCGGTGCCGTGGTCGTACATCAGCAGGCGGGCGTTCTCGATGGGGTTGCCGTCGTCGCCCTTGGGCACGGAGATGGTGACGCGGGTGCTGTCGGCGTCGGGGACAGCGGTGAGCAGGCCGTTCTCGAAGTCGATCCAGCCCGACACGCGGTCGGTGTCGTACAGGTGCGAGATGCTGGGGCTCATGTACGGGGCGTCGTCGAGGCCCGAGTAGTTCCAGACGGGCACCTGTGCCTGGTAGACGGCCATGGGCCAGGCATCCATGTCGACGACGTGAGTGCCGGTGTCTTCGGTGAGGGGGCTCTGGTACGACAGCTCGGTGGAGCCGTCTTCGAAGGTGACCTCGAGCACGGTGGCGCTGCTGCCGGACGGTGTGGTGCCCTGCGAGTAGGCCATGCCGGTGACCCGCTTGAGCGCCACGCCGGCCCAGGGGTCGGTCTCGGCGTCGAAGCGGGCGTCGGCGTCGGTGATGAGCTGCTGGAGCTGCCCGGTGACGTCCTGCACGGTGTAGACCGTGGCCACAGCGGGGGTGCCGGTGACGCCTGCGAGGGCGAGGGCATCGGTGACGCCCGCGGGGACGGCGCCTTCGACGAACTCCACCCCGGCTTCGGCCATCACGACGGCGGCGAGGCGGGCACCGGACCGCGGCGGGTGACCGAGGGCGGGCGCGAAGGCCAGGAGGTTGGCCACCAGGGAGGGGTCTTCGCCGGGGTCGGTGATGAAGCGCGCTTCGAGGGGCAGCAGCTCACCGGTGTCCATGTCGACCAGCAGGATGGGGTCGTACGGCGTGCCTTCGGTGGACGGGGGCACGGAGACGGGGCCGGTGAAGCGGAAGTAGGCGGCAGTGTTGTTGCCGAAGCCCTGGGCCACGCTCTCGAGGCGGGTTCGCCAGCCGTCGACGATGGGCTCGGCGGCGTCGGTGCCGAAGACGGGGAAGCCGGTGAGGTCGGGCGTGCCGTCGGACGTGAGGAGGTCGTCGCTCGGGAACGGCATGTCGAAGAAGTGCGTGGACCGGGCGGGGTCGATGTAGGGCTGCACAGGCTCGACGATGGGGTCGGGGTTCGTGTAGACCACGTCGTCCTGGCAGCCCACGCCGAGCACCAGCGCACACGACCACAGCGAAAGGGGGAAGACACGCCTTGTCACGGAGCACTCCTGGCCAGAGTCGGGCCCGAGAGGACCGACGGCCACGCACCGTAGCGTGTTGGGCCAGGGGTCGCCCGGGCGAGCTTCAGTCCCGGCGCCGGCGCCCCATCAGTGCCGTCAGCCCGAACAACCCGAACACACCGGCCGCGCTGTAGGAGGCGCCCGCGCCGGCACAACCGGAGATTTTGCCGCCGCCGTCGACCGCCAGGCCGGAGTCGTCTGCTGCGCCATCATCGGTGTGTCCGTCGTCGGAGCCGTCGTCGCCCCCATCATCGCCCCCGTCATCGCCCCCATCGTCTCCAGCGCCATCGTCGCCCCCGTCATCCCCTGCGGCGTCTTCATCGAGCTCGCCGTCACAGTCGTTGTCGATGCCGTCTTCCACATCTTCGGCGCCGGGGTGCACGGTGGGGTCCAGGTCGTCGCAGTCGCCGTCGTCTTCGGTGTAGCCGTCGCCGTCGAGGTCTTCGCGGTCGGTGGGGTCGGAGCCATCGTCTCCACCGCCGGAGTCGCCGCCGCCCGAGTCTCCGCCAGATGGGTCGGCGTCTTCGTCGATCTCGCCGTCGCAGTCGTTGTCGACGCCGTCGCGCACATCCTCGGCGCCCGGGTACACCGTGGCATCGGCGTCGTTGCAGTCGCCGTCGTCGACGGTGTAGCCATCGCCGTCGTCGTCGCTGGAGCCGGCTGGGGGACAGCCTTCGTCGATGGTGCTGTCGCAGTCGTTGTCGACCCCATCACAGACCTCCGGGGCGCCCGGGTAGGTGGTGGCATCGGCGTCGTTGCAGTCGCCTCGGGTGCTGTCGTAGCCGTCGCCATCGGCATCTGCGGCGACTGCGGGGGTGGACACGGCGAGGGCCGACGACAGGGCGATGAGCGTGAGCAGGCGGGTCATGGTGTCTCCCGTTGGGTGATGGGACACCTCCTCAACGCGCGGGCTGCGTACGTGTGGAATCGAGGGGCACATCGGGTGGCAGGCCCCACCCTCACCCATGCCAGAACGGAGTGTCTACGGCCATCTTCGTGGAGATCGATCCCGTCACGGGCGCCATGGATCCAGGTCGGCGAGAAATCTGCCATCGATATTCCACATCCGGTCGAGGCAGACGTTCTACGACCGGAGCTCCCCATGAGACCGGCCGTGACCACCCCCGCCCCCACCTCCGATGAAGACCTCCTGCGCGCCTTCTCCACGGGCGACGAGCAGGCCTTCGCACGGTTCCACGCGCGGCACCACCAGCGCCTTGTGGCCTATGCCTGGCGCCTGTTGGGCCGACGGGAGGAAGCCGAAGAGGTGTGTGCCGATGTCTTCTCGCAGCTGGCCCGCGGACGCTGGAAGGAAGGGGGCTCGGCACGGGCCTGGGTGTTCACGCTCACCCACCGTCGGTGTCTGGACCGCCTGCGCCGTCGGTCTCGTTGGGCCCGCGTGGTGCCGTGGCTCTCGTCCACCCCCGACCCGGTCCACACCCCGGAACACGCCCTCGCCCGCACCGACCGCCAGCGTCACCTGGAGCGTGCCCTCTCGGGTCTCTCGGAAGACCACCGCGCTGTGATCCTCCTCTACTACGGCGAAGAGCTGTCCTCCCGCGAGGTGGCCGATGTGCTCGGCTGCTCCGACCAACAGGTGCGCTCTCGTCTCGCCTACGCCCGTCGCCTGCTGCGCGACGCCATGCCCGACTCCGTGGAGGTCTGAGTGAACACCGACGACATCTCCCACCTCATCGGCCTGCGCTTCGACGACCTGTCCCCCGAGGAACACGGTCGCCGGGCCGCCCTCCTCCAGCGCTCCCCCGATGCCCGTCGCGACCACGACTTTGCGCTCGCACTGGGCCAGTCTGTGCGTGCGCTGCCCGTCCCCGAGCCCCGAGCCCTGCCCCGCCCCCGGTCCACCCGGCCACGAGCAGCCATCGGCGTGGGGCTGGCCCTCGCTGCGACCGCCCTGCTGATGGTGGTTCCCGACACCCCCACCACCCGCGACAAGGGGCTCGGTGCACCCGAAGCCGCGCCGCCGGCCTTCCTCCAGGCCGCCGCCGAACAGCCCAACGGCTCCCTCCGGCCGCTGGCCGATGGTGCGCGGGTGGCCACCGATGAGTGGGTGGTCTTCCAGGCCCGCGGCACGCCCCACCACGCCTGGCTGCTCGAAGATGGCCGTCCGCTCCCGCTGTCGGCCCACCAGCTCTCCTCGCACACCCCCACCGCCTTCCGTCCCGATGGTGCCCCCACGGGTGCGCGCCGCTACACGTTGGTGGTGTGCCCCCCCGGCCAGACCCCCGGCGGACCCGCGTGCACGGAGGACGCGCTCGTGCTGGTGTGGGACTGATGCGAGAACCCCGGGACACCCTTCGAGTCGGTCTGCTGGCCGCGATGGTGTCGGCGTGTGCAGCGCGTCGTCCGCCCGAGCCCATGCAGCGCGACAAGGCCACCCGTCCCGCTCTGTCCACCGCCGAAGCCCTCCGGACCACCCTCGAGCCCCGCCGAAGGGCTGTGGTCATCGGTGTGGCGGACTATCTCGACCCCGCCTTCGCCCCCCTGAAGCACGCCGAGGCCGATGCCACCGCAGTGGGCGCTCTGCTGGCCGCAGACGACGCCGGCGGCTTCGATGAAGTCACAGTGCTCACCGGCGCCGACCGCCAGGACATCACCCGCGCCCTCCAGACCGTCCGCCGCGACCTCCGCCGCGAAGATGTGCTCGTGGTGTACTTCTCGGGCCATGGCACCGCCGATGTGTCCGGCCGACGGTACCTGCTCACCGCCGACAGCCGCGCCCGCGACCTCCCCGGCACCGCCATCGACCTCACCGACCTCCAGGACTACTTCTCCGAGCTCGCGCCCGCCCGAAAGGCCCTCATCGTCGATGCCTGCTTCAGCGGCGACGGCAAGTCCACCCGCCCCCCCGACGCCCCTCCGGTCGACCCCCACGACCCCCTCGTCTCGGCGCGCGCATCGGCCATGAGCCCCGGCGAGAGCCACCTCTTCGCCACCAGCCCCGGCCGACCCGCCCGCGAAGACGACCAGCTGGGCCACGCCGTCTACACTTGGTTCCTGCTCGACGCCCTGTCGTGGTCGTTTGCCGAAGCCGACCGCGACGGCGATGGCGTCGTGACCGCCTACGAAGCCCACGACCACGCCCGCGGCCGCACGATGGACCGCACCGGCGGCGTCCAGGTCCCCGAGGCCACCTTCCGTGTGGTGGGCGACGGCGACCTTGCTCTGGTGGGCCGACCGTCCGCCCGAACCCGTCGCGACCGGGCGCTGGTCTACCTCTATCCCCCCACCTCCCACGTGCTCCACGGGGCCCGCATCGAGGTCGATGGCCGCGACAAGGGCAGCCTGCCGGGCACTCTGGTCGTGACGCCCGGCATGCACCATGTGCGCATCCTCGGGCCCTCGGGCGAGCTGCTGGCCGCGGGCTCGGCCGAGCTTCGAGGGGGAGCGGTGGTGCCGGCCGATGCGCTGGTGCGGATGGTGGACGGGCCCGCCGGAAGTGTGGGCGTGACGGCCGATGTGGGCTTTGGACAGGGCTTGCTCGACCTCACCGACACCCCTGCTCTGATGGGGGGCACCGTGCGGCTGGAGAGACGGGATGCCGACGGCGTGCGGCGGGGGCTGCTGCGCACTCTGAGCGTGCACGGAGCGGTGGGGGACAGCCGCAGCTTTGTGGGCCTGACCGGCGGACTCGGCGTGCAGCACGACTGGCGGCGCCTGCGCTGGGAGACCACCCTGACCGCGGGGGGCAGCCACATCTCCCCCGGCTCGCAGCCCGACGCCCTCGGCTGGGCCTACCTCCACGCGGGTCCACAGCTCGGGCTGGGCCTGGTGCTCACCGAGACGGTGAGTGTGGGTGTGCGGGGCACCACCGCCGTGAGCTGGCTCGACCGCGACCTGGATGGAGCGCCGGAGTGGGTGGTGCTCCCGCGCGTGGGGCTCGGACTGGAGTGGAGCCACTGAAGCGGGTTGTGCGCTGAAGTGACCGCTCTACGGGGGTTGTCGACGGCATGCCATGCGCTGGTACGCAGTTGTTCATAGATGAAAGTGGGGGTGATTTCTCGACGTCGACAAACGTCGACCGGTGTATCGTCGGCCCATGCGCAGACGTGTGCGAAGATGTCGCCTCGCCCTTTCATGGATGTGTTCATGCGCTTCAGGCCGCTTCTGGCGATGTGGTGTTTGTCCTGCGCGCCTTCGGTCGTTCCCTCCAAAGGGGGGGGGAGTCCGTCCGCTCCCGCAGCGCCGGCTCCCGAAGACTCCGCCGCGCCCACCGACTCGGCCGACGACCCTGTCGAGGTCATCGAGTCTCGGATGTTGGATCTGGACGCCAGCGCGGACCGAGGCTTCTACGCCGACCCCTTCGACCTCGTGCTCACCGCCAGCGATGTGGATGCCTCGGTGGTGTGGACGCTCGATGGAAGCGACCCCCGAGACAGCCGCACAGCCACGGTCGCACCCTCGCCGGCCACCATCCGCGTCGACCCCGACCGCGCCGATGGCCGCGACCCCACGCCCGGCTTCGTGGTCCGGGCTGTGGCGATGCGCGATGGCTACGGCACCAGCGACGTGCTCACCCACACCTACATCTTCCCGGCAGAGGTCGCGCGGCTGTCTCCGCACAATGAAGCACCCGGACCCGACTGGCCCGCGCCCTACCAGACCGACGACATCCACGACCGTGTCCATGCGATGGACTACGGCATCGACCCCGATGTGGCGCTCGACGATGCGGGCCGCTTCGAGGATGGCCTGCTGGCCATTCCCACCGTCTCGATCACCACCGACCTGCACAACCTCTTCGACGCCGACGACGGAATCTACGTGAACCCCATGGGACACGGTGCAGAGTGGGAGCGGCCGGCGTCGTTCGAGCTCATCGACCCCGCCGACGAACGCGAGGTCCAGGCTGGCACGGGCTTGCGCATCCGCGGAGGCTGGTCCCGACACCAATCCAACCCAAAGCACGCATTCCGGTTGTTCTTTCGCAGCGAGTATGGCGACAGCAAGCTGCGCTTCGACCTCTTCGAAGGAGAGGGGGCCGACGAATTCGACAAGGTCGACCTGCGCACCGCACAGAACTACTCATGGAGCTTCAAGGGTCGGGAAGGCCGCGAGAACACCTTCCTGCGCGATGTCTTCTCTCGCGACCTCCAGCTGGCGCTGGGTCGGCCGTCGAGCCGCAGCCGGTACTACCACCTGTACCTCAATGGCGTGTACTGGGGCCTCTACCAGACGCAAGAGCGCACCGAGGCCCGCTTTGCCGCCACCTACTTCGGGCGTGAGGTGGACGACTACGATGTGGTGAAGGTCAACGGCGACGACCCCACGGGCCGGGTCATCGAAGCCACAGACGGCACGCTCGACCTCTGGGAAGACGTGTGGGAGGCCTGCGCGTCCGGCTTTTCAGACGATGCCGCCTACTTCGCTCTGCAGGGGCTCGACGCCACCGGCACCCGCGACCCGGACCTGCGCGTGCTGGTCGATGTCGACAACCTCGTCGACTACATGCTGGTCATCTTCTACACCGGCAACTTCGACGCCCCCACGGGTGCCTTCACGCGCAACCAGGGTGCCAACAACTTCTTCGCCATCATCCCGCGCACCGACCCCGACCAGGGCTTCGTGTTCTTTGCGCACGACGCCGAGCACAGCCTGCTTCCCGATGCCTGGAGCCCGGGGGTTGGCGTGGAGGAGGACCGGGTCAACCTGGGCACCCGCACCGACAGCTACCGGATGAATGTGGCCCGCTTCGCCGACTTCCACCCCCAGTGGCTCCACCATCGGCTCACCGACAACGCCCTGTATCGCGCACACTTCGCTGCCCGTGCGCGGGCTGTCCTGGCCGATGGCGGCCCGCTGTCCGACGCCGCGGTCACCGCACTGCTCGAGCGCCGCATCCACGAGCTCGACCGCGCCATCGTCGCCGAGTCCGCCCGCTGGGGCGACACCAAGTCCTTCTACGAAGACGGCCGCACCACCCGCACCCGGGACGACGACTGGGTGCCGGCCGTCGACCGCATCCTGCTCGACTGGGTGCCGCATCGCCGCGCGATTGTGGTGGCCCAGCTGGAGGCCGCAGGACTGTGGTGAGGCGTGTGGGTGGGCGAGACTCCCCCACCCATCACGGATCCCGACGCGCCTCCGCACGCTGTTCCTTCGTGAGAACCGTGGGCTCGACGATGAAGCCGCCCCCCGTCCGGTGGAATGGAGACGGCCGGGCCTCCCCCTGCAGCTTGCGCAGCCCAAGGCGGAACACCGTGCGCATCAACACCGACGCCGGCGCCTTTTCATGGGCGTCGAGCGTGCTCTTGTCGCCGATGGCGAAGCGGCCCTGGATGCCGGTGGACGGACCGACCGCGGCGTCGGCCTCTGCACCCGTGGGCAGGGTGCGGCGGGGCACGCCCACGAAGGGAAGGCCGGGCTTGTCGACCATGTTGGCCAGTGGGGTGTTGCAGCAGGTGGCGTAGAACCGCAGCAGGCCCTTCGGCGACAGGCGGATGAGGCCCACCTTGTCCTGGCCCAGGGTGATGGTGAGGCGGGCGGGCGTGCTCTGCACCATCGCGATGCCGCCGTGTTCGTTGAGAACGTCGTCGGCGCGGCCGATGTGGCGGATGAAGGTGCGGCAGTCGTCGCAGTGGCAGACCACGTGCTGCACCGTGGCCGGGCGCACATCGCGGAGGGTGCCTTGGACGGTGCCGCAGTCGCAGGAATAGGAGAGGTCGGACATGGCGGTGCTCGGGCTGGCAGGGGGCCCGGCATAACGCCTGGTGGTCAGCCCACGAGCTTGCTGGCGTCGGTGGACCGGTCGACCGGCGGACCGTCTTCGGGCGTCTCGGTGGTGGTCCAGCGGGCCAGGGCCTCGCGCAGCCCCCGCATCGTGGCGGGCTTGGCGAGGATGGCGTCCATGCCGCTCTCGGTGCACCGCTGGCGCTCTTCTTGTGTGACGCCGGCCGTGAGCGCCAGGATGGGCAGCACGTGGCCGCGGGACCGGAGCGTGCGTGTGGCCTCGAAGCCGTCCATGTCGGGCATCTGGCAGTCCATCAGCACGATGTCGAAGGCGTCTTCGTCGATGGCCTCCAAGGCGGCGGCGGCGTTGTCGAGGGCGGTGACCGTGCACCCCAGGCGCTGCAGCATGGCATCGGCCACCGTGAGGTTGACCGGGTTGTCGTCGACCAGGAGCACCTTTGCGTGTAGCGACCGGGTGCCCGAGACCAACTGGACTGGACTGAGCGGAGCCTCCGCAGGCGCACGCCTGGCGACGGGGGCGCGCACGTGGAAGGTGAAGGTGCTGCCCACGCCGGGGACGCTGCTGGCGGTGAGGATGCCGCCCATCAGCTCGACCAGGCGGCGACAGATGGCCAGGCCCAGTCCGGTGCCTCCGTGGGGCCGGTTGTGGGAGGCGTCGCCCTGCACGAAGGGAGCGAAGAGCTGCTCGATGCGGTCGGGGGAGATGCCTGGCCCCGTGTCGGAGACCGACACCGTGAGGCGGTCGTCCCTCCAGGTGGCATGGACGTCGATGGTGCCTTCGGTGGTGAACTTGACCGCGTTGCCCACCAGGTTGAGCAGCACCTGGCGCAGGCGGGATGGGTCGCCCACGAGTCGGTCGGGCAGCTCGGTGAAGTGCACCGTCAGCGCCACATCGCTGGCCAGGTCGCCGTGGCGCATCAGGCTCACGACGTCGGTGATGACGGCCCGCGGTCGATAGGCCACGCGGTCGGCCTCCACCCGTCCCGACTCGAGCTTGGACAGGTCGAGAACGTCGTTGATGACCTGCAGCAGGCCACCTCCAGAGCTGCGGATGACGTCGACCATCTCCCGCTGTTCGGGGCTGAGGCCCGTGGTGTCGAGCAGCTCGGCCATGCCCAACACACCGTTCATGGGGGTTCGGATCTCGTGCGACATGGTGGCCAGGAACGACTTCCGAGCGGCGAGGGCAGCCTCCAGCTCGGCGTTCACCTTCGCGAAGGCGCGCTCGCGGAGCTGGCCCGAGACCATCGACTCCCGTAGTGCCACATAGATGTTCTCCACAGAGATGGCCACCAGCATCAGCACGAGGCTGGTCGACACCACCCACTCATCGGGCACACCCGCCAGCCAACTCCCCGCCGCCAGCGTGACGAGGGTGGTGAACTGGATGTACCGGGCCTGCCAGCGCTCTGCGGCGAACGCCCCACCGATCATGGTGGGGATGCCGAACACCCAAGCCAGCGGTGCCGGACCGGCCGCCCACACCAACAACGACATCGACAGCACATTGCCCAGCACCCGGAGGTGGTAGCTGTGGGCCAGCTTGAAGCCTCTGGACTCGGGGAAGCTGAGCAGCACGTTGACCGCCACGTAGACGGTCACCGCGGCCAGAGTGGTGATGCGGTCGGTGGCTTCGTAGAGACACCACAGCGCCAGCACGACCGACAGCGGACCCAACAACGCGCTGAGCCGCACCGACCACTCTCGGCTGAAGGCTTCGCGGATCTCGCGGACGGTGTGCTGTGGGGCGACTTCGGGCATCGGCTCGCTGGGGGGACGTGCCGATCTATCGGATGAACGGGGCACTCCGACAGTCGGAAGTGACATGTTTTGGGTATTTGTCGCTTCCGGATAGCCCTGTGTGGGCCATGTGTGGACGCAGCAGGCTCAGAACAAGGCCGGCAACACCACGGTCTCCCCCACCGCCGGAGGGGTCCAGTCCACCACCCCCGCTGCGCCCAGAGTCACGAAGCGACGGTTCGTTTCGTCTTCCAAGGGCTCGGAGAACCGAAAGGCCACCACCGCCGGCCGACCGTCGCCCGTGACCGCACGCACATGGGCGTCCATGCCAAAGTGGGCCACGTGGTCGTCCACCGCGAACGGCTTGCGGGCGGGGTCGCGGAGCAGGTGGTCGATGGGACGCGCGAGAAAGCCCTCCTCCGGGGTGATCACGAGGGTGTAGGGGTCTTCGCGGGTGACCTTCACGTCGGTCCACCAGGTCGACAGCAGCGCGATGCCGCGGGGACGTCCATGGTCGTGGGGCGGCACCGAGCGCTTCACGTACGTGTAGATGGCCGAGAATTCGTTGGCCTGGATGAACACGAGGGTCTGCTGCTCGAGCGTGTCGTCGCTGGGACCCGTGTCGGCGGCGACGTCGAAGATGAGGCCCATCAGGGGTGTTGCGGCCACCCGGGCGGGTCGGGCCAGGCCGGAGACGGGGCCGTGCCACAACAACAGGCCCACGATGGCCCAGGTGCGCAGAGTCCAGGCACCGGGGGCGACCTCGGGGTCGGGGTCTTCCAGGATGGCGTGGTGGTCGACGATCTCCGCGATGAGCAGCGCGCTGGCCAGGCTGGCGAAGGTGTAGAGGCGGTCCATGGGGAAGGTGGACGTGAACGGCACCAGGATGAAGGCGAAGGCCAACGCAGCGGTGCGGGCCGACGGTCGGGCCTTCAGCGCGGGCCACGCCACTGCCACAAAGGCCACCGCCACGCCCAACCCGGCCACCGACATCGCCAGCCGCCCGCTCTCCGGAAGCACGCCCCAGCCGTCGATGGGCGCCGACAGCAGCTGTCCCGCCGCCAGCACCGGCCATCGCGCGACCAGCGCCCCGGCCCATACATCCGGCGTCGCGCCAGGGTCGATGTACAGCCCCGAGAGGTCGGCCCCGAAGCCCAACGCGTCGTAGGCGAGTCGCCACACCACCACCACCACGAACGGTCCGGCCAGCGAGGTGAGGTTGGACCACCGCTCGCGCGTCAGCACACGGGCTCCCATCCACGCACATGCCCCCAGGGCCGCTTCTCCTGCGCACAAGCCCAGCGCGAGAGACACCATGCTCAGCCCCCACATCCGCCGGTCGCCGGTGGTGCGCCAGCGCACGAACGCATGCACGGTGAGGATGCTGAAGGTGGTGGTGAGGAGGGCGTTTCGGTTGGCAATCCAGGTGAGCGGCACCGCGTGGGCGTCTTCGAAGGCGAAGAACACAGCGGCCAGGCCTGCCGCCAGCGGTGTGGTGCCCTCCTCCTGCAGAAAGCGCACGCCACACCAGGTCATGAGCCCGCCCCACATCAGCGAGTGGAGGTGCTGCAGCACGGCGCTGTCGGGCCACAGCAGGTGGTCGAGCAGGTGGGTGGCAGACGACAGTGGGCGGAAGAACGCCGCCCGCACGCCAGGGTCGGCCCACCAGGTCAGAAGCCCCGCCGAAGCCATGTTCTCGTTTACTTCGCCCGGACCCAGGAACCGGAAGAGGTACCGAATCGGGTCGACGTCCACGAAGGGGGGATGGCTGCCCAACACGGCGCGGTGTGCCCAGTCGTCGCCCATCCAGCCGGCCCACAGTGCAGGCAGAGCGGTCAGCATGGCCACCACAGCCAGCCCGAGGGGCAGTCGGGGGTGAATGAGCAGTCGGCGGACGTGTGTGAGCACGGGAAGCCTCCACGCGCCCGATGCTCGACCACGGCGCGGGATCTTGTCCACCCGGGGCGTCCGCACGCGAGGCATGCGAGCCCGTGAAATTGGGTGAAAACCCTCCGGACGACCTATGTTGGGGCGCCCGCGCCCCCTCGCCCGGGATTGGGAGAGCTCATGGTCCTGGTTGCGCTGTTGATGGGCGCTGCCGCGGTGGCGGACGCCCCCGACGCAAGCGTCACGTATGCGCTGGAGATGATGGCCCTCGACCTGGGCCGCCTCGATCCCCAGCTCGAAGACTACGGCTTCGCGCCGGCCGGAGCCCGTCCGCTCTTCAGCCACAACGTGCGCGGCACCTTCGTCTTCGACGACCTCTACTGGGCCGGCCTCAACGTCCGCACCGCCGTGTCCGTCCGCAGCAAAGACGCCATCGTGCCCACCGTCGTCCAAGCCACCTGGACCAGCGTCTACGGCGGCTACACCCTGCACGGACCCATCCGGGGCGGCGCCGACCTCGGCTTCGCATCCGTGTCCGAGTCCGTGGGCAGCACCGTCCAAGGCGGCGCGCTCGTCTACCTCGGCCCCTTCCTCCAGCCGCGGGCCACCTGGCGCATCGTCAACGGACCCGGCATCGTGGAGCTGTCGGTCGGCTGGATGCTGCACAAGCCCGTGGGCAACCCCCACGACAACGCCCTGTGGGAGGAGTCCTTCCACCGCGGGGTCATCCAAGGCCCCACGCTCGCCGTGCACTCGGGCATGGGTACCGGAGGTTGGCAATGATGCGACGACTCGCCCTGCTCTCGCTGCTGGTGGGCTGCGCCGAGCCCGACGTCTGCCCCATCGCCGAAGATCCCCTCGGCTCCCTCACTCTGTGGGAAGAACAGTGGCTCGAGGACGGAGGCGCTCCCGTCTCCCCCGACCACCACACCCTCATCGCCGAAGATGGCCTGATGTTGGCCTACCGCGACTGGGTGCCCGACGGCTGGACCGGCGTGGGCGCAGTGGCGGTGTTGGTCCCGGGTTCCTCCGCCCACAGCGAACAGTACGCCCAGCTGGGGGCCACGCTGTCCGAAGAAGGCGTCTACACCCGCATCATCGACGTCCGGGGGCACGGCCGCTCGGTCTGCGAGTCGCTCTACACCTGCGACGAACCGGCCCACGTCCCCCGCCAGCCCGAAGACGACGGCATCTACTACCCGGGCCGCGTGGGCGACTCCGCCGACCCCCACCAGCTCGCCCGCGACCTCGGCACCCACCTCGCACACCTCCGCACCCTCTGGCCCGATGCCTCCCAACACCTCGTGGGCCACAGCAGCGGCGGCGGCCTGGTCTCGCGCTTCATCGAAAACGCCGGAGCACACGCGCTTTCCAGCGTCTCGCTGCTCGCACCCTACAACCACCCCGACCAACCCCAGGTCCGCCCCGAGGTGAAGCTCGACTGTGCCGACTTCACCGGCACCGAGTACGCCCGCGTCGACCTGGGCGCCCTCGGCGACGCCCTCCGCGGCAACGACCACCGCTACGTGCTCACGTTCCACAAGAACTACGACTACACCGATCCCCTCGACACCCTCGCCTACACCTGGAACACGGTGCAGGGCATGTCCACCACCAACCCCGACTCCTTCTGGGCCGCCCACACCGCCCCGCTGCTCTTCATCGCCGCCGACCGCGACCACCTGCTCGACCCCGTCGAGAGCGCCCGTCAGGCCGAGCGTGCCGCGGGCCCGGTCGAGTTCTGGAAGGCCGGCGACACCAGTCACGTGGGCCTGTCCTGGAGCGCCGAGGTGGGCGAGCGGGTGGCCGAGCACATCGGGCACTACGCCGGGATGTAGCCAGCTGTCGGAACCGCCGAAGCCGCGGAGCGTCTTCGTCGGGCCGGAGAGCCAAGTCTCTCCGGCAGGGTCCGAGCCAAGGTCTCGGCCCCCACGCTTGCGAGCAGCTCGGTGGTAGGGTGTTCTCCTTGGGTTCGGGAGCCACACCATGTCCGATGTCCGCCGTATGAGCGACACGCGTCCGCTGCGCGTGGGTCAGCTGGTGCAACCTCAGGTCGAGATGCTGCGGCGGATGGTCGACACCTTGGGGGCCATCGTCTCGGTGAACGAACGGGATGCCGCAGACGCGCAGCGTGTCGAGCAGAAGCGGCGAGCGCCCCCCCGAGCCAACCCCTGGGGTCGCCCGGACGCCCGCCGCGAGCCCCGGATGCTGTTCATCGACGGCCTGCGTGGAAGCGGCAAGACCTCCCTGATGCTCACGCTCATCGAGACCTGGCGCCAGGTGGTGTTCGGAGATGGGGGCGGCACGGACTTCGTCGGGCAGCTCAACGAGCGCCAGAAGACCCACCTGCGGTCGGTGCGCTTCCTGCCGATGATCGACCTGCACCCCATGCCTGAGGGCATGCCGCTGTACGCGTGGCTGCTGGCGGCCTTCGGGCCGGTGGTGAAGCACCTCGACCGCGCGCTTGCGGGCAATGGAGACCACCGCGGTGGTCCACATGCTGCAGGGCCGTTCCACGATGCCCACCCACGCTCGCTCGCCGACCGCCTCCGCATGCTCCAGCACGCCGCCATCGCCAGCTGGGACGCCGGCCGGGCTGCCGCCTCCGACTCGCAGGAAGACTGGGTTCTCAACCGTGCCGACCAGCTGGAGAGCTGGTGGGAGCTGGAGGTCGAGTGGACCTCCTTCGTCGATGCCGTGGTGGAGGCGGTGGAGCGAGCGGCCGCGGCCTCCGGCGAGGCGCCTCCGAAGGGGCCCGGGTGGGTGCTGGCCCTGCCCATCGACGACCTCGACCTCTACGGCGGGGATGGCCGGCAGGTGGTGTTGGCGCTGCGGCGGCTGTGGCATCCGCGCGTGGTGTTTGTGATCACTGGCGAAGCGGGGCACCTCACCCAGACGGTCCAGCGCAGCTTCGCGTGTGGCCTGACGGTGGGGGGGCAGCTCTCCCCGGCGGACCATGACCAAGCGCGCGACCTGGCGCGGACGTTGGTGGACAAGGTGTTGCCGGCGCCGATCCGGTTCCGTACGTCCGACATCTCGGTGCTCCAGGCGCTCAAGAATGGCCTCGACAAAGGCATCTTCGGGAAGGTGGCCGGGCCGGCGCTGATCGTCGGGGGAGCGCCCGACTTGATTGCCGGTGCCGACCAGGGCGGTGTGGGGTTGGATGCTGTGTTGGAGGCCTACGCTCGGGGTGTCCGCGACCACAACAAGAGCACGGTCCTCCGCTTTCGACAGGTTGCCCAGCTGGTGGATGAGCTCCACGCGGTGTTGCCCACCGGAGATGCACGGACGGTCGCCGAGGAGCGACTGGTGGTGGCGCTGGTCACGTGGGCCCGCACACTGCAGGATGTGTTCGAGCCCGAGCCACTGGAGTGGGATCCACCCACCTTCCGGCTGCGGGAGAGTCGGAAGCTCGAGCTGGTCCCGCAGCTCGTGCAGGGGCACCGGCTCAAGAACGAACCCATCGCCGGGAGCACGACTCGCTCGGCTCCGTTCATGGCCCAGCTGGAGACACGCACCATCCGGGCGCTCGGAGCGGGCGAGGGCCTGCCCCGGGATGTGATGCCCGGCATCGTGCCCATCCTGCTCGACGTGGCCGCCAACTATGTCGATGTGCGCGTGGATGGCCTGCTGCGCGTTGTTCTCGATGAAGCATCGCCCGTGTTGGCCACGGTGAGCACACGGGACCGGCGGGATGTCGCCCGGGTGCCCTGGCCCACCGCCACCCTCGACGCACCGGGTCCGCTGGTGTGGCTCACCGAGCAGGTGCGCTACACGTTCGAGCCCAAGGCGGTGGCGTCCCACTCGCGGCTGTGGATGGTGTGCCACTGGGTGGTCTGGAACCTGGTCATCGCCGGCATCGACCCCACCGAGCTCGAAGAGGGGGGGCGGCTGGCGCCTGCCGTCGCTCCCGACGAATGGTGGGAACGCATCCTGGTGTGGGTGGACGAATTCTACGATGTGTCGAACCCTCGGGAGCACACATGGCTGACGGCAGGGCTGCCCTTGCTGGCGTGTCCCGAGGCCGGGCTGGGCGAGCGGGTGGCGGCGAAGGTGCTGGAGCTGGCCCATCGAGCCATCGACAAAGAAGAGGAACCGCAAGGGGGCCTGGAGGCTCGCCTGCAGAGAGCCGCCCGTCGGTGGGAGACCCTTCGAAGTGCCCGCCACAGCGGTGTTCCCGACGCATCGGCCCTGCTTGATGGCGCAGCGCCTTGGTCTGTGTGGGCTCAGATGCAGGCGAAGCACCGACACGGCGGGCCATTGTGGTGGCTCCACCTGCAGGCCCGTCCCGCCATGGAAGGTGAGGTGGCCGGGTCCTTCCTCGATCGACTTGCCGCTCTGTCCTACGAGGCGGTGGCCCCCGTCGGCGTTGCGAAGGTCCAGCGCAGAGCCATCGACCTGTTCACGGGCCTGTCTCGCGGTCGTCCCACAGGTCTGTCGCCCCTGGGTGAGCTGCTCGCCCGGCCGCCGGAACGCAATGGGTGGGTGGACACGGTCTACCTGTCCGACCTCGAGCAGTTCGCCGACGTCGACCAGGACGCCGACTCATTCGATGAAGAGCGCATCATGGCGCTCCTGTCCCAGCACGCCACCGACCGCGACATCACCTTTCTGCTGGGTGGGGTGGATGCACCGGTGCGAGCGGGTCGGTGGACCTCGCGAGCACTCCAGATGCGCCGGGTCGACCTCCTGGTGGACGGTGCCATCCGGGTCGAAGGCGACCAGGTCGTCGAAGGAGACGACCTGGGGATCTGGGCCTATCTGGGTGACACCAGCGATTCCTACTTGCTGCCCGAGCTGCCTGCAAAGCTCGCCCTCTTCCGCACCAACGACACCGAGCTCGCCGCTCCACCACTGCGGAGCTGGCTCGACCACCACCTGCTCCTGCAGTGTGCGGCCCACCACGCCGGCCTTCCTCGCCGGGGTAGCAAGCCGAGTGGGTCCATCAGCCGGGCCTGGATTCGGGGTGCCCTCGCAGCGTGGCTCTCCACCACCGTCCTCCTCATGGACGGCCAGCGCGGCAAGGCGCTCGCCGCTCCCATCGAACCCACCGAAGCCCTCGGCCACGACTTGCAGGCCTGGCGTCGCATCGGTGAGCGGTTCTATCAGCCCGACGTGGCGGCCGACCCCACGTGGGCCGCCTGGCTCGACCTCCTCCACACCTTCCTCGAGCAGGCCCTCCCCAAAGACGCCCTCCGCGCTTTCGACGGCTCCCGCCGCAGGCCCGTCGACTAGTGCGCGCCCTCCGCCTCCACGCCGAGGCCCTCGCCTGGCCGCTCTTCGACGACGGGGCCCTCCGACGCGCCGACGCCCACCTCGACGCCACCGCGCTCCTGCCGTCGTTCACCCAGAGGGCCGCCCGGCTCGACTGCAGCGCCCACGTCACCGAAGTCGTCGAGGCGTGGTGGTCTGCCGGCACGCCCCTCGTCGACTGGACCCGCCACCACGCCCACCGCCTTGTCCGCCGGGAAGGCCAGACCTGGCGGCTGCGCGGGCCCCACGCGATGGCGGGCGTCGTGCCTGTCCTGCCCGGCCACGAAGTGCTCCAGTGGCGCTGGATCACGCTCGCCCAGCCCATGAGCTGGCTCCTGGCAGCAGCAACGCCACGCGGCCAGCGTCCACCGTCTCAGGTCCAGCTCCTCGGTCGCCACGACGCCCCACCCCATCCCATCGCCCACCACCACCTCCACGTGGGGGCCGCCCACCCCTTCGAGCACATCTGGGCCCGCCTGGCCACGCACCTCAGCGGCCGGCTGCCCCACCCTGGTGGACAGCACCCGTCCCTCCCCGACGACCCTGCCGGCACCACCTGGACCAGCTGGCTTGTCCGTGCCCTCGTCGCCCGCCGCTGGCTCGCCCACAACACAGGCTTCGGGCCACCCTGGCGTCCGCCGGTCGGGATGTCGCTGGCCACCGCACAGGAGGCCACTACCGAAGCCCTCGACGACCTCCTCCACTATCCACGCCTCCCCGCCGGTCGCCGACGCAAGCACCTCGACGCCATCCTCCGCCGGGTCGCCACCGCCCGCCACGACCGGCCGCGCACCCGACCGTCCGCCGACACCGACCACATCTGGGCCCTCGACCCCATCTCCGACGGTCGCCCCTGGCCCGAGGGCGCCTGGCTCGCCCATTGTGCCCACCACCTCACCGATCCCCGCGCCATCCGCATCTTCCTGCAGGTGCTGCGCCTGAAGACCCGCCTGTTCCGCCACCTCGTGAGCGACCCGGCCCAGCCCGGCCTGTCCACCTTCGTCCAGACCTTCGACCGGCTCTGGCCCATCCGCAGTGTCCTCCCCCTCGATGGCCTGCACGCGTCCGCCGACGACCCCGAGGTCCCCCTTGGAGCAGTGGAAGGACGCACCGCACCACCAGCTTCGCGTGCGGCCCTCCTCGACCTCGTCGCCCCGCGCCGCCGGTCGACCGACCCCTCCACCCCGCGGGGCATCGAGTGGGGCTGGACCTTCCACTTCATCCGCGCCTTCGGCCCCCTCGACCCCACCGATGCCCGCAGCCACCCGGGCCACCGGCTCCGGCAGGTGTGGCGGGCGGCAGAGCAAGGCGCCACCGTGCTCGCCGACGGCTTCCGCACATGGCCCCAGCTCCTGTCCGTCGTGCGCGCCGTCGACATCGCGGGCGATGAGCGGAACGGCCCGCTGTGGCTCATGCTCCCCCACATCCACCGGGTCCACCAGGCGGCCGCCGAGGCGGCAGCCGGGTTCACCGCCCACCACCTGCCGCCCTTGCGCACCACCCTGCACGCGGGAGAGGACTTCCGCACCCTCATCGAAGGCATCCGGGGGGTGCACGAGCCCATCGACTGGGGGCTGCTGCGTCCGGGCGACCGCCTGGGCCACGCGCTGGTGCTCGGCTGGAACCCCGACCGCTGGCTCGCCGACCACCCATGGGCCGAGCAGCCTCGCTGGGCCCGCTTGAGGGACGTCATCTGGATGTTGCAGGCCACCGAGGCCCTGGAGATCCCGCTCCTCCAGCGCGAGCGCGACCGGCTTGCCCAAGAAGCCCGACGCCTCGACCGCGTCATCTTCGGACCACCCCCTGCCGGCGACACCTCGCTCTTCGCCCTCGGGGCCGACCTCGGCACGCCCGACCTCCTGCGCAGCATCCGCCCCCACCGCACCAGCCCCTCGCTTCCCACCCGTGGGAATGCCCGTCGGCTGGGCGCTCTGCTGTACGACGCCGACACCGCTTGTCGGGCGTTCACCCCGCTGACCATCGACCCATCGGTCGACCACCCCATCGCCACGCAGCTCCACGTGGCCGCTCGGACCCTCGTCGCCCAGCTGCGCGTGTGTGTGGAAATCAACCCCAGCTCCAACCTCCTCATTGGCGGACTCGGTGGTCCGGTCGACCTTCCGGCCTTCCAGATCCTGCCCGTGCTGGGCGACCAGCACGACGCTCCCCCCATCTCCATCAACACCGACGACCCCACCACCTTCTCCACCCGCCTCTCCGACGAGCTGGCCTTTGCCCGCGCGGGTCTGGTGGCCGGGAGTGGGGTGGCCCCCGGCACAGTCGAAGCCTGGCTGGACCGAGCGGGCGCCACCTCCTGGCGCTTCCGCTTCACGCGTCCCGAGTCCGCCGACCTCGACCACCACCTTCCCGCGCCATCCCTGGTGCCGGGATATCGACGCTGGGCGCGTGTGGGGTCCTGCCCCAGCCGCCGAAAGTGAGCCATGACCACCCTGTCCCCCAAGGCCCGTAAGGCGCTCGAAAAGATGCTGCTGTCGATGTTCTCGGCATCGGAGCTGCGTCGTCTCGTGCGCTACCTCCCACAGGGCCGGCAGCTGTCTCAGCGCCTGCCGGGGCGGGGGTCGTCCGCACTTCGCCTGGTCGAAGACACCATCGAAGCCCTCGACAGCTTTGGTGTGCTCGACAACACCTTCTTCGACCTGGTCATCGAAGAGCGCCCCCGACGCAAGGGCGAGGTGGAGCAGGTCCGCAAGCTCATCGCCAAGGACGCACCCGAGGCGAGCCTCGTCGACGAACCGGGCCCCACATCGGCCGCCCGCCCCATCCCCGAGAAGGGCGCCCCCCGCATCTTCGTGGCCCACCGTCGCGAGACCAAAGACCAGTCCCGCAAACTCGCCCACTGGCTCCTCAATGCCGGCGTGGATGTCTGGTTCGATGAGTGGGAGATCCGCGGCGGCGACAACTTCATCCTGAAGATGAACGAGGGCCTCCAGAGCTGTGTCGGGGCCGTGCTGGTCATCGGGCCGAGCGGCGTCGAGGACTCCTGGAGCTCGCGCGAGTACTCGACGCTCATGGCGTGGTGGCACAACCCCCGCGCCGACGGCATCAAGCCCTTCATCATCCCGGTTCTCACCACTCCGCAGGCGCCGGTTCCCGCCTTGCTCAACACGGTGATGGGTCGCCAGATCGACGACCAGCAGGCCATCCTCAACGACATCGTCCACCAGTCGGGGATGCAGCTCTCCGCTCCTGCGCAGCCTTCGTCCGCTGAAGCATCCACCGCCCCCGTGATGCCCACGACCGAGCCGCCGTCGTTCCGGCGTCGCCGCCTGCTCACCGACTTGAGGAAGCTCCGCGGCACCGCCTTCGACGACCTCCTCTTCATCCTCGGCGTGAGCCACGAGCACGTCGACGACAACAGCCCGCAGGCCCGCCGCGTCATCCAGCTGCTCAAGTACCTCGAAGACGTCGACCGTCTCGACGAGCTCGACGACACCATCGAAGCCGTGCGGCCGAAGTAGGGCGCTCAGTCCACCGCCACCCACATGTCTCGATTCGGCAGCCGTCCCTTCAGCTTCATTCGGTGGGCGAACCCATCCACCACGAGCTCCTTCGTCTCGTGCAGCGGCACGTAGCGAGACAGCAGGCCCGAGCTGCGGGCCCACCCCTGCGGTTCATGGAGGCCCTGCGCGTAGAGCGTGTGGTCGAAGTCGGCGTGGTCGTGCACGTCGCCGTCGTGGATGTGGACCGTGGGGAAGAACAGGCTGTCGGGCTGCCGGGAGGGGAACACGAACGCCATCGGGTGGAACGTGCGGGTGGTGGTCTTGCGCTTGAAGAAGGACAGCAGGCCGCCCTCGGCGTCGAAGCCTCGGAGCTGGAAGACCGCGAAGCCGTAGTCGGCCACGTCGGGCAGGCCGGCCCACACCTCGGGCGCGATGCGGAAGCGGGGGTCGAGGCGGGAGAAGTCGGCCACCGTCGGCACGAACGAAGCCTCGAAGTCGCCCACCTGGTGCACCTTCAAGGGGATGAGCTGCGGGCGTGCGCTGCGGAGGACCGGGCCGCCGCGGGGTTGGGGCAGCGGGAAGGCCAGGTTCAGGTGGTCGAAGAGCTTCGGGCAGCCCGAGAGATCGACGAACTGGAGGGCGTCTTCGCCGGTTCCGGCGGCGACCGGCAGCGGCAGCACCATGGCCAAGGGCGCGCGGGCGGACAGGGTCATGCTGTAGGCCAGCGCCTGTCGACCGGGGGCGACGAACCGGGCGAAGATCTGGGTGCCCGACACCTTGTCGAAGGCCGGGGCATTGGAAAAGCAACACATGGAACCCTCTCGCGAGAGGGCAGCCTACCGGGTGGGCGCCGGGCTCAGGGCGCCTTGCCGTAGTCGTCGGGGATGCCCATGTAGTCGTCGCCGATGTCGACTTCGCCGTAGGGGTCGGCGGCGGGCTCTGGCTCTGGTGCAGGCGCGGCCTCGGCGGTCTCGACCGGTGCCGCAGATCCGACGGGCTCTGGTTCTGGCTCTGGCTCGGGCGCCGGGGCGGCACGCTTTGCCGGAGCAGGCGCTGGAGCGGGTGCAGCCTTGGCCACGGGTGCGGGCTTGGCTTCCGCGATGGGCTCCGGTGCGGCGACCGGCTCGGGCTCCGGGGTGGGCGCGGGCTCTGGGGTGGGCTCGGGCGAAGCCACCGTGAGCGCTTCCGTGGATGGTGCGGAAACATCCACTACTGCGCTGCTCTGACTGTCCACCCAGCGCACACCGGCGAGGATGAGCAGCACGGCTCCGAGAGCTGCGGCTGCGAGGATGCTCACACTGCGGCCGGGGGTGGCGGCCGGCGGGGCGGTCACGGGAGCGGGCTTGGCGACCTTCGGGGTGGACAGCACGATGTAGCGGCGGCCATCGGCGCAGAGCCCATGGGCCGAGAGCGGACCGCGGCCGGGAAAGCGCTCGCGCAGCTCGCTCATCACCTCGTCGATGGTGAGGCGGGGAGCTTCCTTGGCTTCGGGCGGCTGGCACTCGAGGAAGAACTCGATGGGCTTCTGCTCGGCGAGGTCGAAGCCGTTGTACAAGACGGCGCATGAACAGCGGTCGACCGGCTGATGCACCACAAAGCGCCGATCGACCACCTGGACGCCCGGATCGGTGCGGTCTTCCCAGTCTCCGGGCAGAGACAGGGGGTGTGCGGGGGCCACACCGGTGTCGGGGGACATGGAATCCATAGCGACCTCATTGAGCAAGAGTGCGCCGCGCTCGGGATCGACGACGGAGCTTAGGAGTCGTGGCGGCCGAGCACAAGGGGAATCGCCTCCGCGTGTCACCGTGCCGCCATCCCTCGGGGGTGCGGGTGGCACCTGAGGGCTCGCCGATGCACAGGGCGACGTCTTGTGTATCGAATCGCTGGTTCGTGTCAGGATGCGCCTCGCTACGCACACGGGACCCGATCCATGGCCGCTCTTCGTCGATCCAGCCGCTGGCTGCGTGCCCTCCGAGGGCTCGCGGTGGTGTCGGCGGTGGGTCTCGCCCTCCCCACTTCGGGCCGGGCCGGGGTCCGGGAGGATGCCCGCAAGGCCTACCTGGAGGGCCTCGAGGCCGCCAAGGCCGGTCAGTACGAGATGGCGCTCGAGCGCTTCCTCGAGGCCAATGCGCTGCTGCCCCACCCCAACGTCACGTTCAACATTGCGCGGGCCTACGCAGACTCGGGCAACACAGCCGCTGCCATCCGCTGGTACCGACGCTTCGCCGAGCAGGTGCCCGAACACACCGAACGGGTCGACCAGATCATCCAGGGGCTCCAGGCAGCCGCCACCCCGGCGCCCGCACCAGAGCCCGAAGCCGCCGACACCATCGAAGACTACGCCCACGCCGACGCCTACCAGAGCGTCGTCGTGTCCGCGTCTCGGCACGCACAGAGTCCCCTCGACTCGCCGGCGTCCATCACCACCCTCGACCGCAGCACGATTCGACAGTCGGGCGCCACCAACCTCCCCGACCTCCTCCGCAGAGTCGTGGGCGTCGACGTCATCTCGCTGTCCGCCGCCCAGCCCGACCTCGCCATCCGCGGCTTCAACCGGGAGATGTCGAACAAGGTGCTCGTCCTCGTCGACGGCCGCACCGTGTACCTCGACGTCTGGGGCACCGCGCTGTGGGGCGCTCTCACCATCTCGCTCGAAGAGGTGGAGCGGGTCGAGATCATCCGCGGGCCCGGCGGCGCAACCTATGGCGCGAACGCCGTCACCGGCGTCATCAACATCATCACGCGGGCACCCGGCACCGAGGTCCGCCTGGTCCAGGTCGAGTCCGGCTCCCCCGGGTACGCCAAGCAGACCGTCCTCGTGAGCGGGCGCGAAGACCACACCGCCTACCGCTTCAGCGCCGGCCACCACCGCACCGGCCGGTGGTCCAAAGAAGCCGACGCCCCCGAAGCCCTCATTCCGGTCGACGAAGACCCCGATGTGGCCCTCACCGTGCTCAAAGCCAGCGGTCGCCTCGACCGGTCGGTGGGCGATGCCGGGCTGGCCTCCATCTCGGCCGGCTACAGCGGCGGCACCACCCACTTCTACCCCTGGGGCTCGCTCGGTCGGTACGCGCTGCCCTTCGACAACGGCCACCTGCGCTTCGACCTGGGCACCAGGCGCCTCCACCTGCGCGCCTTCGCCAACCACCTGGCCGCCCGCGGACCACTCCCCACCTTCGTCGACGCCCGCGGCCTCGACACCGAGCTCGTGAGCAGCGTGGTGGACGTCGAGCTGCAGGCCAACGGCGAGGCCACCACCGGCTCGGTCGACCACCGCTTCGATGCGGCGGTGAGCACCCGCTACAAGGCCGTGTCGTGGGGCTACCTGGAAGGCGACGGCGAGCGCATCACCGAGCTGCACGCCGGTGTGTTCGCCCAGGACGAACTGACCATGGGCTCCGTGGCCGCCATCGGCTCGCTGCGGGTCGACCGCCATCCCCTCGTGCCGTTCCGAGCCGCCACGAGCCCCCGCCTGGCGATGGTGTGGCATGCATCCGACACCTCGGCCGGTCGGGTGAGCGCCAGCAGCGCCTTCCGCACGCCCAACTTCATGGAGTCCTACCTGGACTTCGAGCAGTCCACCGGCTCCGATGCCGTGTACGTGCGCAACGAAGGCACACGCACCCTGCTCCCCGAGCGCCTCTCGTCGGTGGAGGTGGGTTGGCGCGACGAGTCGAGCGATGTCCACGCCGTCGACGCCGTGGTGTACGTGGCGCGGCTCAACCAGGAGATCTTCATCACCGACCTCGAGCCGCAGGTGGCCGCCTACTCTGCAGAGTCGGGAGGCTTCGCCGCCGGCACCACCAGCTTCACCAACCTCACCGAACAACACAACGCCACAGGCGCCGAGCTCGACCTGCGTGTGTTCCCCGTGAAGGGCCTCGACCTCTTCGGAAACGTGGCGTGGGAGCGGGTCATGACCGTCGACACCACGGTCGACCGCGCCCGGCGCGACCCCATCACCAACGGCACCACCCCCACCTGGATGGCCAACCTGGGCGTGGCCGTGCGCACCCCCTGGCGCATCGACGCCTCGAGCACCGTCCACCTGCGGTCGGCACGGGTCTGGTCGCTGCCCGGCTTCGATGCCCGGGGCCAGGCCATCACCTCCGCGCACGAAGTCCCCGCGTCCACCCTGCTCACGGCCCGACTCGCCGCGCGGCCCTTCGCCGAAGAAGACCTCGAGCTGGCCATGGCCGCCTGGAACATCGGTGCGCTGGTGTCCGGTGAAGGCACCCCCGACCACCCCAAAGGCCAGGCGGTCGGCGGCCGACTCTTCGGGACGGTGACCTATGCGTTCTAGCGTTCTGTTCCTTGCGCTCATGGGCTGCGAGTGGACCGCCCCCGTCACCGACGACGCCGTGCCAGGGGCCATCGAAGGCACCCTCATCGTGACCGATCTCGACGACTGGGCCGATGCGTTCGTGGCGCTGTATCCGGCCGACGACCTCCCCCCACCCTACGGCCTCGGCACGCCGGTGGCCCTCACCGCCGTGTCTGCAGATTCGTTGATGGCAGGCACCGACGAGAGCCGGTCCGCCTCCTTCCTGTTCAGCACGGTCCCTGCCGGTCGGTATGTCCTCACCGGCCTGCTCGACGTCGACGCCGACTTCCACCCCATGCTCGCGTCCAATGCGGGCGCAACATGTGGCGACGGAGCCGGCGCCCACGTGACCGACCTCTCTGCCGAGACCCTCGCCGTGGTCGACGTCCGCGAAGGCGAGCACGTGACCGACCGCACCGTCGTCATCGGCGCAGCCCTGCCCATCGAGCGCCCCGGCTTCTTCCTGTCCGACGCCGGCGTGTCGCCCACCACAGGCGACGCCCTGTTCACCGTGCAAGCCACCGGCATCGCGTCCTCTCTGGTCCACCTGTCGCCCCCCGGCACCCAACCCTGCGACGTCGCGTTCCTCGTCCAAGCCAACGACGCCAACGACAACGGCCGCACCGACCCCCACCCCGACCCCTCCTGGGCCGACCTGGGCGCGGTCGACGCGTGGCCACGCGTGGTCGTCACCTACCTGGGCGACGGTGCCACCCCACTCGCCGAAGGGGAGCGCTACCAGGGGCTTGCCACCGTCGACACGAGCACCCTCGACGCCAACACCCCCACCCCGCTCACCACCCTGAGCGTGGCCTTCCCCGGGCAGGTCCGCCACACCCTTCCCGACGGCCGCACCGAAGTGGTCGACCGGCCCCCGAGCGGCAGCTGGCAGGTGGAGGTCATCCAGATGACCGGCCAGTCCTGGGTGGTCCCCAACGAGACCGCCACCGAACCGGCCACCGACCCCTCCTTCGACCCCCTTCCGCAGGGAGTGCCCCTGTCGGTCCTGTAGACCGGCAGGTCGTTCTCGCGAGGTCGCCCATGCCACACCCCGTCCCTGCCGACCCCTGGGAGCCTCTGCCGCTCCACCTCCGCGCAGCCAAGGCGGGTCCGGGCAACACCCTGTCGCGGTCCGCCCTCCCCACCCTCGGCCTGGCCCAGAACGCCGCTGCCGACCGGTCCCTCGTCCACCCGTCCCTACCCAACACCCGTCGCGCGCGTCCCCACCGACTGCCGGTCGCTCCCGCCCTCCTCACACCAGGCGACTGGGCCGTCCGCGTCGACCGCGCCTACATCCAGGGCGGGCTGCTCGGTGAAGGCGGTGTGGGCAACGTGATCGAGGGCCAGCAGCGTGCTCTGGGACGCCCCGTGGCCATCAAGAGCCTGCGCCCCGACCAACGCACCGACACCAACCGACGCGACCTCCTCCGCGAAGCCACCGCCACCGCAGCCGTCGCCTCCCCGCACGTGGTGGCCGTGCACGACGTCGCTGTGGACGCCTCGGGCGAGCCCCACGTCGTCATGCAGAAGGTCGAAGGTGGCACCTGGCTCGACTACCTCGTCGAGCCCGAGCGCATCACCGCCGAGTTCGGGGCCCGCGACCGCCTCGACTGGCACGTCCACATCCTCGATCAAGTGTGCCGCGCCGTCCACCATGCCCACAAGCAGGGTGTTCTCCACCGCGACCTCAAGCCCGACAACGTGATGATTGGCCCGTCCGGCGAGGTGTACGTGGTCGACTGGGGCCTGGCGGTGCGTCATGGCGACCATGGCCCCGACGCCCTCCCACACGCCCGCGACGAGAACCGGGTGGTGGGCACACCCCGCTTCATGGCGCCCGAGATGGCCGCCGCCGATGGCGCCCAGCTGTCGCCCCGCACCGACGTCTACCTGCTCGGTGGCCTGCTCTTCGCGGTCCTGGCCGGACGCGGCCCCCACCAAGGCGACGACATCGCGTCCACCCTCGCGGCCGTCCCCCGGTTCGTCCCCGAGTTCCTCCCCGGCACCCCCGAGCGCCTGGCCGACCTCGTGCGGTCCTGCATGGCGTCCGACCCCACCGACCGCCTCGACTCCGCCGAGCGCCTCCGCCGCGGCCTGCAAGCCTGGCGAGAAGAGCGTGCAGCCGACGAATCTGTGGCCCTCGCCGAGCGCCACCTCGACGCTCTGGCCGTGCAGGTGAGCCGCCCCCACACCGACCGCTTCGAGGTCTACCGCCACTTCGGCGCCGCCCGCTTCGGCTTCGAGCGCGCCCTCACCGCCTGGCCCGACCACACCACCGCCCACGCCGGCCTCCGCCACGCGCGCGTGCTGGTCGCCGGCTTCGAGCTCGACCAGGGCGACGTCCGGGCGGCCTCGCTGTTGGTGAGCGAGCTCGAAGCGCCGCCCGTGGGCCTCGTCGAGCGCCTCGAGGTGCTCTCTCGCACACAGAACGAAGAAGAGCAGGCCGCTCTGGCCCGCGCCCGCGACGCCGACCCCGACACCCGGGCCTGCCTGCGCATCCTCATCTTCGCCGGCGGCATGTTGCTGTGGACCGTGCTGCCCATCTCGGCCTGGCTCTCCGACGTCACGCTCACCCACCCCGCCCTCCTCGGCACCCACGTCGCCAGCCTCATCGCCGTGGGCGCCGTGATGCTGCTCAACCGCGACGGCCTGGCCAGCTCCACGCTCAACCGGGGCGTGGCCCTGAACCTGGGTGTGGTCCATGTGGCCCTGGTGTTGGGCGACCTCGGCGCTTCATCCGTGGGACTCACCGCAGACCAGACCTTCGTGGTCCACCAGCTGGTGGTCGCTGTGCTGGCGGCCAGTGCGGTGTCGTGGCTCGGGCCCGGCGCGCTCGTGGCGTCTGCCGCCTACGCCGCCGTCTTCCTCATCTCCGCGATGTGGCCCGCACAGGCGCTGTTGTGGATGGGCCTCACCAACCTGGCCCTCGCCCTCGCTGCGGGGTTTGTGTGGCGGCCGGAGCGGCTGGTGGCTCTGGTCCGCGACCGCACCGACTGGCGCAGCGTGTGGGACCAGGTCCGAGGAGTCGGGTGAGGACATCGTCGCGCCCGGCGCCTTGCTCCCCCTGGACCCCCTGTGCGGGCCCGGTACCGACGGGCGATGGTTCGCGGGGTTCGAAGGCGGGTGTCTGGCCCCGGGCCGGCTGTCGGGTCTGGGCATCGATGGGCTCGGGGGACGACGAATCGATGGGTTGGTGCCAGATACGTCGCATTGTTCGCTGACGCGGGGCCCCCTCCGACCGCTTCGCGGCCACCTCCCCCTGAAGGGGGAGGACATCGTCGTTCTCACAGTCCTCCCCCTTCAGGGGGAGGTGCCGAGCTCTGCGAGGCGGAGGGGGCCCTCAGCCCGGCGGCCACCCCAACGCCCGACCACCCAGCACGTGAAAGTGCAGATGAAAGACCGACTGGCCGCCGTTCTGGCCAATGTTGGTGACCACCCGGTAGCCGTCGGACTCCAGGCCTTCCAGCCGGGCCACTTCAGCGCAGGCCATCAGCAGCTCGCCCATCAAGCCCGCATCTTGGGCGTGGGCCAGCGAAATCACCGGCTGCTTGGGGATGACCAGCACATGTGTGGGCGCTTGGGGCGAGATGTCGCGGAAGGCCAGCACCGTGTTGGTCTCGTACACGATGTCGGCGGGGATCTCGCGGTTGATGATCTTGGTGAAGATGGTCATGGTCGCGGCCTCCGGTGAGGCGGCGGTCAGTAACGTGCGGTCAGGGGCAGCACGAGGATGCCGCCCTTGTACTTGGGACCGGCCACGATGAAGGTGCCGTTGCGTGGGACCGCCAGCGTGGTGTCGAGCAGCTTCTGGCCCTTGCGACCGATGATCTTGACGCGCAGGCGGGCCTTCTTGGCATCCTTGGACAGCAGCTCGACGCTCACCTTGCGGTCGCCGGCGATGGAGAAGGTCTCGTTGCCACGCCCCGACAGCGGCACCTTCTTGGTCTCGAGGAGGTCGTAGCCGGTGTACCGCAGGTGCCGCAGGTAGCGCTGGAGCTTCTCGAGGCGGGGGTCGATGCGGGAGTGGGCCTCGGTGGCGTGGATGACGTGCACCTGGAGGTTGACCTTGCCCTTGGCGGCTGCCTTGGCCGGCGGGGCGGCGTGGGACATGTCGGGGATGACGGGCGCCGCGCCGAGCAGCAGGGCTGCAAATGCCAGGTGGAGGGTGCGTCGGTTCACAGCTTCTTCCCCTTGCCCTTGGAGGGCAGCTCTTCGTCGTCGTCTTCGAGCACGTCGATGAAGATGATGGTGGGGGCGGCGAGGTCTTCGATGTCTCCGGGCATCACGTGCACCACGGCAGCGACGTCGGTGGAGATGTCTTCGATCTCGATGCGGTTGGCCACTTCGGTGGAAAACGCGAGGAGGTCTTCGGCCGGCGGGGCGACGGTCATCACGGCTTGCGAGATGAAGAGGAGAGCGGCTGCCGCCATCGCGAGAACGGGGACAGCGACGAATGCCCAGCGACGCCTGCGGAGCGCAACGACGTTGTCGGCGGGTGCTTCGGCCGGTGGCGCGACCCGCAGCGGCGTGGGCGCTTCTGCTGCGACTTCTGGTGCCAGGCCGAGCGAGGCCATGATGCCGTTGGAGAGGTCGGGGGCCGGCCCTGCACCGTTGCGCAGGACATCGGGAAGGTGGCCCAGCGCGGTGTTGTCGGTGAGGTCGAGGGCGGCGAGGACGCCGGCCGAGAGGTCGGGGGCGTCGCCCGCGCGGTCGAGGAGCACATCACGGAGGGCGAGGCCGTCGAGGTCGAGGGCGGCCTGGACCTGACCGGCCAGCTCGGGTGCGGCGCTGGCGTGGGCCAGCAGGGCTTCGCGTGCAGAGATGGTGTCGAGCTGCGCGGCATCGAGGACAGGCCCCACCAGCTCGGGGGCAGTGCCGCTGTCGTGCAGCAAGGCATCGCGGCTGGAGACGGCAGCAAGGTCGAGGGTGTCGAGGACCGGACCGGCAACTTCCGGGGCCGGACCGCAGCCATCCAACAGGGCATCGCGACTGCGGACGGCCGACAGCTGGACGGCATCGAGGACGGACCGCTCGAGCTCCGGGGCATCGCCGCTGTGGGCGAGCAGGGCTTCACGGGCCGCGACTGCGGAGAGGTCGAGGGCGGTGAGAACACCGGGTGTGAGCTCGGGAGCGGTGCCGGCGCCGTCGAGGAGCACGCCACCTGCGTCGACCACGTCGAGCTCGAGGGCTTCGAGCACGGTGCGGACGAGGTCGGGGGCGGGGTGGTCGGCGAGCAGGAGCGCCGTGAGCTGGAGCTGCCGCTGCCGAAGCCGGTCGGCGGAAAGCCCCTTGTCAGCGAGGAGGGCCTGGTCGGCATCGGTGAGGAGGCCATCCGCAGCCCGCACGACCGCCCGCTGGACGTCGTCGAGGGGCGGGTCGGCAGAGAGGCCGTCCGGCATCGCGGTGTCGCGCGTCATGAGTGTTGTCCGAGGAGGCGGGATGGCGAGGTTGAAGCCGTCGAGTCGACCACGCAGCCGAGAAGCATCCCGTCCAGCCGGGTCGCCGACGCCCGCCTGTCCGAATCATTCGACCGTGCCTGCACAAAAGCAGACCGCGTGGCGACGCGCCACCCCATCAGCGCTCGTCTTCCAGCGCACGCTGGAGCTTCTTGCGGGCGTAGTAGAGCCGGCTCATCACGGTGCCCTCGGGGATGCCCATGATCTCGGCGATGTCGCGGTAGGCCAGGCCGTCGATCTCGCGCAGGACGATGGCCTGGCGTTGCTGTTCGGGCAGGGCCTCGATGGCTTCGGACAGCTTGACCCGCAGCTGCGCGTTGCGGGCGGCGCGGTCGGGGTCGTTCTTGTAGTGCACCATCGAGATGACGCCGGCGGAGTCCTTGGCGGCGATGCCTTCGTCGAACTCTTCGGCCTTGCGCACCTTCTTGCGCCGCAGCCAGTCGATGCACAGGTTGGAGGCGATGCGGGCGAGCCAGGAGTAGAACTTGGACCGGAACTGGAAGCGCGGCAGGTTCTTGTAGGCCTTGACGAAGGCTTCCTGGGCGAGGTCGGTGGCGTCTTCTTTGTTGCGGACGAACCCGAAGCACACGAAGTAGATGCGCTCCTGGTAGCGCTCCACGAGCACCCGGTAGGCCTCCCCATCCCCTTCGAGCACCTTGCGCACGAGGGCGTGTTCTTCTTCGCGGTCGGCCAGCATCTGGGGGGTGTCGATGCGGGCGGCCATGCCGAAGAGTGGCAGCGCCAGCGCGGGGAGCAGGGCCACGAGGGTGCCCGTGGCCATGTCGATGGCGGGCAGCAGGGTACTCATCATCGTCGAACGCTCCAGCTGGGCGGGGCGACCGGTGTGCGGGTCCCGCCTCATCGTGGGGGCGGAGTAACCTGCGGTGCCCGCCCGGGGGTTGGTGGGAGGTGCGCCAGCGGGCAACAGGAGCCGCGCAGCGGGTCGCCGTCAGGCGACGGAGGCGCCAGGGAGGAAACCCGCTTGCGGGGTTCGGACCGGCTCGGGCGCCGACCTCCGAGCGCACGCGGTGGCCCGGAGGGCCAGGCGCCCAGAAGGTGGAGCTCCCTCCGGTCCTGCGGACCACCTTCCCCTGAAGGGGGAGGACTTCGTGGTGGAGGTCGTTGTGGGGCCCCGGCTACCCCTCCAACCGCTTCACCACCGCCGCAATCAACACCCGCACCACCGGGTGCGTCGCCGACTTCCGCGCGCTCGCCACGAACTCCCGCGTGTCCGCCGTCCCCCGGTACACCAGCGCCTGCAGCGCCATGTCGAGCTTGTCCAGGTCGCGCACGAACCGCGCCTCCGGCGTCGACTGGTCGGCATACTCCCGCACCAGACCCAACAAGTCCGGACGGTCGGCCAAGAGCGACTGGGCAGCCGCATCTTCCCGCGCCCGCTTGTCTTCCTTCGACACCCCATCGTGGGGCGTCAGGTCGCCCACCACCACCTCGGGCAGGTCGTGGAGTGTGGCCAGCGCCAGGCACCGACCCCGGTCCAGGTCTGGCGGACACAGCCGCAACACCAGCCAGGACATCCCCCAGCTGTGGGCCGCCACCGACTCGGGCTCCGTCACGCCCACCCGCACCCAGCCCGCCCGGTCCACATGCTTCAGCGGCAGACCTGCAAGCAGGGCATCGAGGTGGTCGGCAATCACGAGACGCGTGCGGCCTGGTCGGGGCGGCACATCGACACCAGCGGACCGTCGCCGGACTTCTGGCGGGCCATGAAGTCGTCGCGGCAGGTGAGGCCTTGCCAGCCCAGCTCGATCATCACCTGGGCCACCGCGCCTCCCAGCCCTTCACCCGGGCCGGGGAGAATGACCACGTCGGGGGCGTACTCACCGAGTGCCGCCCGCACCATCGCGGTGAAGTCATAGGCGGCGGAGATCTGGTCGCCCAGCGTCCACGCCGCCATGCCCGCAGGATTCGCGTACAGCGGACGCCAGCTCTGGCCCGTGCCGTCCACCATCGGCACCTTCGGCCGTCGGAAGGGTAGGTGGGCCAGCTCCACACGGGCCTTGGCAGCGGTGTTCTCGAGCAGAGGCGTGTGGAAGGCCGAGTGCAGCGGCAGCACCAGCGGGTACGTCACCACACCCCGCTGTTCCTTCGGCAGGCGCTCCATCGCCGCCGCAATCGCCGCGCGACTTCCACCCAGGACCGCCTGACCACCGAGGTGAATCGACCAGTGGAGGTCTGGGATCTGGTCGATGGCGCGCTGCACCAGCGCCCGCCGGATGGGGTCGGGGCGCCAGTCGGGGCCGGTGAGCGGGTACACAATCTGCCCACCGATCTGGTTGCCCTGCTGGAAGCCGCCCATGGTGTCGATGAGCAGCGCCGAGCTGTGGAGGTCGAGGGCTCCGGCGATGCCGAGTGCGGTGTACCAGCCCATGCTGTTGCCCACCACGGCCACTACATCCACCTTCTCGGGGTCGAGGCGCTCGTGGTCGACCCAGGTGCAGGCGGCCGTGAGCAAGCTGGCGTGCTCTCCAGCCAGGTGCAGCCGACCCGAGAAGCGGTCTTTGGCGTCGAGCTCACGCAGCGACGGCATTCCACGGGCGGCCCGCACCTCTTCCATCACGTCGACGGCGGGGGAGGGGCCCTGCAGGCTGCCCATCTGGTCGCGGCGATAGCTGCCCCGACCCGGACACAGGAACACGGCGCGGAGGCGGCTCATGCAGCACCTCCACCCACGGCCTTGCGGATGGCGGCCTCGATGTCGTCTTCTTGCACCAGCACGAGGTTCGCGGCGGCGCCCAGCGGGATGTAGCAGTCGTCGCCAGCCACCCGGGACAGTCGAACGTCGGGGCAGCGCTCGGCCAGAGCCGTCATCACGCCTTCGGCCACACCACCCGTCCGACGGCACTCATCCACCACCAGCACATTGTTCGTGGCAGTTGCGTGCGCGACCATCGCGTCGACCGGCAAGGGCTGCAGCCAGCGGAGGTCGATGGTGCGGACCCGGATGCCCTCGGCCTGGAGGCGCTTGGCCACCCGCAGGCTCATCCACACGCCGTTGCCGTAGGTGAGGATGGTGAGGTGGTCGGCCTCGCCGACGTCGTAGGTGCCCACGTCGCCGGGCTTCAGCGCGAAGTCGAGGGGCGGGTAGGCGTGGTTCCAGAGGCCGTCTTTGTCCTCGTAGAGGTCCTTCGTCATGTAGCGGGCGATGGGCTCGAGGAAGACGCCCACCTGGCCGTGCACATGGGCCGCCGCCACCAGAGTCCGGAGCATGCCCACCGCATCGCGACCGTTCGACGGACACGCCATCCAGATGCCCGGAATCTCCCGCAGCGCCCCGATGGAGTTGTCGTTGTGGAAGTGCCCGCCGAAGCCCTTCTGGTAGGCGAGCGACGCGATGCGCACCACCATCGGGTTCTTGAACTGGCCCTTGCTGAAGTAGTGCAGAGAGCACGCCTCGCCGCGGATCTGGTCAATCGCGTTGTGCAGGTATGCCAGGTACTGGATCTCGGGCATCGGCAGCATGCCCAGCTGGCCGGCGCCGATGGCGAGCCCCAGGATGGCGGTCTCGTCGAGGGGCGTGTTGAAGACCCGGCCCACACCGGCGCGCTTCTGGAGGTCGGCGGTGACGTGGTACACACCGCCCTTCCGCGCGACGTCTTCGCCGAAGATGAGCGTGTTGTCGTACTTGACCAGGATGTCGCCCAGGCAGCGGTTCAGCAGCATGGCCATGTGCCGCGGGCGGTCGGCTTCGGGCAGACGCGCACCCCAGAACTTCTGGCGTGCTTCCGCATCGGGCACCCGCTGGGCTTCGGTGTGCACAGCGTCGGCGTTGTAGGGGGCCAGGGCCTCCATCACCTCTTCTGCCGACGTGAGCTTGGGCCGGCGGATGGCTTCCTGGCCGAGGGCGTGCACGCGGGCGCGGGTCTCTTCGTACAGGCCGAGGACCTGCTCGGGCGTGAGCCAGCCGAGCTGGATGAGCTGGATGGCCATGCCCAGGACCGGGTCGCGGGCCTCGGCGGCTTCGATCTCGGCGGTGGTGCGGTACAGCTGTTCCACATCGGAGCCCGCGTGGCCCAACAGCCGCACGAGCTTGATGTGGAGCAGGGCCGGCCGGCGGGTGGTGCGCACGAACTCGACCGCTTCCCGTGCGACCTCCATGGCGTCGACCGGGTCGAGGCCGTCGGCGCCGAAGTACTTGATGCCGGGGTCGCCCTGGAAGCGAGCGGCCACCCAGCCGCGGGGGGTGCGCACGCTGATGCCCAGGCCGTTGTCTTCGCAGACGAAAAGCACGGGGCAGGGGAGGTTCTGGTGGTCGGCCAGGGCGGCGGTGTTGAAGGCGCCACACGCGGTGGAGTGGTTGGACGACGCGTCGCCGAAGGAGCACAGCACGATGCTGTCGGACGGGACCTCGCCCTCCAGGCCCAGGCGTTCTTGTCGGGCGAGCGTGAACGCGGCACCCACGGCCTTGGGGAGGTGGCTGGCGATGGTGGAGGTCTGGGGCGGGATCTGCAGCTCGAGCGAGCCGAAGACCTTGTGTCGGCCACCCGCGATGGGTTCGTCGGCGGAGGCCACCATGCCCAGGAGAACGTCGAGCAGCGGGGTGGTTCCGGGCACCTGGCGGGCACGGGCCTGGAAGAAGCCGCCTGACCGGTAGTGCAGGAAGGCGGGGTCGGTGGGGCGCGATGCCCAGGCCACTGCGGCGTTGGCTTCGTGGCCCGAGCCGCCGATGGTGTAGAAGCTCTGGCCCACGGTCTTCAGGGCGCGGGCCTCGAAGTCGAGCATTCGGCTGGCCACCATGGACTCGAAGAGCCCGATGGCCTCGCGAGCGGGGATGACGGAGCCCGCTCGGACGGCGGTGTCGAGGTCGGGGCGGGGGGCGCCGGCGACCGCAGACATGGAAGAGATGGTGTCGGTGAATTGACGGTCGACGATGTCGGCGCGGCTGACGGCCACGGTGCCTCCTCGGAAGGTCGGCAGCGTATCCGAGATGGGTGGGTGGGACCGCCCACCGAATTGGGGCCTTTGCCGCACCGTGCGCACGGGATGGGCGTGGTCAGGTGCTTTGGAGCTGGCGCGGGATGTGCATCGGTCAGGGGGGGACCAACCCACGAGAGGACTGCATGCAGTTTGCCCACGAGATCATGAACCGCTCGCCCTACACGGTCACGAAGGACACGTCTGTGGCCGACCTCGCCCGGGGCCTGCTGGAGCGTCGCGCAGACGGCGCCGTGGTGGTGAAGGGCCGCACCGTGGTGGGCGTCGTGACCGCCATGGACCTCGTCTTCCAGGAGAAGCAGGTCCACCTGCCCACGTTCATCGCGTTCATGGATGCCGTGCTGCCGCTGGGAAGCCGTCGCACCGAGACCGAGCTGGCCAAGATCACCGGCGCCACGGTCGAAGAGATCATGTCGTCGCCCGCGAAGACCGTCTCGTTCGACGCCGCCCTCGACGCGGTGGCCACGATGATGGTCGAGGACCACATCACCGTCGTCCCGGTCATTCAGGACGGCGTGCTGGTGGGTGTGATCGAGAAGCCAGACGTGCTGCGCGCCGTGCTGGCATCCCGCGCCCGCTGACGGTCAGAACACCTTGGGTGCGAACACCACGCCGGCTGCCCGTGCGGCGTGGGCCACGGCCGTGACCAGGTTGCGGTCGTTGGAGTGGTCGGCCACTTCGGCTGCCCGACGGATGGCAGGCTCGGCCTGACCGGGGACCCGTGCGAGGGCCAGAAGTGCCAAGACCTGCTCGCGGGGGTTGTTGTCGCGGGTGGCTTCGGCGAACGCGATGCGTGCCAGCTCCGCGCCCTCTTCCAGCTTGCCCGCGTCCAAGGCGGCGCAGGCCCGTCCGACAGCGGTGTCTGTCTGGGGGGGCGGAGCGGCCTGCATCGCCTTGGCGCCCACGGCCCGTCGGAGGTTCGAGATGACCTCCAGGCCAGCATCATCGCCGATGGCTGTGGCGATGGCGGCGGCCTGTCGGAGCGCGTTCCGGGCGGGCCGGATGTGGTTGCGCTGGAGGTGGGCCTGTGCGAGCCAGGTCCAGCCGCGGGCGCAGAGGTCGGGGCGCCGGGCACCGTCGGCGGCAGCGATGAACGGGGGCAGAGCCTCTGCAGCAGCACCGAAGTGGCCCCGCTGCATCATCTGGTAGACCGCGCGCGCCCGCCCATCGATGTCGTCGGTCACCGGGCGTCCTGGCCGAGGGCCTTCAGAGCCAGGCGGGCCGCATCGCGCTCCACTTCGTCGGACACGATGTGCTCGCCGGGGCTCAGGTCGCCGGTCATCACCCACGACATCGCGAGTCCGAGGGCGGCGAAGTGCAGCAGCACGGGCTCGGGAGAGCCTGCGTTCATCACGATGTTGAGGGGGTGGCCGTCGGCGAGGAGCACGACCCGCGGGCCGTCTTCGAGCTGGTAGGCGGTGACGTGGTCGCCGATCTGGTCGAAGCCAGCGGCGTTGGCGCGGATGCCGTCGACGTCGAGCTCGCGGTTGCCCGTGCCCGAGTTCATCAGCACGATGCCATTGCGCGCCTTCCGGATGGCCTCGATGCCCACGGCGCCCGCCCGACCGGTGGCGGTGACCACAAAGTCGACGGTCTGCATGACCTCGGTGATGTCGGGGGTGGGGTAGCCGTCGTAGTGCGCCACGAGGCGTCGGACGGGCTCTGCTTCCACCACCGACACCATGGCGCCGGCTGCACGCGCGTAGGCAGCGACTCCCTTGCCCACGGGGCCGTAGCCCACCACACCCACCCGACGGCCGGAGAGGTGCACTCCGGTGAGGCGCTGGACCGCATGCCAGAGGCCCTCCCCCACACCGTGTCGGTTCTCGATGGCCGGCTTGAGGCGACCGTCGGTGACGTTGACGACCGGGAAGGGGAGGCTGTGGCCGCTGGCCCGCAGGCGGTTGACGCCGCTGCGGGTGAGCTCGACGGCGCCCTTCACTTCGCCGACCTGGTCGCGGCACTTGGAGAGCAGCGTGCCCACGAGGTTTCCGCCGGCTTCGGCGAGGAGGGTGGGGCGGTGGTCGAGCACCTGGAGGTGGTGGTCTTCGCGGCTGGCCGATGTGTAGACGTGCACACCGTTGGCCCGGAGCAGCTCCACCACGCCTTGGTCGGTGGTGGCGTCGCTGGCCGCGCAGATGGCCCACTCACCGCCCCCCAGCCGCAGCTCTTGCACGAGGGCAGCGGTGTAGGTGGTGAGGTGTGCCGACATCCCGATGGTCTGGCCCTGGAAGGGGCGTGTGGCGGCCAGGCGGTTCCCCAGCAGCTGCATGATGGGGAAGAAGGCCTGGATGCGGGTGAGCTCGGCGGCCACGCGGGCGGCGCGCGGTTGGGTCATGGGGTTCTCCGCTCGGAGGGACCGGGTGGGGTGGGCACTGGGCGGGCGACCTATCCCGCAGGCTCGGGATCCGGAGTGCTCGAGCGCAGCGTGCGCGCCCAGTTGAGCAGCAATTGGGTTCCCAGGTCGTCGTCGGTGATGGAGGCGTCGGCGTTCCGGATGCGACACAGCTCGCGCAGAGCACCCGGCTTCAGCTCGGGGTGGAACTGGACCGCGGTGAGGTGCTCGCCGACGGAAAAGGCCTGCCACTCGGTGTGTTCGGTGGAAGCCAGGAGGACTGCTCCGGGGGGCGGGACCAGCAGAGCGTCGGCGTGGACCGACTGCATCCGGGGGGCGTCGGGGAGGCCTTCGAACAGCGGATGGGCCTTGCCGGCCCGGGTGAGCGACAGCGTGATGGTGCCGTACTCACGGCCGTTCGGGCTCCGCTCCACACGACCCCCCAGCACCTCGCCCACCGCCTGGTGGCCAAAGCAAACAGCCAGCACGGGGATGCCGGCACGCGCCACGTCGACCGCCCACTGGCCCATCGCGAGCACCCACGGCGCCTGATCGACGACCGACAGGGGCGAGCCGGTGAGAATCACGCCGTCGACCGCGAGTGTGTCGGGGTGGGGGAGGGGAGGGCCCTCGTACGCGGGGACCACCGTGGCGGTGTAGCCGTGGGGGGCCAGCTTGCGGATGAACCAGTCGGGGTAGTTGCCGTACTCGGCGATGATGCTGTCGTAGCTGACGCCGTTCTGGACGATGAGGAGGTGGCCTTGGTGCGCCGGCATGCGCTCTCCGGTTGGAGCGGGCGAGGGGACGGACGGAGGAAGGCCCTCCTACCTCGACGTTCGGTCAGAAGCAGTCGCGGACCAGCTGCCGCACGACCGTGGGGAGCTGGGCATAGATGATGGCGCGGTATCGACGACCGTTCCCGGCGTCGGCCATGGCCGTGCAGGTGCGCGTGCCTTGCTTCTCTTCGGTCCCCACCTGCACAACATGAAGCCTGGGCCAGTCCGCGGCTGCTTCGACCGGGTCGCCGCCGGTGTTCGCGATGCCATCGGTCATGAGGATGCCCACGCGCTCGCGGTGTCGGGCCCGCTGCAGCTCGTCGAGCCCCATCCGCAAGCCGGCTTCGATGTTGGTGTAGCCCTGCGCTGGCACCGTGAGGATTCGGCGCACCAGCTCGCGCACGTGGATGGACTCGCCCACCCGCACGAGGGCGCGGGCCTCGGTGTCGAACTGCACCACCCCCAGGTGTTCGAGGCGGAGCTTCAAGATGGCGCAGGCCAGCGCGGTGAGGGCCACCTTCTCGCCGGTCATGGAGAGGCTCATGTCGAGGATGGCCACCACGTCGGCGTTCTTGGGCTGCACGCGGCGCACGCGGAGGTCGGATGGGCCCCACGGCCGGGGGCTGTCGAGGGTGGCGTCCAGGTCGAAGTCGCCTTGCTCGGGGTAGCTATGGAGCACCGAGCGGGTGGGCCGGGACGCATGCCGGAGGAGGTCTTTGGCGCGACGCACGATGGTGTCGACCGCACGGGCCTCGACTTCTCGACGCAGGTGCCGCGGGAGGGTGCGCTTGAGGCGGTGGTAGCGAGCGGCCGCCTCCCAGCCGTCGGGAAGCTCGTGCAGCTGGACGCTTCGGCTGGAGGCGCCGCCCCCGGTGGGCGTGGCGTTGCCCTTGTTGACGTCAGGCTTCTTCAGGCCCTGGTTGTCGCGCTGGTTCAGGGTCTCTTGTGCGGGCTCGACGCTTTTTTTTTGAGCTTGTCCATGAGGTCGGAGAGGACGTCGGACATGGGGGTGCGGCGGGCGTCGGCCAGCTCGATGCGGGTGGGGAGGGCGAGGTCGGCAGCGGCTGCGAGGTCGCCGTCGAGAACCGTGGCGAGGTCGGCGATGGCGATGGCTGCGCGGACACTGGCGCCACGACGGATGCGGGGGTCGGAGCGTGTGGACCGGACCAGGTCGACCGCCTGTGCGATGAGGGTGGTGGACGGGGTGCACCGGGCCTCTTGCTGCACGATGACGCGCTCTTCGGTCTCGGTCTGGTAGGTGAGGCGGACCAGCTCGAAGCGGTCGAGGAGGGCTTCGGACAGATGGCCCGTGGCCACAAACTCGGCAGGGTTCTGCGTGGCGACCAGACCAAAGCCCGGGGCCGCCTCGACCGTGCCCAGGTGCGGGACCTGGACAACCCCTTCGTCGAGCGCCGGCAGGAGGACGTTCTGGACGCCTTCGGGCATGCGGTTCAGCTCGTTGATGAACAGCAAGGCACCGGCGCGCATGGCTTCCACCAGCGGACCCGGGATGAAGAGGTCGGGCTGGTAGCCGCGCTCGAGCACGCCGGGTGGGTCGAAGTGGCCCACGAGCTTGGACTCGGTGTACCGACCGTCGCCGTCAACCCGTACGAAGCCCCGTCCCATCCCAGCTGCGACGGCCCGCGCCAGAGCGGTCTTCCCCACGCCGACCGGTCCTTCGAGGAGCGGGTGACGACCGGTGCGCAGGCAGGCGTAGATGGCCCGCAGCGCACCACGTCGGCCCACGATGCCGTGGTCGGTGGCGAGGGTGTCGGGGTTGAACGACGCGGGCACGAGCACCTCCGAGGCGGACGCCGTAGCCCATTGACCTCGGGGGTGGTCGTTCCATCGCACGCATCGCGCTACGTGTCGGGCCCGTCCCCCCCACGCCGGAGCGCATCCATGTCCGAGTCCCGCCCCACCAGCGCCAATGTGAAGTGGCACCACGGCGAGCTCACTGAAGCCGACCGCCAGCGCCTCCTGGGCGGACCGGGCTGTGTGGTGTGGTTCACCGGACTGTCGGGCAGCGGCAAGTCCACCGTCGCACGCCGGGTCGAGCGGCACCTGCTCGAAGCGGGTGTGCGGGCCTACGTTCTCGACGGCGACAACCTGCGCCACGGCCTCAACGGCGACCTCGGCTTCAGCGCCGCCGACCGCCAGGAGAACATCCGTCGGGTGGGTGAGGTCGCCCGCCTCATGCAAGACGCGGGCCTCGTGGTGCTCTCGGCCTTCGTGAGCCCCTACGCCGCCGACCGCGACCGGGTGCGGGGCCTGGTGCCCGATGGCGCCTTCCTCGAAGTGTTCGTCGACACCCCCCTCGAAGTCTGCGAGGCCCGCGACCCCAAGGGCCTGTACAAGAAGGCCCGTGCCGGCGAAATCACCAACTTCACCGGCATCTCCGCGCCCTACGAGGCACCGGTCCAGCCCGAGATTCACCTGAAGACCGACGGCCTGAGCATCGACGAATGTGCTGCCGAGGTGGTGAGGGGCATCCAGGCCCGCGGCTACGCCAAGGCCTGACCCAGAAAGACCTCCAGTGCGGCGATGGCGCAGGCCCGCTTCTCGAAGCGCTCGGCCGAGGCCGGGCCCACGAGGAACACCCCGCGTGTTGTGCGCCCGATGACGTTCGCGAACACACGGTCGCTGCCGGTGCGAACGAGCTGGGCCCGGGCGATGGCCACGAGCTGGTCGTCGGTGGTCTCGGGCGCCGCCGCCTTGAACGACACCAGCGGTCCGGTGAGACCCCAGCCGCGGATGGCGTCGAGAATCTTGGGCGTGGGACGCAGGGTGAGGGTGAGGGAGGCCTTGCCGGACGCGATCTTGCTGGCCGAGGGGTCGGCTTCGTAGTCGCCCACCGCGGCGCTGTGGACCACGCCACCGTCGGGGTTGTCGCCCACCCAGGCCGCCATCCGCGCGTAGAGGTCGCGGGTGGAGCCGTAGGTCTCGGTGGTGAAGCCCGGCGCCGACCCTGCCCGCAGGACGGCCTCGCTGCTGCCCAGCAGGTGGACGGGGGTGCTCAGCTCCGCGAGGCTGCTGGCCACGCCAACACCGGTGCGTCCGCTGGCATGGGCCGACAGGTAGCGGATGGCGTCGACCGGGTTTCGGGTGGCGCCGGCGGTGATGAGGCAGGGCTGCATGGGGACCTCCTGGTTGCGTCGACCTGTTCTGTGGCGCACACCACGGCCACACGGGTGTGAACTCTGGGTTACAGCCCGTGGAATGGCCCGAACCGGGCCCACGGGAGCACATGTGAGTCAGGAACGGTTGGAGCTGGGTGTCGCGAGCGCGCTCGAGGCGCACTTCGGGGCGGCACCGGAAGTGGCGGTGGTGCTTGGCAGCGGCCTGGGTGCCGCAACGGGCGTCCTCGAAGATGTGGAAGGACGCGTAGACTACGCTGCACTCGGCCTTCCCACGGTGGGCGTGAAGGGGCATGGAGGGCAGGTCACGGTCGGTCGACTGGGGGCCGTCCGCGCAGCCTTCTTCGCCGGACGGTCCCACGCCTACGAGTTCGTGGGCACGAACATCGAACCGATTGTTCGGGCCACACGTGCGGTGGCGGTCTGGGGTGTGTCGGCGCTGGTCCTCACCGCGAGCACCGGCAGCCTGCGGGCCAACCTCGCGCCCGGAACCCTCGTCCGCCTCACGGACTTCATCGACTTCGGCTTCGGGGGTCCGCTCGCCGGTCCGCCAGTGCCCGAGCGTGGGCCCCGCTTCGTCGACATGAGCGAGCCCTACTGCAAAAAGCTCCGCGCCCGCATCGCGCGTGCTGCCGAGACCACCCCGGGTCCACACGATGAGGGGGTCTACGCCTTCAGCCGCGGACCGGCGTTCGAGACGCCCGCCCAGGTGCGTGCCCTCGGCCTGCTGGGGGGAGATGTGGTGGGCATGTCCACCGTCCCCGAGACCCTCGCCGCGCGTCAGATGGGGCTCGCGGTGGCCGGGGTGTCGGTGGTGTCGAACCCGGGCGCGGGCCTGGTGGACGGCCCGCTCGACCATGATGCGGTCCTGGCCGAGGCCGGTCCCATCGCAGAGCGCTTGGGGCTCCTCCTCCGCGCTGCCTGGCAGACCGCCTGATCTGCAGGTGGCCGAGCGTTGAACCGGAACCGAACGCGCGTTAGCGCGGGCTTTCACGGCGTGGTCCGCCGGCTCGAGGTTCCCAAGATTGTGGTGAGCCCACCGGCACGGCCCATCGCGGCCCCGGGTCCGGGCCGTCTGGAGCGAGATGTTCGGCGACACACCTCTTGTCATGATCGAAGACGACGCAGCCCTCGCGGAACTCTGCGTCGAGCTGCGAAAGCAGCCGGTCATCGGCGTAGACACGGAAGCAGACTCGTTCCACCACTACAAGGAGCAGCTCTGCCTCGTGCAGGTGTCCGACCCCGAGCGCGACTACATCATCGATCCGCTCGTCCTCACCGACCTCTCCCCCCTCAAGGAGGTCCTCGAGGCGCCCGAGGTGGCCATCATCCTGCACGGCGGCGACTACGACGTCGTCAGCCTCAAGCGCGACTACGGCATCCAGATCCGCAACATCTTCGACACGATGATCGCGGCTCAATTCCTGGGCCTGCCCCGCATCGGCCTCGCCGACCTCATCAGCCGGTTCTTCGGCTACAAGGTCGACAAGCGCTTCCAGCGCCACGACTGGACCCGCCGTCCGCTGCTCGAAGAACACCTCGACTACGCCCGCGGCGACACCCACTTCCTGCTCGCGTTGCGCGAGGTCCTCACCCATCGCCTCCGGCGGAAGGGCCTGCTGGCCGCCCACTCCGAAGAGTGCGCGCTCCTCGAAGACCGCGAGTGGAAGCGCAAGTCCGCCCCCGAACAAGACTTCTACCGGGTGAAGGGCTCCAAAAACCTCGGCGACAAGGGGCTCCGCGTCCTTCGTGCGCTGTGGCAGTTCCGCGATGGCGAGGCCCGCCGCCTCGACCGTCCCGCCTTCAAGGTGGTGCCCGACCCCGTCCTGGTGAAGGTGGCCGAGACTCTTCCCCGGTCAGCCGATGCCCTGCACCGCATCGTTCGGTCCAAGAGCTCGATGGCCCGCCGCTATGGCTCGGGCATCCTCGAAGCCGTCGAGACAGGCCTGGCGGATGAGTCCGCTCTGCCCGACCGTCCCGCCAAGCCGCGGAAGAAGCCGTCGCACCGCAGCTCCGCCGACTCCCCCTCGATGGACCGCCTGCTCGGACCGCTGCGCGACTGGCGCAACGCCCTGGTCAGCGAACGGAACCTGTCTCCGGTGGTGGTGGTGAGCAACCAGCTGCTCAAGGAAATCGCCCGCGCCGCTCCCGCCAACACCGAAGAGCTCCGCTCGGTGCCCGGCATCCGCAAGTGGCAGGTGCGGGCCTACGGCGACGAGCTGCTCGGGATTGTGAGCGGTGTTCCGGTCCCTGCCCGCAAGCGTCGGCGGCGGCGTCGGCGCACGGCCAAGGCCTCTTCGTAGGCCCACCAGCTCACGCAACAGGGCCCGGCAATGCGCCGGGCCCTGGTGTTTTGGGAGACAACCGCTGGTGTGTCTACGGGTGGTAGACGGCCAGGTACGGCAGGTTTCGGTAGTACTCGCCGAGGTCGAGGCCATACCCGACCACGAATTCGTCGGGGATCTGGAAGCCCACGAAGTCGCACTGGAACTCCACCTCGCGATGCGCCGGCTTGTCGAGCAGCGTGCAGGTCCGCAGCGACGCCGGGCCCCGCATCTTCAGCATGCGGATGAGGTAGTCGAGGGTGAGGCCGGTATCGATGATGTCTTCCACCACCACGCAGTGGCGGCCTTCGATGGGCGCGCGGAGGTCTTGCGTGATGCGCACCACACCCGAGGAGCGTGTGCCCCCGTGGTAGCTCGACACCCCCAGGAACTCGCAGCGAACCTCACCGCCGATGGCGCGCACGAGGTCGGCCATGAAGATGAACGACCCCTTCAGGACGCAAATGCAGGTGATGGGGACATCGCCCATCTCCTCTCGGATTTCCCTCCCGAGCTCCCGGACCCGCGCTTGGATGCGGTCCTCCGGGATGAGCACGTCCAACTTGTTCCTGGTCATCAGACCTCCCGCCGTGGGAAGCCCGTGTATCGGGGACACCACGGGGAGCGATGGCACAATCACGTGAACAGGTTTTTGCCAGCACCCCCGTAGACACGTTGCTTTCGAAGCCTATTCCGGCTCGATGGTGTCGCCGCTGAGCAGCTCGGCCGCCATGGCCAGAGTGCGCATGAGGTCGTCGAGGGTTCCGTCGACCACCAGCCTGGACAGGTAGGGGAGGGGACCGCTCTCCGGGGCATCTGTGGTGGCGATGCCGTCGAGAACCTCGGGTGTGGCGGCGAGAGCGACGAACGGAAGCCAGGCGTCGCGGTCGGCGAGAACGTCGAGGGTGGTGTCGATCGCGCCGAAGTCGGGGTCGTCGGACAGGGAGTCGACGAGCGTGCGGGGCACCTGGTGGACCTGCGCATCTGTGGCGAGGAGCAGGGGGGTGGCGTTGTCGATGAGGTCCCAGACGCGACGGTCATCGGCGAGCGCGGCCACGGTGGGGCCCAGTCGAGCCAGGGCTGCGGAGTCGGACCGGGGGGCCACCACGTCGTCGAGCAGGTTCCAGCCTGCCTGGAAGGTGAGGGGCTGGGTGCCGGTGGGGCACTGGCTGGCGGCGAGGCGGGAGGGGTCGACCATCCAGGGAATCGCGCCGATGAGGGTGTCGACGAGCTCGCTGTCACCCAGGTCGATGAGGAGCTCGCCGGTGGGTTCGACCAGGCCCGCTTCGTAGAGAGCGTCGATGGTGTCGACGATGTCGGGCACTGCGCTGTCGACGCCGTCGCCGCCTTCGAGGGCCGCGAGGATGTGGATGGCGGCGTAGAGGAGGTCTTCGGACTCGCGGTCGGTGAGGCGGTCGAGGGCCTGGAGGTCGTCGACGAAGCGGTGGTCGAGGACCGGGCACGCGCCTGTGCTGGCGATGAGATCGAGGATGTCGTCGGTGAGCGAGAAGCCCAGCAGGCCAGACAGGAGGTCGAGGGCGCCGGTGACCAGCTCGGGGTCTTGGCGGGCGATGAACTCGAGCAGCGCGACGGCCACGTTGCCGAGGTTGATCTCGAGGTCGGTGATGCCGAGGTCGACCGAACACTCGGCCGGTTCGTTGGCGCGGCTGAGCAGGCGGAGCAGGCTGGTGAGCGCGGTGCCGTCGGCGCCTGCACCGGGGCCGACCGGCTCTCCGAGGGCATCGACGGTGGCGAGGTACCGCATCTGGCGGGGAAGCTGCTCGAGGTGACCGGCATCGACGATGTCGACGAATGCGCGCTCGACCCGTGGGCCCAGGCCGTCGCGGCGGAGGAGCGTGGCCAGAGGCGGTGTGATCTGGTGCCAGCGCTCTGCGTCGTTGGCGAGCAAGCGGCTCGTGAGGTCGCGGATGGAGTCGCCCGAGGCGTAGCCCCAGCGGTCGTTGTCCGGGCTGAGGGTGGCCACGCGTGCGTGACCGATGGCCATGGGGAGGCCGTCGAGAGAGGCCTGGACATCGGGGTCGGCGGACCGGCCTACCGCCAGCACAGTGCAGGCGAGGTCGGGCACCGCGGGGTGGGCGAGCGCATCATGGGCTGCACCCACCAGCGCGCCGTTGTCGGTGGCGGCCTGCAGCGCGACTTCGCCGAGGATGGGCAGCGCCGGGACCACGAGCCCGTTGTCGAGGGCCTCGGGGTCGTCCATGGCCACCACGGTGCCCACGTCGCGGTAGGGCGCCGCATACACGAACTCGATGAGCACCCGCGTGCCCAGCTCGATGGCGGTGTCGAGCTCAGCCAGCTTGTCGGCGACTTCCTGGACCGCGATGGCGAGGTCGAGTCCGCCGGCCAGGAGGCTGTTCACCCAGCCGATGAGGCCCAGGCCCACGGGCTCACCATCGGGACCGGGGGCGTCGAGGGCATCGGTGACCGGACGGAGGGGCTGGAGGATGCCCCCCTTGTCGAAGCAGTCCACCATGAGCTGCAGCTCGTCGGTGGAGTCGGGGTCGAGGCCGTCGGCGATGTTGACCGACCAGCACGGGCCGTCGGCGTGGAGCTGGTCGGACCACGACGCGCCGCCGGTGAAGTCACAACCAACACTGCCCCCGCTCAACAGAGCGAGGGCAGCGAGAGGGGCGCCGAGATGTGCGCGCACGGAGGGGTTGGCTCAGTCGAACATGTAGCGGGCGGACACCCACACATCCGAGCCCACCTGGAACCGCTTGCGGTAGCGGAAGGTGGCGTCGAGCGAGCCCATCAGCTGGAACCGTTCGTTCATGGTGTACGTGACACCGGCACCGGGCTGGAAGAGGGCGTATTCGAGGTTGTCGGTGGTCCAGAAGCCAGAGCCGATGAGCGTGTTGGCGATGACCTGGAAGCCGTTCGGGTCGCCCCAGAGGCCCCACTGGATGCCCACCGCGAAGGAACCGACGTTGCGGCCACCCTTGGCTTCGACATCGGGGAAGACGTAGTCGTAGGACTTGTCTTCGCCGAGGGCGATGGGGTCGGGGTTGTTGAGCGAAGCATCGTGCGAGATGTAGCCGCGAACCACGCCGATGACGCGGTCGTCGCGGTCGCCCAGGAGCAGCTCGGCGCCGATGCCCGAGTTGCCGGGCAGCTGCTTGTCGATGCCCTGTTCGCCGTCGTCCCGGTAGTAGTAGGCGCGGTCCTGGTGGAAGCCGGCACCCATCGTGACGCCCACTCCACCGGCCATGGCCGCGGAGGGGAGAAGGAACAGGCCGGTGGTGGCAGCGGCGGCCGTGAGCAAGTTGCGCATGGTGTACTCGTTGAGGGAGCAGCGGGCGGTGTTGGTCGACCGCTACCGGCTTGTCGAGAGTCCGGTCATTCGTGGGAATGACTGCCAGGAAGTGGCTGATCTGTACGGTGCAGGCTTGATCGACCGATGGTCCCATCGAACCGACGCTTGCCTGCAGGACAGGTGTTCCTACCAGATCTGGACGCTAAGGTGCAAGCCGTCGATCGACTCGCAGGCGTCAAGGTGACGGGACGGTCCCGCTGGTGCCTGTGTCGCCGGTGTCGGAAGAGCCGGTGTCGGTGCCTTCGAAGCCGGTGCTTTGGATGGTGAGGTCGAGCACTGGCGACTGCCCGTGCGCGTTGAACAGCTGGACGCCGTAGTCTCCAGCGGGGAGCTCGGGCACGTCGAAGGTGACCGTCTCGACGCATTCCGACGCACAGATGGCATCGCAGGCGTCGCAGTCCTGGCACTCGGTGCAGCCGTTCTGGATCCGGCAGGAGTCGCAGTTGGTGCAGTTGGTGCGGGCCACATCGGTGACGGTGGCACGCTCGCCGCCCACATATACCGCCGAGTCGTAGGTGCTGGTGAACGGGGTGCCGGTGAGCGTGACCGAGGCGCCCACGGTGGCGGGCTGCGGAGAGATGTCGTCCACCGTCACGTCGCAGCGGAGCGCGAAGATCTCGGTGGGAGTGGAGCAGCCGGTGACGGCGAAGAGGGCCGCGAGTCCGGTCATCCGGTAGGCGCTAGAAGTCATCGATCAGGAGGTCCTCGCCGGTCTTTTGACCGACCGCACCGACCACGTTTGTGGGCGCGGTGCCGGGAAGCATGGGAATGGAACGACCGCCGGTGGCCACGCGTCCGGTGCTTTCGTCGATGGGCACCATGGAGACGCCTTCCAGAGGCTTGAACCGTGGTGCGCCTTCCTTGGGGACGGCCTCGCGCATGAGGTCCATCCAGATGGGCAGGGCGGTCTTGCCACCGGTGAACGAGATGCCCATGGAGTGGGGTTGGTCGAAGCCCACCCACGCGGCCGTGATGATGTCGGGGTTGTAGCCGACGAACCAGGCGTCGAAGAAGTCGTTGGTGGTGCCGGTCTTGCCGGCCACCTGGATGCCGAGGCGGTTGGTGCGGGCGCCCGTGCCACCGGTGGCGACTTCGCGCAACAGCCAGTGGGCGATGCTGGCGGTGCCGGCGTCGAGAACCCGGGGCCAGCCGCCTTCGGGGACCTCGTACTGCTCGATGACCGTGCCGTCGCGGTCGACCACCTTCTCGATGAAGTGGGGCTCGACCAGGTGTCCGTAGGTGGCGAAGGCGCTGTAGGCACGGGCAAGCTCCACCATGGTGAGGCTGCTGGAGCCCAGGCCCATGGACAGGTCGCACGTGCGACACCACACCCGCCCTTCAGCGTCCTGCCGGGAGTCGACGCAGGGGTCGGTGTCGGGGATGCGCTCGATGGGGAGCCAGTCGCAGGCCCGCAGGTTGACGTCGCAGGAGTGGCACCAGGACTCGCCGTTGATGTCGCGCGGTTCGTCGAGGCAGGTCATCTCCTCGCCGACGGGGACGTCCTCGCCGTCGACCCGAATGCGCTGCTGACCGGACTTCACGAGCGGACAGGAGGTGGGGTCGCAGTAGGTGCACCACTCCATGCCTGCGACCGTGGACGGTGTGCGGTCGCCCTCACAGGCGCTGCCGGCGGCGATGTGCTTGCGGCTGCAGGTGGGGGTGTTGTAGCCGATGCGCAGCTTGGGGCCGGCGAGGTCGAAGACGGGGTCGAGGCCAATCTTGTCGAGCACGCGCACCGTACAGACGTTCTTCGACAGCTGCAGCGCCCGCCGCAGCGTGATGTTGCCTTCGTATTCCTCGCCGTAGTTTCCGGGCTTCCACAGCTTGTCGCCGAGGGTCTGGAAGACGAGCGGGGCGTCTTGGACCAGCGTGCCACCGGTGAACTGGCGCGTGCCGATGGCCGCCGCGTAGACGATGGGCTTGAAGGTGGAGCCCACCTGGCGCCGGGCCTGGGTGGCGCGGTTGTATTCGGAGTCTTCGAAGTCGTAGCCGCCCACCATCGACAGCACCGCGCCGTCGGACAGCCGGTACGAGAAGACCGCACCCTCGAGCTCGGGGTCTTGCCAGATGGCGCCCGCCACGTGGCCCTTCGCGGGCTTGTACCCCTTCATGTTGTCGAATTCCCAGGCGTCGAGGCCCATGACGCGGGTGGGAATGATGTCGCCCTTCTTCAGCACGGCGGTCATGTCGTTCTGGGACCGGTAGCGCCAGCTGCGGCGGGGGTTGGGCTCGTAGGCCCACTTGGTCCACGACAGGGGGATGATGAGGTCGTGTGCGCCGATGCCGACGATGGCGTGCTTCTTCTCGACGTGCTTGACCACGCCTTCATACACCCGCTCCACCTCGAGGATGGACCTGGCCGGCTTGGGCCCGTAGCCGCCACCCTTGCTGGGGTCGGCGACGCGGAGGACCTTCTTCGAGGCCTCTTCGCGCAGGGCTTCTTCCTGCTGGGAGAGCCGGGCATCGATGCCGCTGTCGATGTGGTCGAGCGGACCGCGCCAGCCCACGCGGTTGTCGGCGGTGTGGACGCCCGAAGCGACCGCCTTTCGGGCCACCTTCTGCAGCTTGAGGTCGGTGGTGGCGTGGACGGTGAGGCCGTCGTTGTAGATCTTGTCGAAGCCGTAGGTCTCGACGAGGTACCGGCGGATGTGCTCGGTGAAGTAGGGAGCCTGCTTCAGGAACTCGTTTTCCTGCGTGTAGATCTCCACGACCTCGTTCATGGCGGCCTGGTACTCGGACTCGTTGAGGTAGCCCTTGGCCTTCATCTGCCCGAGCACGTACTCCTGGCGGCTGCGCGCTTTGTCCCAGTGCCGGTGCGGCGAGTAGTCGGAGGGGCGCTGTGGGAGGCCGGCCAGGATGGCGGCTTCGGCCACGGTGAGCTCGGAGACGTGCTTGTCGAAGTAGGTGCGCGCGGCCGCTTCGACGCCGTAGGCGCCCGAGCCCAGGTAGATCTCGTTGAGGTAGAGGTAGAGGATGTGTTCTTTGGAGAACGTCTCTTCGACCCGCCACGAGAGGATGACCTCGCGAATCTTGCGCTCGTAGGTCTTGGCGCGGGTGAGCAGAAAGTTCCGCGAGACCTGCATCGTGATGGTGGACGCACCCTGTGCCTTGCGGCCCTTCGACACGTTGCGGCCGATGGCGCGCAGGATGCCTTCATAGTCCACGCCGCCGTGGGTCCAGAAGTTGGCGTCTTCGGCCGCGATGAAGGCGTCTTGGACGTGCTTGGGGATGCCCTCGAAGGGGACCACATACCGACGCTTCTCGTAGATCTCGCCCAGCAGCTCGCCGTGGCGGTCGTAGACGACTGTGACCGTGGGCGGGGTGTACTCGCCGAGGGTCTCGACCGTGGGGAGGTCTTTGGAGTAGGTCCAGAAGGCGCCAGCGACCACCGCTCCGCCCGCGACACCACCCAGGATGCCCAGCAGGAACAGGGCCACGAGCACCCGCACCCACCAGCGGCGCTTCGGCTTCTCGGCGGGGGGAGGGGGAGGCGGCGCCTTGGGACGGGGCTTGGGTGCCTTCCGGGCTCCGGAGGGCGCACGGTTGGCTGGCGCACGGGATGCCTGGCGGGGAGCGGCGGGCCGTGATGGGGGCTGCGGTGCGGGAGCGGCAGCAGGCGCTCGGGGGGCCGGTGTGGGCGCCGGGACGGCCGGGCGCGGGGTGCGGTCGGTGGGACCTTCGGGCACCTGCTCGGCGGCTTCACGACGGGCACGGCGGTCGGCGGTGGGATCGAGCCGGGAGAGGTCGACGTGCGGCTGGCGCTCGCGGGCATCGGTGGCCGCGCTGGGGTCCGGCACCGACGGGGGGGCGTCGCCTTGGAAGCGAACGCCCTTGTCGCGCATCCGGTCCACCATCCCCGGGGGGTAGGTGATGGCCAGCGTACGGCCGCACGCGAGGCAATGCACCTCGGCGCCCGGGGTGGGGTACGGCTGGGTGAGCTTGCGTGGCGACCCGCAGTGCGGGCACTTGATCTTGAGGGCCATGGAGGATGCGCCGGGGTGCCGCGGGGAAAGGTCGGTTCGGGCGCTGCTATTTGCCGTCCCCCTCGGCGTCAACGTGGCATGACCTCCCGCAGGGACGACCAGCCTGCAGCCGGGGGTCGGATGAACCGATGAGCGGACGGTCGTGTGCCGGGTGTCGTGGTGGGTCTCGCCGTGGTTCCCCCGCGCGGAGGATGCTTCCGATGGGGTATGGGTTCTCTTCCCGGTCCCCCCACTGTCCAGACACCACGGAGCCCCCATGGCCAGTGCTGTGAAACACCTCGTGCTCCTCGGCCTCACGATGCCGGCCGCGATGCTTGGCTACCACGTGCTCGCCGACGGCAGCGGGGCTCTGGGAAGCGCCACCCGGGCATCCGACCAGATCACGGACTTCGTCTCCGATGTGTCCGGCCAGCCCTACCATCTCCGCGACCTTCGCTTGCTCGAGCGCGACCTCTACTATGTGGAGCAGCGCTACGTCGACCAGGACCGCATCGACCTCGACGACATGTTCCAGGCCTCGCTCGAGCGGGTGGAGCGCTCGGTCGCCGGCGTCATGTTCTCCCGCAAGCCCGGCGGAACCCGCTTGCAGGTGTCGGTGGGTACCTACAACACGGTGCTCGGCGTGGAGCCCATCCGCGAATTCGACCAGCTCCACGGCGAGCTGCGCCGCGTGGCCGCCATCCTCGACGAACACCTCCCCGACGACGTCGACCGCGCAAAGGTGGAGTACGACCTCATCAACGGCGCGCTCTCCACGCTCGATCCGCACTCCCTGCTGCTCCCCCCGGTGGCCGCACGCGAGATGGAGGTCGACAACCAGGGCGAATTCGGCGGCCTCGGCATCGAAATCCACATCAAGGAAGGCCGGCTCACGGTCAAGCAGCCGCTGGAAGGCACCCCCGCCGAAAAGGCCGACATGCGGGCGGGCGACCAGATCGTGCGCATCGAAGACGAATCCACCGTCAACATGGACCTCAACGACGCCGTCACACGCCTCCGTGGCGAGGTGGGCTCGCCGGTCCGGCTGTTCATCAAGCGCAAGCAGAGCCCCGACCTCATCCCCATCACGGTCATCCGCGACCGCATCAAGCTCAACCCCGTCGAAGGTCGACTGCTCGACGACAACGTGGGCTACATCGTCATCAAGAGCTTCCACGGCAACGTCTCCGACGACCTCGACCGCATCCTCGCCGACCTCCAGCGGTCCACCAAGGGCGGCATCAACGGCCTGGTCCTCGACCTCCGCGACAACCCCGGCGGGTACCTCAACCAGGCGGTCGCCGTCTCCGACCGCTTCCTCTCCGATGGCGTCATCGTGGCCACCGAAGAAGGGGGCGGGCGCCGCGAGGAACAGCACGCATCGCGGTCGTCCACCGAGTCCGAATTCCCCATCGCCGTCCTCGTCAACGGCAACAGCGCCAGCGCGTCCGAGATCGTCGCGGGGGCCCTGAAGAACCTGGGCCGGGCCGTCGTGATTGGCGAGCGCACCTTCGGCAAGGGCTCGGTGCAGCACCTCTACCCCAACCGCGACGACAGCAGTCTCAAGCTCACGGTCGCCCGCTACCTCACCCCCGGCGACCACAGCATCCAGGCCATCGGCATTCCGCCCGATGTGCTGCTCCAGCCGTCGCTCGTGTGGGCGCCCGAGGCCGACTCCGAAGACCAGAACCCCTTCATCAGCTTGTACTGGCGCGAGTGGATCGAGCGCGAAGCCGACCTCGACCACGCCCTCGCCAACCGCGAAGACCTCGAAGACAACCCGGCGTACGCCATCCGCTTCAACCGCGACCGCCGCGACCCCGAGAAGCGCACCAAGGCCGTCGACGACTGGGAAGTGGGCTTCGCACGCGACCTCCTCGCCGCATCATCTGGCCCCACCCGGGTCGATGTCCTCCAGTCCGCTGCAGCGGTGGTCGACCGCTACTCCGCCGAAGAAGAAGCCAGCCTCATCGGTCGCTTCAGCCAGGTGGGCATCGACTGGGCAGACGGCCAGAACGCACAGCCGCTCGCGCTCACCGTCTCCCACGACCTCGGCGAAGACGGCGTGCTGCAGGCTGGAGAGGCCGAAGACGTCACCCTCACGGTCACCAACGACTCCGACACCGACCTCTGGCGCATCTCCGCCGTCACCGACAGCGCCAACCCATGGGTCGACCAGCTCGAGTTCTACTTCGGGCACATTCCCGCGGGCCAGACCCGCACCGCCAAGCGCCGGGTGTCGCTGCCTCACGGCCACTTCGACGAACACACCGAAGTGAAGGTCGACCTCCGCGACCCCGACAACGCCTCGCTCGGCACCTTCATCCGCACCTTCCAGACCCGCGGCATCGAGCTGCCCGCCTTCGCCTACCGCTTCACGCTCATCGACGACGGCTCGGGCGGCACCCGTGGCAATGGCGACGGCATCCCTGAAGTGGGCGAGGTGGTCGCGCTCGAGCTCGAAGTCGAAAACACCGGCAAGGGACTGTCCCGCGACGGCCACGCCCGCGTGAAGAACCGCAGCGGCAAGCCCCTCGACCTCAAGCAGGGCAACCTCGCGCTCGGCGAAGCGCAAGACGAGGCCGGACGGACCTGCGACGTCGACAAGGACGACCACTGCCGCCCCACCCTCGCGCCAGGGGCGTCGCACACTGGCCGCATCCTCTTCAGCCTGCGTGATGTCCCCGACGACGGCGCCTGGAAGCTCGAGCTGATGGTGGGCGACAACGAACGCTTCGACCGCGGCACCGTCTTCCGCGGAGGCTTCTACCAGTACTTCCAGCTCAAGGAAGAGATCGCGCTGGTGCCCGGGCAGCCTGTCGACGGCAGCTGGCGTCGGCCGCCGGTCATCGAGCTGTCCCGAGCGCCCGACCTCGTCACCGACGACGCCGTGCTCAGCGGCATGGTGCAAGACGACGAAGGTGTGCAAGACGTCGTCATCTTCCACGGCGACCAGAAGGTCTTCTATCGGGGGGGCGAGCACGACCCCATGGTGCCGTTCACGGTCGAGCCCGAGCTGGCCGACGGCGCCAACCTGCTCGCCGTGATTGCACGCGATGCGCGCGGCCTCGTCACCACGCGGTCCCTGTCTGTGTGGAAGCCCAGCAACGGCTTGTCGTCGGCCATCGACGTCCAGGCCACCACCCCCTGATGGCGCCCCGGGTCGTGGACGCCCCCATGCGCTGGGTTAGCCGCCGCCAAGGAGGTGCCCATGGGCATTCGTGACCGCATCAAACGTCGACTTCCCATCATCGGAATGGGAGGCAACAAGGGCCGCACCCAGCCGGTTCCGCCCGCTGCGCCCGCACCTGGCGCCCCCCCCGCTGCCGCCGTGCAGGCCGAAGACCCCCGCGGCGGTCGGTCTGCCCACGACGTCATCGACGAGCTGGTGAAGGGCAACAAGCTCGTGCTCTTCATGAAGGGCTCGCCCACCAGCCCGATGTGTGGCTTCTCGGCCAACGCCGCCGGCATCCTGGAGAGCTACAACAAGCCACTGGCCCACTTCGACGTGCTGTCCGACCCCGAGGTCCGCAACGAGGTGAAGGAATACAGCCAGTGGCCCACCCTTCCCCAGGTCTACGTCAACGGCGAGTTCCTCGGCGGCAGCGACATCCTGCGCCAGATGCACGAGTCGGGCGAGCTGAAGGAATGCATCGACGAAGCCTTCGCGGAGTAGCGACGGCTACGCATCCGGCGCGGGCAGCACCACCACCGCGTCGGCTGTGTGGATGAGGGCCGGGTGATGGGCCACCGTGACCAATGTGCCCCGCCCGGCGATGCTGCTGGCCATCCACCGGGCCACGGTTCGTGCGGTGTCGTCGTCGAGTCCGGTGTCGGGCTGGTCGAGGACCACGAGGGTGGGGCGGGGGTCGCGCTCGGCGGCCTTCAAGCGGGCCAGGGTGAGGGCCACCGCGAATCGGCGGCGTTCTCCCGAAGACAAGCTCTCGGTGGGACGCCCCAGCGGCAGGTGCCCCAGGCCCACGGACTGGAGGGCATCGAGCACCGGTGAGAGGTGGGGGTTGGCCGCGAACAGCGGGCGCACCTGGTGGATGTCGGTGGTGAGCAGTGTGCGTGCCGAGTGGCCCCGCCAGCGGATGTCGTCGATGTCGGGGCGGAGCCGGCCGCCGTGACAGGTGGGGCAGGGCTCGGTGATGGGCGGCAGCGACCCGAAGCGCACGATGCGCTGGCCCAGTCCTTCGCAGTCGGGACACCAGCCGGTGCTGCGGTTGAAGGTGAAGGCGTCGGCGGCGAGCCCCCGTACCCGGGCGGCACGGGTGGCCGACAACAGCGTGCGGATGCGGGTCCAGATGCCTGCGGCGGTGGCCACGCACGACCGGGGCTGCGATGCGCCGGCGAGGGGGGCTGGCTCGAGGAGGCGGGGCTCGGGGCCTTCGACGGTGGCGAGGGTGGGGCGACCGGCGAAGTGCGCGGCGAGACCCTGGACGGCGAGTCGCGTGGCACCTGCGCCGCCAGGTCCGGTGAGAACGGTCCAGCGGTCGGCAGCGATGGCGACCGAAGCGGTGGCGTGGGGGTGCGAGACGGTCCAGGTGGGCGGGGAGGAGGTGGGGCGGTGCGTGGGGGCCGGCCAGGCGGGTGTGGCTTCGGGGGGACCGTCGGAGACGATGGTGCCTCCGTCGGGTCCGCCCCCGGGGCCGAACGTGACGACCCGGTCGGCGACCCCGAGAACCTCGGGCCGGTGCTCGATCACAACGACAGTGGCACCGTGGTCGACCACCTGGCGCAGCACGGCCACCACCTTCTCGGCGGAAGACCGGTCGAGACCGGACAGAGGTTCGTCCACCACGAGCAGCCGAGGGGACAGGGCCAGGTGCACCGCTCGGGCCAGGGTGGCTCGGCGCCATTCACCACGCCCCAGGTGCCGCTGGTTCCGACCGATGGGGAGGTGGCCGAGGCCGAGCGCCACGAGCGTGCGAATCGGTGGGAGGATGTCGGCTGGCAGGTTGTTCTGGGCGCGGAGCCAGTCGGGGAGGGTGCGCAGTGGGGCGGCCAGCAGGGAGGCGATGGTGTGGCCGGCGAGCTGGGTGTGCCGGGCCAGGTCGCCCCAGCCGGAGTGGTCGCAGGCATTGCAGCCTTGGCCTTCACAGGCGGTGCAGGCCCCTTCGGCTCGGCTCCTGTCGAAGTGTTCGGGTCGCGCCCGGGGCCAGGTGCGCCCGGACGGACTCTGGCGCGCTCGGGAGTAGGTGCGGTGGCTGTCGCCCAGATCGACGCGGATGGTGCCCTGGCCGGCCTTCCAGGCGGTGTCGATGCCTTCGCCCAGGCGGTCGCGGCGGTCGGGGCCCCAGCGGATGCGGTCGACCACGAGCTCCACGGACACGCCGCGGGGGAGGGTGTCGATGTCGTCGAGTCGAACGAGCCGCTTGCCCAGGCGGACGCGGGCGAACCCGGAGCGTCGGAGCTCGGTGAGCAGGCGCCCGGGGTCGTCGGCCGGCGGGAGGGGAGCTCCGATGGTGAGGCGGGTTCCAGTGGGCAGCCGGGCCAGGTCGTCGACGATGTGGGGGGTGGTCCAGGCGCGGAGTGGGGCACCGGTCTCGGGGCACATCAAGGTGCCGTGTCGGGCGAACAGGCTGCGGAGGATGGCGCCCTGGTCGCTCATGTCGAGGAGTGGACGGTCGGCTCTCTGGCGGTCGTCGGGGGCCACGGCGATGGTGGGGGGCAGGCCGTCGATGGCGTCGACCGGTACCCGTGGCAAGGCGGTGGTGGCCGACCCCGGGACCCGCAGGACCTCGAGCATGCGGCGCCGGGACTCGGCGTGGACCACATCGAGCGCCAGGCTGGACTTGCCGGAGCCGGAGGGGCCTCGAAACACCACGAGGGTGCCCGGCTGGAGGGTGAGGTCGACCGAGCGGAGGTTGTGGGCCGAGGCGCCACGAATGGAGATGGGGGTCATGGGGACGTGTGGAGGTCGAGGCGGGAGGAGGACCGCGCGATGGCGTGGCGGGACAGGCGGTCGAGGAGGTGGGGGACGGCGATGGTGGGCGGGGCGGCCAGCGGCTCGGGAAGGGCCCATGCCACCACTTCCACCGCACCTTCGATGGGGTCTCCGCCGCGGGGTGGACAAGGGGGCGCCCAGCCAACCCGTCCAGCGTGGTTTCCGCCCTGAAGCGGAGGGGCGTGCGCGGCGGGGAAGTGGCCGGGCAGGCCGTCGAGGTCGATCGGTGCGTCCCATGCAGCCCACGAGACGCCGGATGGACTGCGGACCAGCCACGCGAGGTGCGTCGTGCCAGCCGGGAGGGCGTCGGCCGACCAGCCCAGGGGAGGGGAGTGACCGGGGCCGTGGCATGTGTGGTCGACGGTGAGTGCGCTGCCGTCGGCCAGCTGCACCAGTGCGGAGACCTCGACCAGGGTGCCAGTGGACGGAGGCGTGGTGCAGGCTGGGAACGAGCAGGCAATCCAGATAGCCATCCACCCGCTCGTGCTGGACCCGACGCGCCCGGACCGGACTCGCCGGTGCGTCTGATTCCCTTCCATGCACCCTCCAGCGCTTCGACCCGGACCGAATCCCATGGCTGACGACACCTCTCCCGGAACCATCGACCGCGCCTGGGCGCTTCGGCTGCTGTGGCTGGTGCTGCTGGCGAGCACCGGACTGGCGGGCTGGCTGGCCTGGAGCCACCTCAACCTCACCCATGGAGTGGGGGCCTTCGAGAGCGGCTGTAGCATCGACGCCACCTTCGACTGCGACACGGTGAACACGAGCGACTGGAGCGAGCTCTTCGGCATTCCCATCAGCCTCTACGCCGTGCCCATGTATGCGGCGATGGCGTGGTTTGCCGGCATCGGGGCTCGGGCGGATCGGCGGGGTGCCCGCGCACGGGGGCTGCTCACGGCGATGGCGGGCTGGAATGTGGCGGTGTCGCTGGTGCTGTTCCTCGTGATGGCGGTCGACATCGGTGCGTTCTGTGCCTTCTGCATCACGCTCGACCTCCTCCATGTGGCCGCCTTGGCGCTGGTGTTGGCCCCTCCTGGCGGACGCCGACCGGCCATTCCCGAGGGCCTCGACCTCTTCGGTGCCGCCTTCGTGGCCGTGTTTGTGATGGCCACATCCTTCAAATTCACCGCGGTCTATGGTGCCCGGCTCGACCGAGTGGCCCTGGCCGAGGTGATGGGCGAGGTGGGCGCACTCCCCGATGGTGTCGAGGTGCGCACCGAGGCGCGGGATGGCTCCGTCCAGAAGCTCCCCACCAAGCGCCACGACGTCCCCATCGACAAGTACGACCCCTCGTGGGGCCCAAGGCGCGCGGAAGTGGTGGTGGTCGAGTTTGCCGACTTCGAGTGCGGCTACTGCCGTCGGCTGTCCCACACCATGGCGCGGCTGCGCGAGAAGTACCAAGACCGCGTGCGCTTCGTCTTCAAGCACTACCCGATGGACCAAGAGTGCAACAAGCGCCTCAAGCGCCAGCACCACCCCAAGGCCTGTGAAGCCGCCACCGCGGCCATCTGTGCCCACGACCAGCGGGCCTTCGAGGCCTACCACGACCTCCTCTTCCAGAACCAGAAGCACCTCGAGCGCACCGATCTCCTGGCCTACGCCGAGCGCCTGAACCTCGAGATGGAGCGCTTCGAGGGCTGCTTGAACGGGACCGGCTCTGCCGAACAGCTCACCGAAGACATCAGCCACGCCGGCTACCTCGACATCAGCGGCACCCCACGCACCTTCGTGAATGGCCTCATGTTCAAGGGAGCTGCCAGCGAGGCCCTGCTCGATGCGGCCATCCGCGCGGAGCTGGGTGAGGCCAGCGTGAAGGACAACGGCACGGTCGTGACGGCCCGCGAGGTGGTGCTCGACAAGCCGCTGCCGCCAGGCGAGGTGCCCATGGTCGAGGTCAAGGCCAGCGACGCATCGTTCTGGATCGACGCCGTGGAAGCCTCGGTCGACACCGAAGGCCGGGCCCGGTCGGTCGCACGCGTGGCGCCCCACACCCGCTCCTGGACCGAAGCCAAGGCTGCCTGCGAAGCAGCCGGAAAGCGCTTGTGCACCGCATCGGAGTGGATGACCGCCTGCCAGGGGGCCACCCCGGTCGACGACGACGGCTCGGGCAGCATCCTCGACGACCCCATCGAAGGTCGCAGCTACCCCTACGGCGCGCACTACGCGCAGGGCTACTGCCACGACTCCGGCGACAAAGACCGCCACCGCAGTGTTCCCGCAGGCTCCCGTGCCGCCTGTCGCTCCCCCGAGGGCGCCTACGACCTCACCGGCAATGTGCAGGAATGGGTGGGCGCGAAGCCCGATGAGGCCGTCGTGATGGGCGGTGCCTGGTACTACGAGGACAAGGCGTCGTGTGGTCGCAGCGCCGACACCTACGGGGCCGACTGGTCGAGCCGCACCACGGGCTTTCGGTGTTGTGCCGACGCCAGCGTGCCCGCACCGGCAGGCGACCTCTCCCTCGCCGAAGATGCAGACGGCCTCACCAAGGGGGCGGCCGTGCCCGAGTTCGATCTCGCCCTGCTCGACGGTGGCCGCATCGACCGGACCGCCCTCGAAGGGAAGGTCACCCTCATGGCGTTCTGGGCCAGCTGGTGCGGCCCGTGTCGGCGCGAGCTGCCTGCGCTCTCGAAGGTGCATGGCGAGCTCGCCGACCGTGGCTTCCAGGTGCTCGCGGTCAACGTCGACAAGGAAGTCGCCCTCGCCAAGCGCTTCTTGGGCGGCAACACCCCCAACTACCCGGTGGTGCTCGACCCCTCCTCGCAGCTCATGGGCAGCTTCGACGTGATGGCGATGCCCACGAGCGTGCTCATCGGACCCGATCTGTCGATCATCAGTCGGCACGAAGGCTACAGCGAAGAGCGGCTGGCCGAGGTTCGCGCCGAAGTAGAGGCACTCCTGACCTCCGGCGAACACGAGCCTGGTTGACCGCTCCCACGCGCCTCATTACACGCCGCGCGAACGGTCGGGGCGGTATCGCCGCTCGGCTTGTTGTTGGGGCGTGGTGTAATTGGCAACACATCGGTTTTTGGCACCGACTTTGAGGGTTCGAGTCCTTCCGCCCCAACTCCTCCATCCCTCCACCGAGGGACCCGACTTCCCCCTCCGGCGAGGGGGACGTTCAAATTCTGGCGCGTCCGAAGTCGCTCCCCCCACTATCTGCGGCAGTTCGTTGCCAGGCAGCATTGGCCCTCCCCAAGGGCAAGTTGAGGCGAGTGATGTACTCCGGAATCCGGATCTTTTCTGGCAATGCCAACATCCCCCTCGGGGAGCGCATCGCCCAGCACCTCGGTCGCAAGCTCGACGGCGCGAAGGTGTCGCAGTTCTCCGACGGTGAGGTCAACGTCGACATCTCGGAGAATGTCCGGGGCCGCGACGTCTTCCTGGTGCAGCCCACCTCCGCACCGGCGAACGACCACCTGATGGAGCTGCTCATCCTGTGCGACGCCTGCAAGCGGGCCAGCGCAGGTCGCATCACCGCCGTCGTGCCCTACTACGGCTACGCCCGCCAGGACCGGAAGGTGCGCCCGCGTGTGCCCATCACGGCCCGCCTCGTCGCCGACCTCATGAGCACCGCCGGCATCGAGCGCGTGCTCACGATGGAGCTGCACGCCGGTCAGATCCAGGGCTTCTTCGACCGTCCCGTCGACAACCTGTACGCGTCGGGGCTGCTCAGCGACCACATCGAGCGCAACTTCGACCTCACCAATGGTGTGGTGGTGTCCCCCGATGCCGGCGGTGTGGAGCGGGCTCGGGCCTTCGCCAAGCGCCTGGGGCTCGGCCTGGCGATCATCGACAAGCGGCGCAGCGGTCCCAATGTGGCGGAGGTCATGCACATCGTCGGCGACGTCGCGGGCAAGCGCGCCCTCATCGTCGACGACATGATCGACACCGCGGGCACACTCACCAAGGCCGCCAAGGCGCTCGCCGATGCCGGCGCCACCTCGGTCGCAGCCGTCGCCACGCACCCGGTCCTCAGCGGTCCGGCCGTGCAGCGCATCCAGGACAGCGTGCTGTCGAAGGTCATCGTCACCGACACCATCCCGCTCAACGCCGAAGCCGCTGCGTGCGAGAAGATCGAGACCGTCAGCGTTGCCCGCCTCTTTGCCGAGGCCATCCGCGCCATCCACCACAACGACTCTGTGAGCCGACTGTTCGACTGACCGGTTCACCGTTGATCCAGAGGGGGGGACAGACTCCCCGAGGCGCGCCGATGGCGCGCTTTTTGGTTGACAGGTCACCCTCGGAACAGTACGTCGGCGCGCCATCGAAGCAGGCTGTCCTGCTTCTGCATTTTCTTGCCGGCTTCACCTGGCACCCTCGCCACTGGCCTCTCGGGGCCCGTCGTCCAAGGTGGTGAGTTCGGGGACATCGTCCCCCCGGGTGACAGTCCGGTCGTCGCAAGTACCCCCGGGTTCACCAACCCCTGATGTTGGTGGGCCTGTACGTGGATTTTGAGGAGTAGGCATGGACGCCGTCAGCATCAACGCCGAGGCCCGCGAGGTCTTCGGCAAGGGTTCCGCCCGGAAGATTCGCGCCGCTGGGAAGATCCCGGCCATCGTGTACCGGGGGGGCGCCGACGCCAACCACATCACCATCGACCCTTCCGAGCTCGAAGCGGTCTTCCGCAAGAGCGGCAACCGCAACACGCTCCTGTCCGTGGCAGCAAGCGGCTCCGACCGCATCTGCCTCATCAAGGATGTGCAGCGCCACCCGCTCACCCAGCGCCTCGTGCACGTCGATCTCTACGAGGTCGACGCCGGTGAAGAGGTTCGCGTCGAGGTGAACATCGTTCCGGTCGGTACCGCCACAGGCGTCAAGATGGGTGGTCGCCTGCGCACCATCCGCCGCACGGTCGATGTCGTGTGCAAGCCCGCCGACATCCCCGCGGTCATCGAAGCCGACGTCTCGGCCGTCGACATCGGAGGCTTCTGCAAGCTCTCCAACGTCGCTGCGCCCGCCGGCACCAAGTTCCCGTACGCCAGCGACTTCAACCTGTTCACGGTCGTCGGCAAGCGCGTCGCCTCCTGAGCGGTCGCCGAACCCGGAGGCGCTTGTGTGGTTGATCGTCGGACTGGGCAACCCCGGCCCCGCGTATCTCCACACCCGACACAACGTCGGCTTCTCCGTGGTTCGGCAACTCCTCACCCAGATGGGTGGTCTACGCCTCCGGCCCGCTCTGGGCGGTGTGGTGGGAAGTGGGCAGCTTGGCGGAGCACCCGTCACGATCTGTCAGCCCATGACCTACATGAACCGCTCGGGCGGACCGGTCGGCGACCTGGCAGAGGCCCTCGGGATCCCTGCCCACCAGGTCCTGGTCATCCACGACGACCTCGACCTGCCCTTTGGCACCATTCGCTGCAAGAAGAGAGGCGGACACGGCGGTCACAATGGGCTGCGCGACATCGCACGGCGCATTGGACGAGACCACCCTCGTGTACGCTTCGGGATTGGTCGACCAGGAGAAGGGGAGGCGGTCTCCGACCACGTCCTCGGCCCCTGGTCCGACAAGGAGCAACTCCGCATCAACGACCACCTGTCCCGAGCCGCAGCCGCGGTGGAAGCGACAGTCACCCTCGGTCTCGATGCCGCAATGAATCAGTTCAACGTTCGGGTGCCCCTCGCAGCCGAACACCCTCCGAGAAAGACACCGAGGGCCTCCGATGAGGTCCGGGAGAAGACATGAACCCACAGATGCTGGCCATCGCGGTTCCCGTCGCCGGCGTGTTGGCCCTGATCTACGCCTTTGTGATGGCGAGCTGGGTCCGCAAGCAGGACGCAGGCACCGAAGAGATGAAGGACATCGCTGCTCAGATCCAGACAGGCGCAATGGCGTTCCTGGCCGCTGAGTACAAGGTCCTGGCCATCTTCGTTGCCGTCGTTGCCGTCGTGCTTGGCGGTGCCAACTTCATGGCAGGAAAGGAAGCGCTCATCGCGGTCTCCTTCGTGCTTGGAGCGGGTGCTTCGGGCCTTGCCGGCTACTTCGGCATGCTCATCGCCACCGACGCCAACGTCCGCACCACGCACGCCGCCACCAAGGGCCTCCCCCAGGCGCTCGATGTCGCCTTCAAGGGTGGCGCGGTCATGGGCATGTCTGTGGTCGGTCTCGCCACGCTGGGCCTCGGTGTCCTGTGGCTCGCCTTCTCCTCGATGTTCGGTGTCGACGAAGCCGGTCTCCAGACCACCTTCAACGTCATCACCGGCTTCTCCATGGGTGCCTCCTCCATCGCGCTCTTCGCACGCGTTGGTGGCGGCATCTACACGAAGGCCGCTGACGTCGGCGCCGACCTCGTCGGCAAGGTCGAGTCCGGTCTTCCCGAAGACGACCCCCGCAACCCCGCCGTCATCGCAGACAACGTGGGCGACAACGTGGGCGACGTCGCCGGTATGGGCGCCGACCTCTTCGAGTCCTTCGTGGGCGCCATCATCGGCGCAATGGTCCTGGCTCTCGGCTTCAAGCAGGTCACCAGCGGCGCAAGCCTCGGTCCCGTCCTGCTTCCGCTGCTCATCGCAGCCGCCGGCATCCTGTGCTCCATCGTCGGCACCTTGTTCGTGAAGACCAAGGAAGGCGGCAACCCGCAGCACGCCCTCGACCTCGGCGCCTTCGGTGCAGCCGGCGTCATGGCCGTCGCCACCTTCGGCCTCGCCAACTTCCTCTGGCCCGCTGGCGGCGCTGAAATCATCGGCGGCGGCACGGTCCTCTGGTGGCAGGTCGGCCTCGCCACGGTCGTCGGTCTGGGTACCGGCGTCGCGGTTGGCCTCATCACCTCGTACTACTGCTCGATGGACAAGCCCCCGGTCGACTCCATCGCCAACCAGTCCCGTACGGGCACGGCCACCAACATCATCGCAGGCCTCGGCGTGGGCATGGAGTCCACCGCGGCTCCGGTCATCGTCATCGCCGTCGGTGTGGTGCTCGCCAACGCCTTCGCCGGCCTCTACGGCGTCGCCATCGCTGCTCTCGGCATGCTCTCCACCACGGGCATCCAGCTCGCGGTCGACGCCTACGGTCCCATCGCCGACAACGCCGGTGGTATCGCCGAGATGTCGCACCAGGAACCGCAGGTTCGCGAGATCACCGACAAGCTCGACGCCGTCGGCAACACCACTGCCGCCATCGGCAAGGGCTTCGCCATCGGCTCCGCAGCCATGACCGCCCTCGCGCTCTTCGCTGCCTTCATCCAGCAGACCGGCATCCCCGGCATCGACATCTCCAAGCCCGTCGTCATGGGCGGAGTGTTCATCGGTGGCATGCTGCCCTTCCTCTTCTCCTCGATGGCCATGTCCGCAGTCGGCGACGCCGCAATGGACATGATCACCGAGGTCCGTCGTCAGTTCCGGGAAATCCCCGGCCTGCTCGAAGGCACCGCCAAGCCCGACACCGCTCGCTGCGTCGACATCTCCACCAAGGCCGCCATCAAGAAGATGGTGCTGCCCGGTGCGATGGCCGTCGTCTCGCCGGTCGTCATCGGCGTGGGCTTCGGTCCGGAAGCCCTCGGTGGCCTCCTGGCTGGCGTCACGGTCTCCGGCGTGCTCATGGCCATCTTCATGTCCAACGCCGGTGGCGCTTGGGACAACGCCAAGAAGTCCTTCGAGGGCGGTGGCTTCAAGATGGACGACGGCTCGGTGCACCCGAAGGGCTCCGAAGCGCACGACGCATCCGTCGTCGGCGACACCGTGGGCGACCCCTTCAAGGACACCGCTGGTCCCTCTCTCAACATCCTCGTGAAGCTCATGAGCGTCGTGGCTCTCGTCATGGCACCCCTGCTCGCTGGCTTCTCGGGCCTCGTTCCGGGCCTCTAGGCCCACAGCCCGGTGGCTCGAGGGGCTTCTCTCGCGTCACCGGTCTCTACCCCTCCTCGGGAGCCCGGGTGTTCTGGGCTCCCCCCTCGGTCCAAGTGGAGGAATCCTCACATGACCGTCCAGCACGAATACGAGACGACGTTCATCGTGCGCCCTGAGGCGCTCGACGACGAAGTGAACCGACTGCGCGCCCGCTTTGAGGGCATCGTCACCGAACGCGAAGGCCAGCTCATGGTCTTCGAAGACTGGGGACGCCGCAAGCTCGCCTACCCCATCGACCGCCACGAGCATGGTCGGTACTTCTACATCAACTACATCGCTTCCCCCGACGCTCCGTCCGAGATTGAGCGCATCGTGGGCATCGAGCACAACGTCGTCCGCTTCCTCACCGTCCGGGTGGAAGAGGTCGCCAACTTCGAGACGTCCTTCGCGTCTGCTGTTGAACGCCAGAAGAAGCGCATCAACCGCAGCCGTCGCGCCGAAGACACCGGGGATGCCCGGCGTCGCCGCAGCGCGGGCCACGACAACATCATGTCGCCCAGCCCCGTGCGCTACGAAAACGCAGACGGCACCGCCGAGGACATGACCGCTCCCGCCGCAGAAGAAGAAGCTGCCGCCGCTGCTGCTCCCGCAGAAGCTGCTGCTCCCGCTCCCGCTCCTGCGCCCGAGACGGCCGAGGCCTGAGCCGACCTCGACTCCCGGGACCATCCCGGGGGTCGATTTCCCCCCACAAACTCGGGAATCCCCACTGCGCCGGGCTCCGCGCTCGGATACGCCCTCGGGGTTACCCAGCTTGAATCAAGGACATCATCATGGCACGCGTCGGACGTCGCAAGGTCTGTCGGTTCACCGCCGACAAGAGCCTCGTCATCGACTACAAGGACCCGAAGCTCCTCAAGGGCTTCATCACCGAGCGGGGCAAGATTGTCCCTCGCCGGATTTCGGGCAACTGCGCGAAGAAGCAGCGTGAGCTGGCTGTCGCAATCAAGCGTGCTCGTCACCTGGCGCTGCTGCCCTACTTGGCCGACAAGTAGGCGGAGGCACCCATGGCTACACGAGTCATCCTTCAAGAGAACGTCGAGCACCTTGGCCGCACGGGCGACATCGTCCGGGTCAAGGACGGCTACGCACGCAACTTCCTCGTCCCCCGTGGTCTGGCGGTGGTGGCAGACGGTCGCAATGTCCGTCGCCTCAACCACCAGAAGCGGCTCGCCGAGGCGCGCAAGCACAAGGCTCTCGCCTCCGCACGCGCCCTCGCCGAACAGCTCGGCTCCACCGCCGTCACCATCACGAAGGAAGCCGGCGAAGACAACAAGCTGTTCGGTAGCGTCACCAACCGCGACATCGCGGAGGCGCTCGCCGCTGACGGCTTCGAAGTCGACCGCAAGGTCATCCACATCGACGAGCCCATCCGCTCGCTGGGTGTGAAGCAGGTTGCGGTGAAGCTGCACGCCGAGATCGAGACCACCCTCACGGTGTACGTCACCAAGCGCTGATCTCCCTCGGTTCGCTGTACGGCCACCCCCACTCGGGGGTGGCCGTCGTCGTTCTCGGTGTCGATAGTCGCCACATGTGGCCTCGGTGGGTGCCTGTGGAGTGGGTGGTCGATAGGCCCCCGTTTGCGCCGGGACTCCCGGTGGCCACCCTGGACGTGATGGGAGGCGTCGGTGGAGACGGCAAAGCGCACGGTGCCCCACAGCCCTGAAGCAGAGCGAGCGGTCCTCGGGGGCATGCTCCTCGACCCCGGTCGGATTCCGTCGGTCCAGGAGGTCCTCACGGCCGAGGACTTCTACCGGGCCGCCCACCAGAAGCTGTTCGACCTCATGTCGACCATGCACCTGCGGGGCGAACCGGTCGAGCTGGTGTCGGTGGTCGAGGCCATCTCACGCAGCGGGAAGGCCGACGAATACGGTGGTCTCGCCTATGTCGCCAGCCTCTCCGACGACGTCCCCAGCAGCGAGAACATCGCCTACTACTCGAAGGTGGTGGGCGAGCGGGCCACCGAGCGCAAGCTGCTCGAGGGCGCTCGGTCCATCGTCGACCAGACCCTCGGCGGCGAGAGCACGGTCCGCGAGCTCCTCGAGTTCGCCGAGTCCACCGTCTACAAGATCGGTCAGCAGAAGCAGACCGGCGACTGGCGGCAGATGTCGGAGGTGGTGGACGAAGAGTTCATCCGCATCCAGACCCTCTCCAACAACCAGGGCGAGGTCACGGGCATCTCCACCGGCCTGGTCGACCTCGACAAGATGCTCGCCGGCCTCCACCGCACCGACCTCATCATCCTGGCGGCCCGCCCGGCCATGGGAAAGACCGCGCTCGCGCTCAACATCGCCCGGAGCGTGGCTCTGGAAGGGCACGGCGTGGGCATCTTCAGCCTGGAAATGAGCTGCGGGCAGCTCGCCACCCGGATGCTGGTCTCCCAGGCCCGCGTGCATGCGGGAGCGGTCCGGACCGGCATGCTCAGCCGCGACCGGGACTGGCCCGCCCTCGTCGAAGCCGCCGAGCGCCTCTACCAGGTGCCCGTGTTCATCGACGACACCCCCGGACAGAGCATCACCGCGGTGCGCAGCAAGGCCCGCCGCCTCAAGTCACGGCACCCCGAGCTCGCCCTCATCGTGGTGGACTACATCGGCCTCATGTCGGGCGACCCCCGCGTGAGCCGCCAGGAACAGGTCAGCGCGTCGAGTCGTGGCCTGAAGGCCATGGCCAAGGAGCTCGACGTCACGGTCATCGGCCTGTCCCAGCTCAACCGTGCGGTTGAAAACCGCAAGCCCCAGATCCCGCAGATGTCCGACCTCCGCGAGTCCGGCGCCATCGAGCAGGACGCCGACATCATCATGTTCATCTACCGCGACGAGTACTACAACGAAGAAACGACCACCCGCCCGGGTGAAGCCGACGTCATCGTCGCCAAGCAGCGAAACGGCTCCACGGGCACGGTCGCGCTGTCGTTCCAGGGTGAGTACACCCTGTTCTCCAATCTCGCCCGTCCCGGGATGGGCGAGGAGTACATGTGATGGTCCCTTCCGTCTTTGCTCTGGCCCTCGCCAGCACCCCCGCCCACGCCCTCTCGGGCAACGACTACCTCTACCTTGTGATGGCCGACGGCATCCGGGTGAAGGGCTGGTACTACGAGACCAAAGACGGCACGCTCACGTTGAGTGGCGACAGCCGGCTCCTCGACGTCCGCGTCGACGGCATCGCCAGCGTGGTCCGCAACGGCGAGCCCTGGCCGCTCACCGAGCTCTTGGGCGAAGTGGCCGTCGAGCAGGCCAAAGAAGACGCCTGGCGCGCCGACCCTCCTCCCCACCCGCCAGCATGGGTGCCCATCACCGGCAACCTGGTCTGCTGTGGGCTCGGCCACGCGTCCATTGGCGACAAGAAGGGCTTTGCCCGGTACGCCATCGTGGATGCCATCTTCCTGGGCGCGGCCACCTGGGCGGTCGTCGACGGACCGGGCTGGGGTCTCGCCGTTCCGGTCGTGGGGCTCGATGTTTTGTTCCGTGGGTATGCCGCTTCGGACGCCATGCGGACCACGCAACGTCGGCGCGCGCGACTCGGCCTCCGAGAGCCCAGGGGAGCAGACAACGCACTGCCACGTACGTCCGTGTCCGGTGGGTTGACAGAGACACCTGACGACGAATAACAACGCGGTCCTGCGGTCGTTTCCGGCCGCTTCGGATCACCGTCGCGGATCCGCTCAGGTTCGGGCGTCGCTGGCGGCGGGTCAGTTCTGGAGACTCCAATCATCATGAACACGGCAGAGCTGCTCTCCTCGTTCAACGGCCAAGTTGACCAGTACGCGTCGCACCGTGAGTACGTCCGTCGCGCGCAGGCCATGGCCGAACGCTTCTCCCCCGACGTCATCGAGAAGGTCGTCCTGGACCACGAAGTGCGTGCTTCTGGCGTCGCCGACCAAATCCTGCCGTTGGTACCCGACATCGAAGGCCGCGTGAGCGCCATCGACGAAGAGAAGGCGTCCATCGAAGCTGGCAAGGCCGAGTCCGATGCCAAGATGGAAGAGCTCACCTTGCGTCAGGCCATTGGCGAGCTTTCCGATGAAGGCTTTGAGAGCAGCACCGCCGAACTTCGCGCCACCCTGGACGAAGCCAACGGTCGCCTCGACGCCCTCAACGGCGAACGCGATGAGCTGGCCACCGCATTGGCTCGCTGGGTGGAGCTTGCCGCTGAAGGCAACCAGGCCGACGGCACTGCTGCAGCCGAGCCCGAGCCCGAGCCGGAACCCGAGCCCGAGCCGGAACCCGAGCCCGAGCCGGAACCCGAGCCCGAAGTGGAAGTGGAAGAAGACGTGGTCTTCGACGACGGCGACATCTCGGTCGACGTGGAAGAAGACGTGGTCCTCGCCGACGACGACGAAGAAGACATCGTCATCGACGAGCCGGTGGTGGAAGCCAACGACGGCCAGCACGCCAGCACCGCCCCCATCAAGGAAGACCTCTCCGCAGTCTTCGACGGCGGCAGCGAGTCGGCCGCCACCATCCAGGTGGACGACGGCAGCTCCGAGGCCATCGAAGCCGGCGACGACGGCGTGGACTTCGGCTTCGAGGTGGACGACGACGGCGAGGTCGAGCTCAACCTCGACGGCGGCGATGCCGGCGGCGACGACACCGGCGACGAGATCGGCATCGACCTCGAGGTCGGCCTCGACGACGACGGCGGTGTGGTGGAGGAAGAGGTTGCAGGCGGCGACGAAGACCGTCGTGCCATCCTCCTCTACTCCGAGGGCAGCCCCGACGAACAGATCTACCCCTTCCCGGGCGACGTCCTGAGCATCGGTCGTGGCCGCGACAACGACATCCAGATCAAGAACGACAGCAAGGTGTCTCGCTTCCACTGCCGCCTCTTCCGGCGCGGCGGCAAGTTCTACATCGAAGACAACAAGTCCTCGAACGGCACCCTGGTCAACGGCGAGCTCATCACCGAGCGCCTCCTCTTCGGCGGCGAAGAAATCATCATCGGCGAGACCTTCTTCCGGTTCCGCATCATGTGATGAAGCGCCCTGGCGCCCCCCACCCCACCCCAACCGGGTGGGGTTTGTCGTTCTTGGCGGCCCCGTTCCGCGTCCTGAATCGCAGCCCCGAGGGGTGTCACAAGAGCGTCCCGCCCCTGGTTGCGACGTCGACCGTCAGGGCTGGCCCGAGACGATACAGCCGCCCCCCGAACGCGCCCGGAGCCTGCCATGTCGACTCCTCACGGTCACCACGAACGCATCCTCATCCTCGACTTCGGGTCCCAGTACACCCAGCTCATCGCCCGCCGCGTGCGCGAGATGGGCGTGTACTGCGAGATTCGGCCCTGCACCGAGTCTCCGGTCGAGCCCGACTCCGGCCTGCTGGGTGTCATCCTCAGCGGTGGCCCCAGCTCGGTCTATGACGACGACGCACCGCCGTTTCACCGCGGCTGGCTCGACCTCGACCTCCCCATCTTGGGGATCTGCTACGGCATGCAGCTGATGGCGTCCGACGCCGGTGCCACTGTCGAGCGAGCCGACCGCCGTGAGTATGGTCCGGCCGAGGTCCGGGGTGTCGGCAGCGCGGACGGTCCGCTCGCCCGGGCCCTCACCGGCGCACGCACCGTCTGGATGTCGCACGGCGACCATGTGTCCGTCGCTCCTGCTGGCTGGACCACCGTGGCCGAGAGCGACAACTGCCCGGTCGCCGCCATGGTCTCCGACGACGGCCGGCGGGCCGCACTCCAGTTCCACCCCGAGGTCACCCACACCGAAGGCGGCACCGCCGTTCTCCGCGCTTTCGTGCTCGACATGTGCGGTGCCAGCGGCGACTGGACCATGGGCAGCTTCGTCGAAGAAGAGGTCGCAGCCCTCCGCGAGCGCATCGGCAGCCACCACGTCATCTGCGGCCTGTCGGGTGGCGTCGACTCCTCCGTCGTGGCGGCGCTGCTGCACAAGGCCATCGGCCCCCAGCTGCACTGTGTGTTCGTCGACAATGGCGTGCTTCGGGCCGGAGAGCGCGAGCAGGTGGCCGCCGAGTTCTCCGAGCTCGACCTCACCGTGGTCGACGCCCGCGACCGCTTCCTCAACGCGCTGGCGGGCGTCACCGACCCCGAGCGCAAGCGCAAGATCATCGGCCACACCTTCATCGAGGTCTTCGAAGAAGAGGCCAACCGCCTCCGCGAGCAGGTGGGCGAGATTCGCTTCCTGGCCCAAGGCACGCTGTACCCGGACGTCATCGAGAGTGTCTCGTTCCGAGGCCCGTCGGCCACCATCAAGAGCCACCACAACGTGGGCGGGCTTCCCGAGACCATGCGGATGGACCTCGTCGAGCCCCTGCGCGAGCTGTTCAAAGACGAAGTCCGCGTGCTCGGCCTCGAGCTGGGCCTGTCCGAAGGCCGCGTCTACCGCCAGCCCTTCCCGGGACCTGGCCTCGCCGTGCGCATCCTCGGTGAGGTCACCGCCGAGCGGGTGGCGTTGCTGCAGCAGGCCGACCGCATCGTCGACGAAGAAATCCGGGCTGCCGGCCTCTACCGCCAGATCTGGCAGAGCTTCGCCGTGCTGCTCCCCATCAAGAGCGTGGGCGTCATGGGCGACAGCCGCACCTACCAACAGACCTGCGTGGTGCGGGCCGTCCACTCCACCGACGGCATGACCGCCCGGGTGGCACGCCTTCCCTGGGAGCGCCTCGAGCGCATCTCGAGCCGCATCATCAACGAGGTGTGGGGCATCAACCGCGTGGCCTACGACATCAGCAACAAGCCGCCGGCCACCATCGAGTGGGAGTAGGGGCGGAGCGCATCCGACCGAGGTTCAGTCCACCTCGGGGATGAGCTCTCGGGCTGCGATGCCCAGCCACGCAGCGAGCTCGGCGCGGAGGGCCTTGGCCAGGCGGTCGACGATGTCGGCGGTGCTGGGCTGTCCGCGCAGCAGGTTGGCCGTGTAGACCGTGAGCACCGATGGGCTGGGTACGGCCTGTTGGAGTGCGGCATCCAGGGGGTCGATGTCGGGGTCGAGCGGTTCGTCGAGGGGGTCGTCGCCCGAGATGAGGGCTTCGATGAACGGCGAGATGGCCGGCTCGACGGACTTCAGCACGGTGGGGTCGGGGAGGTCTTGCCAGATGACGTCGAGGTTGCTCAGCACGGCGGCTTGGTCGTCGGGGAGGTGCTGCTTGGCGGTCTCCAGCATCCGCACCCAGGTGGCCAGCGGAGGGGAGGGGAGGCGTCGTGGGGCTGACCCGGCCTCGATGGACTCGGCGCGTTCGTAGGCTTCGGTGGCTTCGTCGGGGCGACCCAGGCGCTCTTCGGCCAGACCGAGGAAGACCCAGGCGGAAGGAAGGGTGCGGTCGAGTGCGAGTGCTGTGGCGGCGGACGTGCGGGCGGCCCCGAACTCGGCCTGCAGGAAGCGGGCGAAGGCCATCTCAGCGTGGAGGACCGGGGCGGGGACCGGGCGGTCGTCCTCGGAGCGCTCGAGCAGCTGGTCGAGGGCGCGCTCGGCGGTGCAGGCATCGCCCATCGACAGGGCGGCGCGGGCCGTGATCCACAGCGCGTGGGCGTCGTGGGGACGCTCGGACAGGAGCTCTTCGGCTTCGACCAGGGCACGGTCGAGCTGCCCGGACTTCAGGGCGGCCTCGGCGTGGTCCCGCCGCATGGCGTGGACGAGGTCCGGGTCGACGAGCCAGGGAGTGGGGCTCGGGATGGAATCGGGCACGGGGCCTACTCGAAGTAGCCGAAGAGGAAGGCCACGATGGCGAGGAGCACCAGCACCACGCCCACCGCCGACCACAGCACGAGGCGCATCGGGGTCTTTTCGCGGGGCTCGGAGACCTCTTCGGCGGTGAGGCGCGGGCGCTCGGCAGCCTGGTTGGCCGCGGGTGCCGGTGCGGGCGCGGCTTCTGGTGCGGGCTCGGGCTCGGATGCAGCCATGCGGAATGCGCCCGCGCGCAGAGCGTGGGAGAACGCGGCGAACTCGGCGACGTCTCGGCAGAGGTCGAGGTCGGTGAGGAGCCACTTCTCGAAGAATGCTTCCTCGTCGCCACTCGACATCCGCGCCGCTTCGTACAGAGGCATCGGGGCGCGGTCGAGGTCGGGCGACTCGGGAACCACGGCGAAGTTCACGCCGTCGCCGTCGCGCAGGGCACGCTTGAGGACGTACCGCGCTTCGAGGATGGCCAGCGGCCACCCGCCGTGGGCTTCCGACAGTGTGATGAGGTCGGCGAGCGGCACGGTGGCGTCGAACGTGGCGGCCAGGAGCTCGGTCTGGGTGCCGGTGAGAGAGCGACGGGCCCGGTCGAGGAGCTCGGAAGGGGACCGGCCGGCCGTGAGGGCGTTGGGGTAGTCGCCGCCGTCGCCGCGACCGCCTGCCTGGCGAACCTCACGAGCCACGATGCCGTGTGCCCAGTCCACCAGCTCGCTGGACCGCGTGATGGTGGTGATGCCCTGCGCGAAGGTGCCACAGGCCCGCTCGAGCGGTGAGCGCCCGGCCACTTCGCCCAGCTGGACGGCGGTGACGGCGTAGTACCAGTCGGTGAACCGCTGGGCCATCTTCTGACCGGCAGCCGTGTCACCGTTCTGCCAGAGCTTGAACAGTTCTTGGGGAGACGGGGCGCTGGCTTCGGCCATTGCGTGCTCTCGGCTGGGGCAGGGTCCGGGTGGCTGGACACGGCGGGGGAAGTGGGCGGAAGCGGTCGGTGGGAGGGTCGTGGGATGGCTTGGATGGGCACGAAGCCTCGACCCGACGTGCATCTTAGGGAAGGCGCCCCGACCGGGGCAAGTGGCCCGGGGGGGGCGATGGGCGCTGGCTGTGGGAGGTCACGGACCGGGGACCACGGCGCCCGGGGACTCACCAGCGAACGCGCACCGTGGAGAGAACCGCGCGATCCAACCACGTGAACCGCGCGTCTATCTCGGTGGGTGTGGGGCCGGACGTGAGGTGGAGGTCGACATCTGCGTGTCCGTCGGTGCAGAGCGACACGCTGGCCTCTTCGAAGCCGATGTACCGCTGCAGGCGGGGGGCCAGGGCCTTGTAGATGGCTTCCTTGATGGAGAAGCGCAGGACCGTGGCCGTCCAGCGGCGGTCGGGGGGGAGGCGCTCGATCCGCTCGGCCTCTTCTGGCCGGAGGATCTTGCTGGCAATGCCTTCTCGTTCCGGGGCGAGCGTCTCGAGGTCGATGCCGAGGTCGCCGAGGTCGGAGCGCGCAGCGATGGCCACCGCGAGGTGCTTCTTGTGCGTGATGGACAGCGACACACCCGAAGGCGGGCTGGGGGCGCCACGCGGACCGCACCCGATTGCCGTGAATGGGCCGCCCAGGCCTTGGATCGCACCATGGGCCGCCAGGCGGCCACCCACGAACGACGCCAGCCGGAAGGCACGGTGTTGGTCGGCCGAGCGTCGCTCATCCGGATGCAGGCCCTCGAGCGCTTTCTCATCGGGGGCGGCACCATCCTCGGGGAGGGCGACGCCGACCACGATTCCGTGCGGCAGGGCATCTTTGTAGACGATGCGGTAGTTGTTCACCGCCCCCGGTTAACGAAGCCCACCGGCGCTGACCATGCGCTGAAGAACGGACGTCCTCGAGCGTCGCCCCACGCGCCCGGATGGGTGGCTTCGCCGGCGGGATTTCCCCACCGGCGCGCGGAAGAATTAGACTTCCCAACTCCCAAGGTGGAAGCAGACCATGAACAAGCGGCAGGGCCGACAGGTCGGGTGGTGGACAGGACGGTTCGGTCGCGTGGTCGGTCTTGCGCTCGCGCTGTCCGCCCCCACACTCGCGATCGCGGCCGAAGAAGGCGACTCCAGGCACCGTGAGGCAGAGCACGCCCGCCTGTCCGATGAGATGGAGCGCCTCGCCCAGCGCAAGGCCTGGAAGGGCGTCGACCGCCTGTACCTCAAGGTCGAGGGCATGGGCCTCACGCCCACCCTCGAAGACTACATGCACGGCGCCATCGCAGCCCGCGAGCTGGGCAACGTGCTCAACGTCCGCAAGCGCCTGAAGTCTGCCGCACGAACGCATCAGAGCAAGGAAATCGTCGAGTGGCTGTGGGAAATCGACAATAACTACGGCCGGGTGGAGCTCCTCACAGAGCCCCATCGCTCCACCACGCTCGAGGCCGCCAAGATGCCCTTCGACCCCGACCAACGAAAGGCCGTGGAGGCAGCCATCGCGTCGGCCGCCGACGACGGCATCTTCGTTGGAATGCTGCCGGAAGGGGAGTTCACCTTCGCCGGCCAGCAGTTCAAGGTAGAACCGGGAATCAGCGTTCGAATCGAAGTATCACCCCGTGTGCGCCGTCACGGCCCCGTCGCACCGGTCATCGTCTACCCGGACGGCCAACCGCCCGGTGCTGAAGGTTCCGAAGACTCCCAGAAGTAGGAGACCCCATGACCTCCCTCCTCGTCGCACTCGCGCTCACCGCGAACACCGCGGACGCCAAGCCCTACATGTGGGGCGTTGGCGGAAGCGTGAACACCATGGTCCTGCCGGGCGGCTTCCCCTCCACCTGGTCCAAGGCCAAGAAGGTCGACGGCGAAACCCCCGACCTCGGCGAATACACCAACGACAAGGGCTACCTCACCAGCCCCCACTTCAACGATGTCCGCGGCGATGTGGGCGTGGGCGCCCGTGGCCTCTTCTACTTGAACGGCCAGTGGCGTGGCCGTGCGTCGGGCCAGCTGGGCTTCGGCGAAGACTACCGCAGCGGCACCCTCACGCTCGGTGTCGACAAGATCGTGGGCGGTGAGTCCGGTGCCTTCGCCTTCATCGGCGGTGAGCTCGGCCTCGGCTCCCAGAAGTTCTCGAGCGCCGAAGACAGCGCCGAGCTGAAGGTCTCCACCTTCCCCCTGCAGATGCAGGCCGGTGGCTACTACAAGATCAACCAGAAGAACGCCATCGAGCTGTCGCTGTTCGTGCGCGCACCGCTCCCGATGGTGCAGATGCTCGAGACCGACGCCGGCGAAGAGCACGAGATGGGCGTGGGCCTCAACCCTCTGCAGTACGCCAACTTCGGCGTCGAGATGTCCTACTACTTCGGCGACTTCAGCAAGCCCCGCAAGAAGAAGGGCAAGGGCAAGGGCCGACGCCGCTGAATTTTCTCGCCCTTTCATCCGATAGGGACAAGCCGGACCCCCCCTTGGGTTCCGGCTTTCTTTCTGTGTTGTCGTCGTCGGTGCGCGCTCTTCCCCTTCTGGCGAAGTGGAGCGGCCTCCCCGCCTCGGTCCACCCCGCACAGCATCCCGTCCTCGAGGTTCCCGTTGCAGGACCACTCGGATTCACCCCTCGCAGCTGCAGCTGCGCGGCTCTCCCAGACCCCCATCCCGCTCGCAGCCATCCTCTCGGATCTCTGCGCGGGGCTCCAGCTCTCCGGCGCCTCGCTCACCACCGGGAAGGGTCTCGACGCCCACAGCCTCGCCAGCTGCGGCGACACCACGGGCCCGTCGCGCCTCTGGGAGCTGCCCACCGCCACCTGGTCGGGCGTGCACCTGTTCGGCGCCGACCCCTCCGCGTCGGCCGTGGCCCCCTGGGTGGGCATCTTGTCTGGTGCCCTGGCCCGACGCGCCCAGTCTGGCGGCGACCCCACCCACCGTCTCTTCTCGGCCGGCACCCTCATGCGGATGATGGCCCACGACCTCCGCAACCTGCTGGGAGTGTTCGACCAGAACCTCGTGTTTGTCCAGCAAGGGCTGGAGGAGATGGAACCCACCGTCGACGCCACCGTCTTCGAAGACATCGAGCAGGTGCGTGAAGCCTCCGGTCGCGTGCTGTCGTATGTGCGCCGGGTCCACGAGCTCGCCCACATCCTCCAAGGGCCCTGGCCCCCGTCCGAAGGCACCGACCTCTTCGAGCGGGGCCTCCAGGGCTTCGAGGGCGCGCAGGAAGGCGGCATCCGCGGACGCGTGGTGGTCGACAGCCGACTTCCCGAAGTGGGCCTCGACGTCACCCGAGTGCAGCTCCTCGCCACCGAGCTCGTCGACAACGTGCGGCAAGCCAGCGCCACCCGCTTTCGCCTCACGGCCACCACCACCCCCGGCACCGACCCCCTGGTCCAACAATGGGCCGAGGGCCTGCCCCCCGGCCCGCGCGTGTTCCTCACCTGCGAAGACGACGGCGAGGGGATGGACGTCTTCGTGCTGGCGCGATGTGGCGAGCCACTGTTCAGCCACCCGCCACGCAGCGACCGTGCGGGGCTTGGGTTCAGCCTCGTCACTGCCATCCTGGGCGCCGTAGGGGGGCAGATGGCCATCACCTCGGCCCGTGGCAAGGGCACGTCGGTGGTGTTGGCCCTCCCGGCAGCCAACCATCCGGCCACCGGCAGTGGCGGCGAGGTCACCCCTCTCGTTCCGCACGCCGAGCGCCTTCCCGTCGCCATCCGGCTCACCGACACCGTGTTCCGCAGCTGGGTCGAAGACACCCTCATCTCCGCCCAGTTCGACATCGTGCCCACCGTCTCCGATGCCCACGTGCTCATCGCAGATCGCGACGGCGCCGACCACTACCTCGGTCCACCCGCCAGCCTCTTCCTCATCGGCAAGGGCTGGCCCGCAGGCATGTCCAGGCCCGATGCCGTCATGCCCCCCACGCCCGATCGAGACGGCTTCATCCGGCGGCTCTCGATGGCTGTGGCCCGTCGCGCACGGCGCAGCTGACCGCCTGTCGGCGAAGTGTCGGTGAAAGGTCGCACACGGGCGGTGGTCAGCAGACGGCCCCCGGGTAAGGGGCGCCTCCTCTTGGAGGTCCCCGTGGCACTTTCGTCGGCAGCGTCGTCTCATCCGTCCACCCGTGCGCTTCCCGCTCCCGAAGCTCTGCGGTCTGCGGCCAACACAGTCCGTGGCCTGTCCATGGACGCCATCCAGAAGGCCAACTCCGGTCACCCCGGAGCGCCGATGGGCATGGCAGACATGGCCGTCACCCTGTGGGCGGCCAACCTGGACTACGACCCCAGCGCCCCCCACTGGCCCGACCGCGACCGCTTCATCCTGTCGGGCGGACACGCCAGCATGCTCCTCTACAGCATGCTGTTCCTCTCGGGGACGTCGCTCACCCTCGACGACCTCAAGGACTTCCGCCAGTGGGGCGCCAAGACGGCCGGTCACCCCGAGTTTGGCGAAGCGCCCGGCATCGAGACCACCACTGGTCCGCTGGGGCAGGGCTTTGCCAACGGTGTGGGCTTCGCGCTCGCGGAAGCCCGCCTCGCTGGTGTCTTCGGCCCCGAGCTGGTCGACCACTACACCTACGTCTTCGCCGGCGACGGCTGCCTGATGGAAGGCGTGGCGTACGAAGCGGCTGCCATCGCCGGCCACATGGGCCTGGGCAAGCTGGTGGTGCTGTTCGACGACAACGCCATCACCATCGACGGCGCCACCGACCTCACCACCTCCGAAGACATCACCGCACGCTTTGAAGCGGTGGGCTGGCAGGTGCTCGACATCGACGGCCACGACCCCGTGGCCATCCACAGCGCCCTCGCCGCCGCCCGCGCCGACGACGCCCGGCCCACCCTCATCCGCTGCCGCACCACCATCGGCTTTGGCGCGCCCACCCTCGCAGGCACCTCGAAGACCCACGGCTCCCCCCTCGGTCCCACCGAAGTGGCGGGCGCCAAGAAGGCCCTGGGCCTCGACCCCGACGCCTTCTTCGCCGTGCACGACGACACCGTGAAGCTGCTGCGCGCCCACGACGCCGACCGCAAGGCCCGCCGCCTCGAGTGGGAAGCCCGCCTCGCCACCCACCCCAAGCGCGCCCTGTGGGAGCAGATGCACAGCGCCGCCGACCTCTCCGACGTGGACTGGCCCGCGTTCGAGGTGGGGGCATCGCTCGCCACGCGCAAGGCGAGCCACGCAGTCCTGAACGCCGTCGCACCGGCTGTTCCCGCGCTCATTGGTGGCTCGGCCGACCTCGCTGGCAGCAACGGCTCCACCATCAAGGGCGCCGACTACATCGCCCCCGGCGACTTCGCGGGTCGGAACCTGCACTTCGGCATCCGCGAGCACGCCATGGGCTCGGTGTGCAACGGCCTGTCGCTGCACGGCGGTGTGCGTCCCTACAACGCCACCTTCCTGGTCTTCCACGACTACATGCGCCCCGCGGTGCGCCTCGCCGCGCTCATGCACCAGCCGGTCATCTACATCTACACCCACGACAGCGTGTACCTGGGCGAAGACGGCCCCACGCACCAGCCCGTCGAGCACCTGTCCGCCATGCGCGCGATGCCCGGCCTGTGGGTGGTTCGGCCCGCCGATGCCAACGAGACTGCCGCCGCTTGGAAGCTGGCCCTCGAGCGCACCGATGGCCCCGTGGCCCTCTGCCTCACCCGTCAGGGGCTGCCCATCCTCGCCGAGACGGCCGCTGGTGCCGACGAAGGCGTGCAGCGCGGAGGCTACGTGCTCGCCGACGCCGACGCACCGCAGGTGGTGCTGATCGCCACGGGCTCCGAGGTGTCGCTGGCCATGGAGGCCCGCACCGTGCTGGCCGACCAAGGTGTGGCTGCTCGGGTGGTGAGCCTGCCCTGCTGGGAGCGCTTCATGGCGCAGGATGCGGCCTACCGGGCCGAGGTGTTGCCGGTCGGTGTGCCGCGGGTTTCGGTCGAAGCTGGCACAACCTTCGGGTGGCAGGCTATCGTTGGGCTTGACGGTGCAACAGTGGGCATCGACCGCTTCGGGGCCTCGGCTCCGGGCAAGGTGGTCGCCAGCAAGCTGGGCATCAACGTCGACCAGGTGGTGGACGCGGCACGGCGGCTCGTCGCGAACACCTGAGGTTCCGGGCCGCCGTGAGGTGGTCTGTGGCCCGCAAGCGCGCCCCGTCTCGGCCAAGCAGCAGTCGGCGGTCTTCGTCGAGCCGGTCCCGGTCGAAGAGCTCGGGGCGGGTTCGCATGAAGGGGCCGGGCCGCTCTCGGTCTCCCAAGGGCAGCAAGAAGCGGAAGAAGAAGTCCTCGAGTCGTCGGGGGCCGGTCCGTCGCTTCTTCGCTGCTGTCGGTCGTCTTGCGCTCACCGCCACAGTGGGTGTGGCGCTCGGTGGATCTGCGGTGCTGGCGGCTCTGTTCCACCAGGCCGAGGCCGATGTCGAGGCTCGGCTGGCGGGTCCGGTGTGGTCGCAGGCGGGCGCGGTGCACTCCGGTCCGCTGGAGCTGTGGCGTGGCCTCAAGCTCACCCCCGAAGAGCTGGCCCGCGACCTCAGCGCAGCCGGCTACGCCCGCGTGAAAGACCCCACGCGTCCGGGCGACTTTGCGGTCGGCGGGAACGACGTCTACATCAATGTTCCTGCGAAGAAGATTCCCGGGTATGCCATCCCGGCCACCGAAGTCCACGTGGCCTTTTCCAAGGGTCGCATCCGAGCGGTGAGTCCGTCCAAGCGCGTCCGGCTCGGACCGGTGGAGCTGGCTGGCTTGCGGGGGCCCGACAACGAGGCGCGGCACCCCGTGTCGGTCGAGGGGTTGCCCGAGCACGTGCTGAAGGCCGTGCTGGCCATGGAAGACAGCCGGTTCTTCGACCACGAGGGCCTCGACCCCATCGGCATCGGCCGCGCGATGGTGTCGAACATGCTGTCCGACGGCCCGATGCAAGGCGGCAGCACGCTCACGCAGCAGCTCGTGAAGAACCTCTTCCTCACCAGCGAGCGCACCTATGCGCGGAAGGGGCGGGAAGCGCTGCTGGCCCTGGCCCTCGAGCAGAGCCACACCAAAGAGGAAATCCTCGAGCTGTACCTCAACGAGGTGTACTTCGGGCAGGCGTCCGGTGCCGCGGTGTGTGGCATCGACCAGGCGGCGCGGGTGTTCTTCGGAAAGCCTGCGGCTCGACTGGAGCTCGGTGAGGCGGCCACCCTCGGCGGCATCGTGTCGGCCCCCAACCGGTACTCGCCGCTCAAGCACCCCGACCGCGCACGGGAGCGTCGCGACATCACGCTGCGGCGCATGCTCGACACCGGCGCCATCTCTCAGGTGCAGTTCGACGCCGCCAAGAAGGCCCCGCTGGAAGTCCACCCGGCCGTGGGGCACCGACGCGCGCCCTGGTTTGTCGACGCCGCCGTCGAGACCGTGGAAGCGAAGGTGGGCGAAGGGGCCGTGGCCGCGCGGGGGCTCGACGTCCACACCACCCTCCACCCGGTCCTCCAGCGGCTGGCCGAACAGGCTGTGGCCGAAGGTGCCGCCGAGCTCGACAAGGCCTTTCCGAAGGCGCGCGGTGCCGAGATTGCCCTGGTGGCCGTGCGAGTGCGCGACGGAGCGGTGGTCGCGATGGTGGGGGGCCGCAGCTACGGTCAGTCCCAGTTCAACCGCACCACCCACGGTCGGCGCCAGCTCGGGTCCACCATCAAGCCGTTCACCTTCCTCGCCGCTCTCGACGGCGACGCCACGCTCTCGCCGGTCACCATCGTCGAAGATGCCCCGCTCACGCGTACCGTGAGCGGCAAGACCTGGACCCCCAAGAACTACGACGGCACCTACCGCGGCGACGTCACCTACCGGGATGCGCTCGCGGCCTCGCGGAACATCCCCGCGGTGTTGGTCGCCGAGCAGGTGGGCATGGCGCGCCTACAGCGCTTCTGGAAGGGGCTTGGCCTCGAAGCGGCCTCCAGCTTGCCGTCGGCATCGCTCGGTGCGTTCGGGGCCACGCCCCTCGAAGTCGCCACCGCCTACACGGTCTTTCCGGGCGGTGGACGGGCGGCCCCGGCCCACCTGGTGCGCGGTGTCATCGACGAAGAAGGGCGCGACCGCTGGCCCAGTCCTTCTCCCCCGTCCTCCCATGCCTCTGAGCGAGCCACGTACCTCGCCACCCGCATGCTGGAGCGCGTGGTCACCAACGGCACCGGACGCAAGGCCACCACCTACGGCCTGAACGAAGGCGTGGGCGGAAAGACCGGCACCACCGATGGCGCGCGCGACGCCTGGTTTGCGGGCTTCACCGACGAGCTGGCTGTCGCTGTGTGGGTGGGCTTCGACAAAGGCAAGAACCTCGGCCTCACCGGCTCCAAAGCAGCGCTCCCCACCTGGTCGCGGTTCGTGTCGTACTCCGGGACCGCCGGCCCCGCGTTCAAGCCACCCGAGAGCGTGGTGGCGATGGACTTCTGCCCCGACGACCACCTCCCAGCGGGCAAGCCTGTCAGCTGTGAGGGCGCCTACACCGAGTACGTGTCGGCGTCGGCTACGCCATCCGTGCCCAAGCGACGCGCGGACGGCACGGTGGTGGAAGAAGAAGACGGCCTGCTCGGCCGCACCTGGGACCGCATCACGGGAGACGACCCCGCTGAACCGGCCCCCGAGCCAGCCGAGCCGTCGGGTCGGAAGCGCTGGTGGCGTCGATCCGGAGGATGACGATGAACCGCTTGTTCGGGGCCGAGTGTCCCCACCGCTGCGCCTTTGTGGGCATGGTCCACCTGCGCCCGCTCCCCGGGAGCCCGGGCTGGGATGGCGACATGGATGCCGTCCGACGGTCCGCGATGCGCGACGCCCAGACCCTCCTCGCGGGCGGC